>OOAC01001144.1_pt1 | contig 19551 bp, 20 predicted proteins | sample 1671041 | NCBI WGS metagenome assembly OOAC01 (sample SAMN06348116, study PRJEB24527) | human gut metagenome | biome: human gut; feature: ankylosing spondylitis patient; material: feces | host: Homo sapiens | place: China | collected 2015-10 | reverse complement strand
TACATATGACTGCGGCTCATTTGTGGTGAATGGAACAGCAGTTGTAGGAAAGGAGTCAAAACACCTTATAACCGCTGGAAATCAACACACAAAGGAGCTGTTGCTTATGAAATCGCTATTTGAGCAACTGGGCGGCACTTACCGTCAGGAGGGAGATTACCTTATCCCAAACCTTACCCTGCCAGATGAGCCAGAATATCAGATCGGCAAGTATGGACGTATGCGCCGCAGTTATCTGAAAGCTCATCGGCCTGTTCTCTACGCGAACTTTCTCACATCTGGGATGCTGCATCGGCACCTTGCCGAGATCGACCAAGCCTGCAATGAACGAATGGAAATCGTCGTTTCTGCTATGGCGAAGCAAGAAGGTGTGACCGAATCGCTCAAAGCCGCCGACCAGATGGAATGGGTACACCGCATGAACAGCATCCGCAGCCGTGCTGAGGAAATTGTTCTGACTGAACTTGTATATAACTGATGAACGCCCGTTATTGGCTGCATGGCCGATAACGGGCGTTCTCTTATTCTCTGGGCAATACGAACCTATATTTGCCCTTGCCTTGACCGGTAACAGGTTCTATTAGTCCTGCGCTTTTGAGCTTATCTATCAATGCACCTGCCGGTGAGGAGGTTACACCCGCGAGCTTCATAATATCCGCTCGTGCAAATGCAGCGTCAAAACCAAATTTATGATACAGCCTTAGCATTGTTTCCTTGGTGCTTGCTTTCGCTTTCAGCCCTAAAAGGAGTGTTTCAAACAGCTGGTTTTTCTCAGAAACAACTGCTTTCTGCTCATCAAACAACTGGTTTTCATCCGAAATACTCGTTTTATCAATGGATTGCCCATAATTCAGGTTGTACAGCGTCACTTGGAACGAAGTAACGTCCGAATAGAATTTAGGCTCCAGCTCAGTACGGTAGTTATGAGCCGCATGGTAGGATTCCGTGATCTTCTTAAAGCCGCTGCCTTGCCGCTCCATATAGCCCAATCTGCCGAAAATATCTGCAAGGACAGGATTGCGGCGTGTGGAGGAAATACTGGACAGATCCCGTTCCTGTATCCGTGTGCCGTCGGGCATACCACCGGGAGAATAAATGGTGAGACGGTCATCGTAAATATCAATGTGTACCTCGCTGCCCAGTATCAGATAATCACGATGGATCAGCGCATTGACAAGCGCCTCAAAAACGCTTCGTTCGCAGTAATCCGGCATTTCAATGCGGGAGTCAGCGGTTTTCTTCCAGCGGGTTTTCATATTCCGCTTGACAAAGCTGACACCCTCATTGAGCAGAATGATCAGGCTGCCAGAGAATTCCGCACTGTCAAGTGCATCTACCATGCCGCCGCTTTTATCAAGGCCGTTCCAATGAGTGCAGAACAGGCGGGAATTGCCGGATGGGCGAATCGTCCGCGAGCAAAGCACCTGCGTTGGTCAGCTTGCCGTTTTCGTCCCGCATATCAAAGGAATCGAACAGCTTTTCTTCCATGCTGTTGCCCGTCCAAGCCTTATACCGTTCGCGCAGCTTGGAAAAAGCGTAATCCTTGAAATCATACTCAGAAACCACTTCGTCATAGGTGCGGTGTATTCCTTTGAGAATCAGCTGATTGAGGACATAGGATGGGGCAATCACGCTTTCATTGCCCATTCGGATATAGGCTTCCATGATACCGTCCGCTTTATAGTAATACGGAGTAGACCGTCCGGACGATACGGACAGGACAAGGATGTCCTTGCCGCTTTCCCGTTCAGGAGCAAGGACAAAACTCGGATAGGGCGTAATCCGCTCTTTGATCAGACGGCTGATCATCTCTGCGTCGGTCTGCGCATCCGACAAGCCTATCACGTTTCTGTCATCATCAATCCCGAAAAACAGCGTGCCGCCGATGCCATTTGCAAAGGCGCTGACGCTTTTCAGCCAGCTTTTCGGCTTCTTTACCTCCAGCGCGACCTTGAAATCACATTCGGTCGCTTCTGCGATCCAGCGGTCAATCATCATTCTCACCGTCCTGTCCCTTATTTTTCCCTCTGCTCTTATAGACATTATACTGATTCTTGCACCGGGCGCTGCAAAATGCGGAATTGGCCCGGCTGCCGAGGAATACCTTCTGGCAGTGCTTGCACAGCCGCAGGGGCTTTTCTCCATCCACCAGCAGAAAGCTGAACATCATCTGAATGCCCAGCAGCAGGGAATGAAAATCCCAATAGATGGTCGGCTTGTCCAGCAGCTCGATATGATAGCTGGGTGCAATGCCGCCGAAAGCGGCCATGCCCTTACGGTACAGATTCCGGGTGTCCTCGTCGATCAGGTCATAATCGTTGTAGTACAGAATGGAAGTGGTCAGAGTGAAAGCCCAGTCCTTGAACTGCTGCGCCACCCAGTCATAGGCTTCAGCATACTCCCGCTGGAAGCTCATGGTTTTCGCCATGGGTTCGTCCGCAAAGGTCATGGTCAGCGCCACCATCGTGCGGTCACCGGACACACTCCAACTGGACTCAACGCCTCGTTTCACCACATCGAGCTGGTCAAAGGGGTAGAACAGCGCCAGATAGTCTTCGGTTTCCATGGATTCCGCCTTGATAAAATGGTTTTTCGGCAGATAGACTGCCTCATAATCCATGAAGGACGGCGTGGTGGGCAGCGCTGTCATCAGGCCGAGCAGACCGTAATGGGTCACAAATTCCAGAATGGCCTTCTGCACCTCGTCCTCCGGACTGCGGTTCATCATCAGCATCCCCACATTCAGCGCATCCAGCACGATTCCCGGCGCTTCCTTCAAGGGATTATAGATGTCGGGCTTGGCGTTCTTCCCTGGCGTGATATACCGATTGCCGTCTGCGGCGGTTTTCAGTTCATAGCGGTCATACCGCACCCAATGGGAACGGGACTGCTCAAAGAGATTCTTCATGGCGCTGTTCCTCTCAACTCGTAATCCAACTATATATTAACCATATTACTATTGTATCAACCGTCCTTGGCTTCGTCAAGGGCGGCTTTTTTCTTTCTCGGAGGTGTTTTATTCTCCGGGCGAATTACCGCATTCTTGCCCATGGTTTGCAACAGTTCTCCGAATACACGGAAAAACTCCTGTTCCCGCAGTGTCAGACTGCCGCCCGCCTCCTGCTTCTCCTGCAAATGCTGGTAGAACGCTCTTTGCAGCTTCTTATGAATGGTCATGCGCAGCTTGCGGATGTTCCGGTCAGACTGCCCCCGCAGCGCAGCCAGTTTGGTGGCGCTATATAGCCGCAGGGAGAGAAAATACAGCACTTCCTTGTGCTCCTCGCTGAGATCACGAATCATATCGGAGATGAATTTGTCCGCCGTCAGCTCGTGCATTTCATAGGGGCAGTCAAAGAGAATGTCCAGAAAGAAGCCGCTGCAAAGCTGACGGTAATCCGGGGCATTCATCCACAGCGGGGCGATCTTCGGATCCGGCACTGCCTGAAACTCCAACGGCACATCGCCCCGCAGGTTTTCGTGGTCACGCTCCCGCCGTTCCCGGTTTCGGTCCAGCCTGTCCCACTCGGCAATGACGCCTTGGAAATCCTTCAGCGTTCGGGCGGATTCCTCCGTGCGCTTTAGCGCCTCTGCGAGAATTTCCCGCTTGAGCCGTTTTTCGCTGGTGAGCGCGGCTTCTTCCTCCTCGTCCTCCAGCTCGGCGGCATAGTCTCTGGGATGCTCGTCCTGCTCCAGCTCGCTCTCCAGCTCCAGCGTGCGTTCTTCTGCAAGCGCTTCCTCCAGTGTCTCATCCACCAGCGCACCGTCAGAGGAATCCTTCCGATCGGCGAAGCTATCCTCATCCATTTCAAGGTCGGCTTCCTCTATTTGCTCCTCGATATCTTCTTCCTCATCGGAAAAATCATCATCCCACAGCAGTTCATCCTCCCATGGTTCCACGACAGCTTCACCTCCCCGAAAAAATATTTTTCTTTTTTTCAAAAACAGTTCCGATTTACACCCCGTATTTCTCCTATTAGTAGAAAGGTAATCTGAGCACAAGTTATACAGGTTACTTTTTAAACTATCAACAAAGAAAAGGGGGAAACTGAGCATGGAAAATCAACGCAAAGACACAGTTGGCTTACATCCAACGGAACCGGACTTATTATACCAAAAACCAACAAATTACGCAAGGAGGAAGCCTATGGAGCAAAGGAAACAGGAACAGTTCATCATCCGGCGCATCGGCGGCACCACCTATAAGGTCAGGGTCGCATTCAGCGAGACGGCGGCGGAAACCATGGAGGAAAAGATTCTGCGGATGATCCGAAATGAAGGGGTTACAAATGACGGCACTTGTGCTATAATGGAAGCACCACAAATGAGCCGTCAGTCTGAAAGGAGCGCCGAATGCGCATGAAACAGACTGAGGAAAAGATCACCGCTCTGTATGAGCGGCTGAGCCGTGACGATGACAACGCCGGTGACAGCAATTCCATCGTGAATCAGGAAAAATACCTCGAAGGCTACGCCCAGCAGAGAGGCTACGCCAACTGTCGGCACTATACGGATGATGGATGGAGCGGCGGCAATTTTGAACGGCCTGCATGGAAGCGGCTGGTGGCGGACATTGAGGCCGGAAAGGTAGCCCATGTCATTGTCAAGGACATGAGTCGAGCGGGTCGGGATTATCTGCAAACAGGCTTTTACACGGAGGTGTTCTTCCGGCAGCACGGCATCCACTTTGTTGCCATTGCCAACGGCGTGGACAGCGACGACCAGAACAGCAACGAATTTGCGCCATTCCTCAACATCATGAACGAGTGGTATCTGCGCGACCTGAGCCGCAAGCAGAAAACCGCCATCCGTGTCAAGGGGGAATCCGGCAAGCCCACCACCAACTGCGCCATTTACGGCTACAAGAAAGACCCGGAGAATAAATACCACTGGCTGATTGACGAGGAAGCTGCCGCCGTGGTGCGCCGTATCTTCCAGCTGACCATTGAGGGCAAAGGCCCTTACGATATTGCCCGCATCCTGTTTGATGACAAGATCGACACGCCTGCGGTCTACTTCGGCAAGCAGAACAAGGGCGTCTGGAAAAGCAAGGAGGAGTTCCCCAACCCGTATAATTGGAGCGGCTACATCGTCGGACAGATTTTGTCCAAGCCGGAGTATATGGGGCATACGGTGAATTTCCGTTCTCACAAGCAGTCCTACAAAGATAAAAATGCCGTAATAAATCCCAAGGTTTGGGGTTACTTAGAGGTTTTTTGGGGTTACCGAGTTGCTTTCAGGTTACTAATGAGGTTACTAGGAGAGTATTTCGTAAATCGAAGATGCAGCATAAAGAAGGACGCATTCTTTCGAATGCGTCCTTCTTTATGCCAAAATAGAAAGGGAAAGGCCGTCAGCCTTTCCCTTTTTTTGCTTTAACGGCAATATTTTTCAATATAAGCGTTCTGGCACTTGATGATGATCTTGATGGCTTCCTCGCGGCCGAGGACGTCGCTGACGACGGTCTCCTTGCCCTCCAGGCCCTTGTAGACGCGGAAGAAGTGGCGGATTTCGCTTGCCACATGGTTCGGCAGCTCCGAGATGTCCTGATAGGTGTTGTAGGTCGGATCCTGGAAGGGAATGGCAATGATCTTTTCATCGAGACTGCCGCTGTCCTCCATCGAAATAACGCCGATGGGGTAGCACTCCACGAGGCTCAGCGGGCGGATGCATTCAGAGCAGAGAACCAGAACGTCCAGCGGGTCGCCGTCGTCCGCCCAGGTGCGGGGGATGAAGCCGTAGTTGGCGGGATAGTGAGTCGAGGTGTAGAGAATTCGGTCGAGACGCAGCGCGCCGGTCTCTTTATCCATCTCGTACTTGTTTTTCGAGCCCTTCTCGATCTCGATGACCGCGAAAAAGTCCTCAGGGCGCACGCGCGCCGGTGCAATATCATGCCAAAGATTCATAATAGTTCTCCCTTCGTGAGAAATGGTATTGAGAAAACGCGCAGAAGTACGCTTCTGCGCGCTTTCGCTGACGGAAATTATTTGCTCAGTGCCTCGTCGATGCTCTTCGCGCCGAGCTTGCCGGCGCCCATGGCGAGGATGACGGTGGCAGCGCCCGTGACGGCGTCGCCGCCGGCGTAGACGTTCTGGTGAGAGGTAAGACCGGCCTCGTTGACGACGATGCCGCCCTTGCGGTTGACCTCAAGACCCGGGGTGGTGTTCTTGATGAGCGGGTTCGGCGTGGTGCCGAGCGACATGATGACGCAGTCGACCGGCAGATCGTGTTCGCTGCCGACCTTTTCGATCGGGCGGCGGCGGCCGGAGGCGTCAGGCTCGCCCAGCTCCATCTCCACGCAGGTCATGGAGGAGACATAGCCTTTCTCATCGCCGTTGATCTTGACGGGGTTATTGAGCGTCTTGAAGACGATGCCCTCTTCGATGGCATGCTCGACCTCTTCGTGACGGGCGGGGAGCTCTTCCATGCCGCGGCGGTAGACGACGTACACGTCAGCGCCCAGACGCTTGGAGCAGCGCGCAGCGTCCATGGCGACGTTGCCGCCGCCGACGACGGCGACTTTCTTGCCCTGAAGCGGCATGATGGGCGTGTCGGAGCCGTCCTTATAAGCCTTCATCAGGTTGATACGGGTCAGGAACTCGTTGGCGGAGTAAACGCCGCAGAGGTTCTCGCCGGGGATGTGCATGAACATCGGGAGACCCGCGCCGGAGCCGATGAACACGGCCTCGAAGCCGTACTCGCTCATCAACTCGTCGATGGACACGACGCGACCGATGACCATGTTCGTCTCGACCTTGACACCGAGGGCCTTCAGACCGTCGACTTCCTTCTGCACGATGGCCTTGGGAAGTCTGAACTCGGGGATGCCGTAGACCAGCACGCCGCCGGCAAGGTGGAGCGCTTCAAAAACGGTGACATCGTAGCCCTTCTTGGCAAGGTCGCCCGCGCAGGTGAGGCCGCTGGGGCCGGAACCGATGACCGCGACCTTGTGGCCGTTGGGCGCGGGCTTGGCGGGCGCTTCCTGGACATTGGCATTGTGCCAGTCGGCGACAAAGCGCTCGAGGCGGCCGATGCCGACAGGCTCGCCCTTGATGCCGCGCACGCACTTCGATTCGCACTGCGTCTCCTGCGGGCAGACGCGGCCGCAGACGGCGGGCAGGGAAGAGGTCTCATGAATGACCTGATAGGCGCCCTCGTAGTCCTTTTCGGTGATCTTCTTGATGAATTCGGGGATCTTGACCTGCACCGGGCAGCCGGAGACGCAGGGATGGTTCTTGCAGTTTAAGCAGCGGGCCGCTTCATCGAGCGCCTGCTCCTCGGTATAGCCGAGGGCAACCTCCAGAAAGTTCTTGTTGCGGACGTTGGGCTCCTGCGAGGGCATTTCGTTCTTCTTCAGACTCATGTTAGGCATATTACTGAACCTCCTTGCTGAACAGGTTGCAGGTCTCTTCGTATTTGTGGCGCTCCCAGTCGAAGTACATCTTGCCGCGCTTGAGACTCTCGTCCCAGTCGACCTTGTGACCGTCGAAGTCCGGGCCGTCGACGCAGGCGAACTTCGTCTCGCCGCCGACGGTGAGGCGGCAGCCGCCGCACATGCCGGTGCCGTCGACCATGATCGGGCTCATGGAAACGGTGGTGGGGATGCCGTAGGGCTCGGTGGTCTTGGACACGAATTTCATCATGATGGCAGGGCCGATGGCGAAGATCTCGTCATACTGGTTGCCCGCGTCGATGAGCGCCTTGAGCGCATCGGTGACAAGACCCTTCTCGCCGTAAGAGCCGTCGTCCGTCATCAGCTTCAAAACGCTGGACGCCGCGCGGAACTTGTCCTCAAGAATGACGAGGTCCTTATTCTTGAAGCCGACGACCGCGTGGACTTCCGCGCCGCAGTCGTGGAACTTCTTCAAAACGGGGTAAGCGATGGCGCAGCCGACGCCGCCGCCCACGACGCAGACCTTCTTCTTGCCTTCGGTCTCGGTCGGGCGGCCCAGCGGGCCGACAAAGTCCTGAATGTACTCGCCCTCGGCTTTATGTCTGAGCTTTTCGGTGGTGGCGCCGATCGTCTGCACGATGATGGTGACGGTGCCCTTCTCACGGTCGAAGTCGTGGATGGTGATGGGGATGCGTTCACCGTTTTCATCGACGCGCAGGATGATGAACTGGCCGGGCTCGGCCTTCTTTGCCACCATCGGCGCCTCGATCTCGTAGAGGGTCACGGTGGGCTTGAGCGCTTCTTTCTTCACGATGCGATACATGAATGATTCTCCTTTTTGTTGAGATTCAGCGCCGTGCCGTCCGGGGAGAACGGCAGGCGGGATTCCTGGACGCAGCGCCGGGAATATGGAATGATGCTATATTTATATCATGAAAGTTTTCTTGCGTCAATGAATATCAAAATTCTGACAATGCAGGAAAACTTGCATTTACGAAAGATACTTGCAAAAAACTAAAGCAGCGTCACGCTGCGGCCCTCGGTGCTGATGAGGTCCTCCTCGCGCATTTTGCGCATCTCGCGCATCATGGCGCTGCGGTCGGCGCTGATGTAGTCGGCAAGCATGCTGAGGGAAAACGGCAGGGGGAACGTCCGGCTGCCGTGCTCGTCGGCGAGCTGCTCGAAAAAGCACAGCAGCTTTTCGCGGATGGAGCGGCAGGCGAGCACCTCGATCCGGCGGCTCAGATGCAGAGACTTTTTCGAGAGCAGTTGGAAGAGGTTCGTTACGACCTGACTGTGGCAGGCGCAGGCGTTTTCGCAGCGCTTTGTGATCTGGTCATAGCGCATGAAGATGACGCGGCAGTCCTCGCGGCACTCGATGAGCGCGCTGCCGTCGCGAAAGCCGGTGAACGCCAGCTCCTCACCAAAGACGCTGCCCTCGTCCATGCTTTCAAGCACGGTGCGGTTGCCGTCGGCGTGCAGGCGCAGAAGCGCCGCGCTGCCCGAGAGCAGCACGCCGATCATATCCTGCTGCTGCCCGCAGGTGAGGATGGTCTGTCCTGCGCTGAAGCGCTGCTCGTAAGCGCTGAAGCAGCGCAGCATATTTTCGCACGATACTTCGTCCACGCCTGTAAACAGTGCGGAATCGCGGCAATCCATCGCTCTCCCTCCCGTAAGGCTTGCTGCCCTACCGGTGCAACATCGCCGTTTGCCTATTGCATTATCATATACCAGAGAGGAAAAAAAGTAAATGACAATTTCGCGAAAAAATCGGGTAAAAAATCGAGCGATCCCTGTAAAAAAGCATCCGCCTTATTTGGCGGATGCTTTGTCCTTGGCTTTGCGCGCATAGTCGTAAAACACCTGCGCGATGGGCGACAAAATGCTGTTTTTATGCTTGACGATATAGAGCTGGCGGCGGAAGCGCGAGTCGGGGAAGGGGAAGGCGAGAAGCTTTCCGAACTGAACATAGTCCTGCGCGGCGCTCTGCGCGATGAGACCGACGCCGAGACCCTCGCTGACCATCTGCTTGACGCTCTCGGTCGAGCGGATCTCGACCGCGGTGCGCAGCTGGGCGATGTCGACGCCGAGCTCATTTAAGAGTTCCTTGCCCGCCTGATACGTGCCGCTGCCCTTTTCGCGGCTGATGAACGTCTCTTCCTTGAGCTGCTTGATGGGGAAGGGCTTGCCCGCAAAGGCCTGATACTTTTCGGTGTTCGGCGTGATGAGCACCATCGGGTCGTTGGCAAAATCCTGATAGACGCATTTGTGGCTCGCCACCATCGTGCCGCAGAAGCCGATCTCTACGCTGCGCGTGGCTACGAGCTCCACGACCTTGGGACTGTCCTCCATCTGGATATTGAAGGTGATGTCCGGATAGCGGGCGCGGAAGTCCTGCAAAAGGTGCGGCAGATAATACTGGCTGGGCACCGTGGAGGCCGCGATGGAGATCGTACCCTTCATCTCCTGCGAGAAGTTGCGCAGCGCGATGGCCGCGTTCTCGCGCACCTGCAGGATCTCTTTGGCGTATTTGTAGAGGAGCTTGCCCGCGTCGGAGGGGTAGGTCTCCTTCGTGGTGCGGACGATGAGCTTGATATTCAGTTTTCTCTCCAGTGCGGAGACGTGCGAGCTGATGGTCGGCTGCGTCAGGTGCAGCAGCTCCGCGGCGCGGGAAAAGCTGCAGTTTTCCACCACGTAGACGAACGCTTCGAGCTCTTTGATATCCATATCAATGTCCATGAAGTTCCCCCGTCAGACCGGCAAAAGCAAAATGTTTTGCGTTGATAGTGCGTTGAATGCTTATTTTTTAACAGTATACACAGTTTAGCGCCGTTTGTCCAGAGAGGGAAACGGCATTTTGCAGGATTTTATGCATTTTTTGCCCGTGCGATGCACCGCGCGGGCAAAAAATGACGACTTACTGCTTGTCCTGCGCCAGCGCCTCGCCCAGCGCGATGGCGAGCTGATCGGGGCAGGAGGTATTCTTGAAGCCGCAGCGGATGCCGCGCATGCGCGCGATGGCATCCTCGGCCTTCATGCCTTCGACCAGGCGCGAAATGCCCTGAAGGTTGCCGTTGCAGCCGCCGATGACCTCTACGCTCTTGATGGTGTGGTCGTCGTTCAGCTCAATGTGCATTTCCTTGGAGCAAACGCCCTTGGTGCGGTAGTTATAAGTCATTTCTATCTCTCCTTTTCTGATAGTCCGCGCCAATCATAGCACATTCGCCCTGCGTTCGCAAGGGATGCACCGAAAAAGGAAAGAAAAAGAAGATGCGGCAATTCGGGGTGGTATTCCGCGAACAAGCGTGCTATAATTATCCTGTTAGAATATTGCCATTACAGAACAAAACGCAAAAGGAGTTGTTTTTTATGTCAGTTTTGACCGCCGTTGTTCTCGGCCTTGTGCAGGGGATCGCGGAATTTTTACCGATCTCGTCCTCCGGCCATCTCGCCATCGCGGAGCATTTACTAAGCATCCAGGGCGCGAGCAACGTGCCCGACTTTTTCGACGTGCTGCTCCACCTCGGCACGCTCGTGGCGGTGTTTGCCGCTTACTGGGATGATATCCGCGATATGATCGTGGAGTTTTTCACCGGCATCGGCGACCTTGCCCATCACCGCACGCCGAACCCCGTGCCGCCTGCGCGCCGCCTTATTCTGCTCATCATTGTGGGCACGCTGCCGCTTTTCGTCATGGTGCCGTTTCGCCGTTTTTTCACGGAGCTGAGTGATAATATGTACTTTATCGGCGGCGCACTGATCGTCACGGGCATCCTGCTCTTTGCGAGCGACCGCGTGCGCCATGGACGCAAGACCGAAAAGACCGCCACAATGCTCGACGCGCTGCTTGTCGGTATCGGTCAGGCCATCGCGCTGTGCCCGGGCATCTCCCGCTCCGGCATGACGATCACGGCGGGCTGCTTCACGGGCTTTGAGCGCAAGTTTGCCGTGCGCTTTGCATTCCTGCTCTCCATCCCCGCGGTGTTGGGGGCGAACATCCTGACGCTCAAAGACGCGATCGACGCGGGCATCGACTTCTCCAGCGTGCCCGTGTACCTCGTCGGTGTCGTCGTCGCGGCGGTGTCGGGCTATGCGAGCATCCGCCTGCTGCGCTATGTTGCCGACAAGGGCCGTTTCGGCGCGTTTGCCTATTACTGCTGGGCCGCCGGCGTGCTGACGCTGGTGCTCACGATCCTGCACTAATTTTTGATTCTGAGGTGAATCATGGCACAACAGAAGAAAAAAACCACCACAACGAAAAAGAAAACGACGGGTTCGGCCCGCTCCTCGTCTTCCGGCAAGCGCACGGCGAAGAAGAATCAGAAGCGCCCCATCCGCCGCGAGGTCGCGGGCGCGATCCTGCTGGTGCTGGCGCTGTGCCTGGGCTTTAGCTATTTCCAGTCGGGCGCGTGGCTGCTCGATCAGCCGGCGAAGCTGTGCCGGTCGCTCTTTGGCTGGGGCTATTACCTCGTCGCGCCCGTACTGCTGCTGGGAAGCTACATTCTGCTCTTCCACCGCGGGCGGAACGTCGCGTCCTGCCTTGTCGGCACGGCGCTGCTGCCGGTCGTGTTCGGCGCGATCATGCACATCGCCCTCTGCAAGGAGGAGTATGTCAACATGGATGGCATCTTGAAGCTTCTGTGGACGAGCGGCAACGCGCTCGAGTCCGGCGGCGCGGTGTCTGCATCGCTTGCGATCATGCTGGTGCTGCTGGTGAAAAAGGTGCTGGCGATGGTCCTGCTCGTCGTGCTGTTCGTCGCGTTTTTGATGATGGCGTTCCGCTTGACGCCTGCCGCCGTGATCGAGGCCGTGCGCTCGCACGAGCGCGTGCCCTATGAGCCGGTGGAGGAAGAGGACCTTCCGCCGCAGCACACCCATGTGCCGCGCCGCAGTGCGCCGGTCCATACGCCGGACGCCGCCATCGACATTCCGCTCGACGGCGAGGAGCGCGTCATCAAGAAAAATCCCACGGGCGGCTTCTTCCGCAAGAAGTCCGATAATATCAAGAGCCCCGACGAGCTGTTAGCGGGCGGAAGTGCCGCGGAGACAAAGATCGCTGCACCCGTTTCGCCTGCCGCCGCGCCGTCCGCACCCGTTAAGCCTGTGACGGTGGAGGCCGACGACTTCGACCTGCCGCCGTTTGATACAGCGCCGAGCGCGCCCGCGCCGGTCGTCCCGGCACCCGCACCTGTGATGCACACACCGTTTGCCGCGCCCACGCCGAGCGTGCAGAGCGCACCCGTCGCCGCAGCCGCAGCAGCAACGACGGTTCCCGCCGTGCTGACCGACAAGCAGGAGGACAAGCTCCGCCGCGCCGAGGTCGATGCCGCGCGCGAGGAGGTCACGCGCGAGATCGAGGGCAGCGACGTGCAGCCCCAGCCGCCTGCATATCAGTATCCGCCCATCACGCTCTTAAAAGAGGGCAGCGTGACGAACGCCGCTGAGGCGGGCGCGGAGCTGCGCAACAACTCCCGCCGCTTGGCGCAGACGCTCACGAGCTTCGGCGTGGACGCCCAGCCGGGCGATGTGGTGCGCGGCCCGTCGGTCACGCGCTATGAGTTCACGCTCAGTCAGGGCGTGAAGCTCTCGAAGATCACAAATTTGCAGGACGATATCGCCCTTGCGCTGGGCGCGAGCGGCGTGCGCATCGCGCCCATCCCCGACAAGATCTCCGTCGTGGGTGTCGAGGTGCCGAACAAGCTTGTTTCGCCCGTCAGCATCCGCACGGTGCTCGAATCCACGGAGTTCACCACCCATCCTTCCACCACGGCCTTCGCCGTCGGCAAGGACATCAGCGGCAAGAACATCGTCGGGAATATCTCGAAGCTTCCGCACGTGCTCATCGCCGGTACGACAGGCTCCGGTAAGTCCGTGTGCACGAACTCACTGATCGTCTCGATGCTCTATAAGTCAACGCCCGAAGAGGTGCGCTTTATCATGGTCGACCCGAAGATGGTCGAGCTTGCGCCATACAACGGCATCCCGCACCTGCTCATCCCCGTCGTCACCGACCCGAAAAAGGCTGCGGGCGCGCTGCAATGGGCCGTGTACGAGATGATGAAGCGCTACAAGATGTTCTCCGAGCACAACGTCAAGGACCTTGCCTCCTATAATAAGGTGGCGGAAACGGACGAAACGCTCAAAAAGCTGCCGAGCGTCGTTGTTGTCATCGACGAGCTGGCCGACTTGATGCTCGTCGCGGCGAAGGAGGTCGAAGAGTCGATCTGCCGCGTAGCGCAGATGGGCCGTGCCGCGGGCATGCACCTGGTTATCGCGACGCAGCGTCCGTCCGCGGACGTCATCACGGGCCTGATGAAGGCCAACATCCCGAGCCGCATCGCGTTTGCGGTCGCCTCCGCGATGGAATCGCGCATCATCCTCGACACCGCGGGCGCGGAAAAGCTCGTGGGCCGCGGCGATATGCTCTATGCCCCGCTGGGCGAAGGCAAGCCCAAGCGCGTGCAGGGCTGCTTCATCTCGAGCGAGGAGATCGAGCGCGTGGTCAACTTCGTCAAGGAAAACGGCGAGACGGACTACGACGAATCCGTTATCGACAAGATCAACGCCGCCGTCGCCGAAAAGGAGAAGGGCAGCGCCAAGGGAGGCGGCAATGCCGCGCCTGATCAGAACGCCGCCGACGATGTGGATGAGCTGCTCCCCGCCGCGATCGACGTGGTCATGGAGACGGGTCAGGCATCCGTCTCGATGCTCCAGCGCCGCTTGAAGCTCGGCTATTCGCGCGCGGCGCGCATCGTCGACGAGATGGAGACGCGCGGCATCGTGGGCCCGTTCGAAGGCTCAAAGCCCCGCCAGCTGCTTATCACGAAAGAGCAGTGGCAGGAGCTCAAGATGAAGGGCGCCTACGGAGCAGCGCCACCGGAAGCGGAAGAGCTTCCGCCGCCGGACGAGGAAAACTGAACAAAGCGAAAGCACCGCAGATGAATTTCATCTGCGGTGCTTTTTTGCGCGTGTTTGGTTCCCCGCGCACAGGAGTCGCATAGACTGTCGGGGAAGAAGAAATGGGGGAGGAGATCGACATGGCCTATTCCGACAGGGAGCTGCTCGCGCGCCTCATCGAGTGCGAAGCGGGCGGCGAGGGCGAGAATGGGATGAAAGCCGTGGCGAGCGTCGTGATGAACCGCGTGCGCTCGACGGGCGGCGAATACGCGCGCGTGGGGCAGGGCAGCATCCGCAAAATCATCTTTCAGCCGGGGCAGTTCGTCTGCGCGAGCGAGGTGGAGCGCGGCAGCTACAACCCGCAGAATATCTACAATATGCGCCCGACGGACATTCACTATGAGATCGCGGACTGGGCCATCGCGGGCAACCGATTGAACGGCCTTGGAACGGCGCTGTGGTTCTTTAACCCGTTTTCGCCGTCCTGCCGCGCGAATTTTCCTTCAAATGTGGGGACGTTCGTCATGCGTATCGGCGACCACTGTTTTTATAACCCCACCGCCGCGTACTACAGCACATAAAGCGCCTTTGGCGCAGCACATCAAAATGGAAAGGGAGAGGAAAATATGACGCAGATGGGAAAAAACGTACCCTGCCTTTACGAGCAGATGACGGCCGTGCCCGCCATGGCGAGCGCGCAGCAGAGCGGCAACAGCAATAATAGCAGCAATAATAGCAGTAATAACAACAGTAACAACAACGTGAGCCAGAGCTATGAGGAAATGCTTGGAGGATCGTCGGGGGCGGGAGGCATGTCGCTCGTGCCGCAGGGCGGCGCGAGCGGGCAGTTCCAGCCCACGCCCGACGAGATCGAAGAGTCTCGGACGGTCGACAAGATGGCCTACAATTCGTGGAAGGGGATGCTCGCGCGCAACATCGGCCGCGCAGTCATCGTGAGCTTCCTCGTCGGTTCGCAGAACACGGTCGTGGCGGTCGGCACGCTACAGGAGGTCGGAAACGACTATATCACGCTGTTCCACCCCGGCCGCAGCGCCTACATCACCGCCGACATCTACTCCATCCGCTTCGTGGAGTTCCCGCAGGGGAACAACGTGATCACACTCAACTAAAAAGGGACGCTTTCGCGTCCCTTCATTTTTGCTTTTGCGTTCGCAGACGCAAAGAATTTTGATCGTCGATCGCCGCGACCAGCGCGTGGCGATCGACACCTCTCGCTCCGCGCGTGTCGCAGCCGCCAGCGGCGGCAAGGCACAAAGCGGAGTGTGGCCTTTCTCAAAAAAGCGGCTTTACCGCTTTTTTGAAGTACTTAGAATCTTCTTCTCCGGCCGCGGTAGCCGCTGCCGGCTCTGCCGCGGCGGCGGTGGCCGTAGCGACGGCGGCGGGAGAACATCGTCACATAGACGACGAGCGCGACGATCAGCAGTACGACCACGATCAACAGAATGCGGACGAGCGGCTTTGCGAAAAAGTCAGACACCCTGCGCTGCGCCGTCAGGAACCACGAGGCCGATACATCGTTCAGCGCTAAGAGGTCCGTCTCGGCGTAGACCTTACCATTGTAGGAGAGCGTCAGCTTGCCGAGCACGTCGCCCGCGGAAACGGGCGCGTCGACCGTGTCGTTCGTGAGCGTCACGGTGCGCTCAAGCATGTCGGGCTCGACATTGTCGGGCAGCAGGCAGGCGATATCCTCCGCCGCGTGGGTCGAAACGTAGCTCGCCTCGCTCGAAAGCGCGACGGGCACCTCCTGCACAAGGTCGGAGGAGGAGAGAATGTCGCGGAGGACAAAGTTGTCAAAGCCCCAGTCGAACATGCGCGACGTTTCGGAGAAGCTGCGCGTCTGGATGGTCACACCGTCCTCGAGCGTCACGCGCTCTGCGCCCAGCACCACGCTGATCATGTGGCGGCTGCCGCGCAGGGCGGACGAAATGAGGCAGTAGCCCGCCTCGGGTGTCGAGCCGGTCTTGATGCCCTGCGCATCGCGGTACACATAACCGCGGGCGCGCCAGTTGGAAATGAGAAAGTTCGTCGAATGCAGCTCACGCGGCTTGTCGGTCATGTTCGTGGCGGGCACGGTGTAGCTCTTGGAGTTGCAGATCTCCATGAATTTGTCATGCTTCAGCGCCTCGCGCGTGATGAGGTAGAGGTCCCACGCGGTCGTGTAGTGCTGGGAATTGTGAAGACCCGTGGCGTTGGCGAAGTGCGTGTGCTCGCAGCCAAGCTCCGCCGCGCGCTCGTTCATGCGCGCGACAAAGGCGTCGACCGAGCCGTAGAGCGTTTCGCCCAAAATGTTGCACGCCTCGTTCGCCGAGACGATGAGCATGCAGTTGAGCAGCTGCTCGACCGTCATCGTTTCGCCGGGGACGATGTTCGCCGTGCTGCCGTCGCTCGACAGCCCCTCGAACGCCGATTCCGTCGCAGTGACGGAGTCGGTCAGCGCGATCTTGCCCTCGTCGATGGCTTCAAACACCAGCAGCGCGACCATCACCTTTGTGAGCGACGCGGGGAAGTTCTCCTGATGGGCGTTTTTCTCGTAGAGAATTTCGCCCGTGTCGGCCTCAATGAGAAGGCCGGCCTTCGCGTCGAGTGTGAAGTCCTCATAGGCGTCGGCGCTCGTCAGTGAAAAGAGCGGGAGCAGGAGCGCAAAAGATAAAAAAAGTGAAAACAAGCGGCGTTTTTTCATGGAAATATACCTCGTTGTATGATACAATCAAATAGAATACAGTGAAGAGGAGCGCGCCGTTCGGCACGCTTCGACATCAGTATAGCAAAAAAGGCAGGCGAGCGCAACCGTGGAAAAGCAAGAAAAGAAAACCAAAGTCAGCGGCGTCTACCTTGTGCTCGCCGCGCTGACGGTGCTGTTCGCCGTTTCGCTCGTTTTTCTGCACAAAACGGCCTACGAGGGTGCCTCGCACGGGAATTACACCGTGACGACGCAGGACAAGACCGACGAGATCACCGCGCCCACGCGCGTTGTGACGCTTGTGAACGTCAATACCGCGACGGCGGAGGAGCTTGAAACTCTGACGGGCATCGGCCCGTCGCTCGCGCAGGCGATCATCGACTACCGCGCAGAGCACGGCGATTTTACGGCGGCGGAGGACCTTTTGAACGTCAAGGGCATCGGAGAGGCGAAGCTCGAGGGATTCCGCGCGGAGATCACATTCACGGAGGAGGATGGCAATGAAAATTCTGGTGGTTGACGACGAGCAGCTTCTCGTCAAGGGCATGAAATTCAATCTGGAAAACGAGGGCTACATGGTCGAGACCGCCTACGACGGCGCGACCGCCATCGACATGGCGAAAAGCGGCGGGTTTGACCTCATCATCCTCGATCTGATGATGCCGCAGGTGGACGGGCTGACGGCCTGCATGCGCATCCGCGAATTTTCCAATGTGCCCATCATCATGCTGACCGCCCGCAGCGAGGACGCCGACAAGATCATCGGCCTTGAGTCCGGCGCGGACGACTATATCACAAAGCCGTTCAACATCTTGGAGCTCAAAGCGCGCATCCGCGCGCTGCTGCGCCGCGCGAACGCCGCACCGCAGCAAAAGCAGCCTGAAACGCTCCTGTTGACCGCGGGCGGCATCACGCTCGACCCCGAGCAGCGCGTCGCCGTCAAAAACGGCGAGATCGTCGAGCTCACGGCCAAGGAATACGACCTCATCGAGCTTCTTGTCAAGAATCCGCGCCGCGTTTACTCGCGCGAAAATCTGATGGACCTCGTCTGGGGCTACACCTACGCAGGCGACTACCGCACAGTGGATGTGCACATCCGGCGGCTTCGCGAAAAGCTCGAGGAAAACCCCGCCGCGCCGCAGCACATCCTGACCAAATGGGGCGTGGGGTACTACTTGAAGGACTGATTTCCCACTAAAAGAAAGAGAAGGGGGGCAGCGCCGTGCAGATGCATGCGAGCCTGCAGCGAAAATTCAGCTTCAGCTATATCGCCATCATTCTGGCGGTGCTGATCCTGCTGAACACGTATCCGCTCATCACGTCGGAAAACCTGACGTTCCGCTCTAAGCAGAGCTCGCTGCAGGGCAGCGTCTCGGTGATGGTGACGGCGCTCTCCGGCCTTGAGGAGCTGAGCGAGGAAAACGTCGCGGGTGCGATGACGCTCGTGGAGGAGACGGGCATCTCCCGCGTGCTTGTGACGGACGCCTCGGGCCGCGTGCTGTATGACACGCGCGAAACCGACGGCGCGATCGGCCGCTACGCCTTTTATACAGAGCTTGTGCAGGCGCTTCGCGGAGAAGACGTCTTTTACACCGAATTTTCGGACAAGGCGTTCAAAAGCCGCGCGGCCTCGCCGGTCATCTACCACAGCCAGACCATCGGCGCGGTGTATGCCTACGAATACGACACCGAGCAAGCGGAGCTGCTGCTGTCCCTGCAGCGCAATCTCCTGACGATTTCGGCGGTCGTGCTGGTGTTCGCCGGCGGGATCAGCGTACTCTTATCCCGTGTGCTGACGCGGCGCTTCGGCGTACTGACCGACGCCATCCGCAAGATGCGCGAGGGCTCGTACAGCCACCGCGCCGAGGTCGGCGGGCACGACGAGATCAGCGAGCTCGCCGCCGAGTTCAACGACATGGCTGACCGGTTGCAAACGACGGAGGACGCTCGCCGCCGCTTCGTGTCGGACGCGAGCCACGAGCTCAAAACGCCGCTGGCGGGCATCAGGCTTCTGTCCGACTCCATTTTGCAGACGGAGAACATGGACGCGCAGACCGTGCGCGAATTTGTCGGTGATATCGAGCAGGAGTCCGAGCGCCTGGCGCGCATTACGGAAAATCTGCTGCGCCTGACGCGCCTGGACAGCGGCATGCTGCCCGAGGCGCAGCGCGTCGACCTCTCGTCCGTGATGGCGCGCGTGGTGCGCATGCTGCGCCTTGTGGCCGAGGAAAAGCAGGTCGACCTCTCATATGAAATTCGCCGCGAGGGACAGACCCTTGCGAGCGAGGATGAAATTCACGAAATCATCTACAACCTGACGGAAAACGCCATCAAGTATAACCGCCCCGGCGGCTTTGTGAAGCTGCTGCTCGCGGGGGATGAAAAGGACTGCCTTCTCACTGTCAGCGACAATGGCATCGGCATTCCGGAGGGGGACATGCCCCGCATTTTCGACCGCTTCTACCGCGTGGACAAGATGCGCTCGCGCGCCGCGGGCGGTACAGGCCTTGGCCTTTCCATCGCCGCCGACACGGCGCGCCGCCGCGGCGGCAGCATCGAGGTC
>OOAC01001134.1_pt1 | contig 19642 bp, 20 predicted proteins | sample 1671041 | NCBI WGS metagenome assembly OOAC01 (sample SAMN06348116, study PRJEB24527) | human gut metagenome | biome: human gut; feature: ankylosing spondylitis patient; material: feces | host: Homo sapiens | place: China | collected 2015-10 | reverse complement strand
GCGGCTTGCTCTCTTAATCAGTGGGCCCAGGGTTCGAGTCCCTGGAGGTGCACCAGATATTGAACGTCAAATCGCAAGATTTGGCGTTCTTTTTTGTTATATAACCCCGAAAAATCGGGGTCTGTACGGTCGATGCACGGTTTTTGCACGGTCGGCGTTTTCGTGGGAATCCTCTGCATGGGCTGGAATTGCTTTGAAATGCGTGGTAAATTTTGCATCAGGTCAGCAGTGCCAGACGGAGCTGCGCCTTTACTTCGGGGTCTGCGTTCTTCAAAAGTTCCAGCAGAGCGGTCATAGAAATGGTCGGTTCGCCTGCGGCGGGTACAGCCTGCGGGCTGGGGCTTTCCTGTTTGGCATAGAATCCTTCCTCAAACTTCCTGCCCAGTTCTACACGAGAGGACTGCTGGATATGGGCGTAGGTGTTTACCAGCATATCTGCCGTAGCGTGTCCTGTGGTTCCCTGAACAGCTTTCACATCGCCGCCGGAGATCATCAGCTGATAGGTCGCACTGGAATGCCGCAGACCGTGGAACACGATCTGTTCAAACTCTGGATGCTCCGCTCTCCACAGGCGGTACCATTTTGTCAGCAGCTCCGGTGCGATGGGCAAGCCATCCGAGAGCCGGAACAGCTGCCCGCAGTTGCTGTACTTTTCTGGGGCGTTCTGCTCGTCCTGCTTGAGCTTTTCAAGCCATGCCAGAAGCTCCGCTTTCAGAGGTTTGGTCATATACAGGATGCGGTTGGACTTCTTGGTCTTGGGCTTTTTCAGGATGAGAGAGGACTTGCTGCCCGCACGCCTGTCCGGGAAGGTGTGGTAGACCTGATTGGGGTCGAGCTTTTCCAAAGCGTCCTTGTTGGCTCGCTGCATGGTCTTGCTGATCGAGATAGCGCCACGCCCATCGGCGGTATAAAGCTGCTTGGAACACACCCGGTTACCCGTGTAGTCCTCCAAAAAGGCGTAGATCATGCCAGCCCGCGCGTCCTCCTGCATGAAGTCCTGCTGATGGGCTTGTAGCGTTTCCTGAATGGCAGGGCTGAACGCCAGCTTGTAGTTGCTGCTGTTGTAGATCGGCAAGCACATGGTCATTCTGCAAAATCGTGATGCAGTTTTGGATCGTCCGCTGGATTTCACTGTTGGAGTGCTTGGTCAGCATCTCCTTCACATCCTCAACGGTTCGGGGAGTGTGTTCTTCGTTACCAGATTTCACCGTGGCTTGACAAAATGTCAAGTCGAGGTCAGCTGTAACACGGACAGAGTCAATGTGCTCAGTTTGAACACATTGAATTAGGCTGCGACAGTTTACCTCATGTGGACGTTTCGTCCACATGAGGTGAGCCGTAACGCATAAGGTTTTTCTGGTGAATGACGCTTTGTGTCATTCACCACATCAACTGGCCATTTTGACCAGTTGATATTGGGTGCGCCGTTCTCCCTGCATGGCTTTCCTGCCCCCTTCCGGCGGCGTTTTCCGGCTCTCCCACTTGGGGGTCATCGCCGGGTATCCCATGCAGACGGTCATGCGGTTTTCAAGGTGCGGTGCTGGATTTGGCAATAAAAAATCGCCACACAACAACCTGAACCTGACCATCCCTTCCGGGATGGCCTTGGTTCGGGTTTGCTATGTAGCGATAAGAAAGTTAAAAACTTGATCCGACTCCTTCGGGAGCCGAGCTGGAACTCTAAGTAAATATGTTATATTATAGCAGTTTGCGTTTTTAATGCACAAGCAACATCCGCAAACTGCATATCGCAAAGATGCTGTTTTGGTAGGCACTATTTTTGAAAATTGCGATAAATTGTTGGAATAGGTTACCACAAAAATCGAGCCATGTCAACGTGAACTTGTCGGGGCAAGGCCCCTCCATCTTGCTACGCAAGACCGTTCTGTCGCTTAAAAGCCCCACTGGGGCTTTCATTGCTGCGCTACGCTTCGCAAACGCGAACTTTTGAGAACACGCTGATTTCGGCAGTTTGCAAGAAAACACAAGGGAAACTTTGGCAAAAAGAGAGAGGGCCGGACGGTGCCAGCCCTCTTGAAAGAATTATGAGATGCTCAAAAAATTCTGCTGCTTTTATTGCGGTTTTCAAAAATAGCGCCGATCAGAACGGCATATTTATGATATGCAGTTTGCGGATACTACTGCGGTGGGAAAATAGAATCAGGCAAAAGGATAAAGTGTCGGCAGGAAAAATACGGACACGACAATGAGGATGAGCGCCAGCGGGGTACCACACTTGAGATAATCCTTCAAGGTGTATCCGCCCGGCTCGATGATCATGATCTGGCAGGGAGCTGCCATGGGGGTCATGATGGACACACAGCTGGCTGTGATCACGCCGACCACGGCAGCACGGGGGTCTACGCCCATGCGGATACAGGCGGAAGTGACCAGTGGGATGAAGATGGTCAGGGTAGCCAGATTGGACATGACCTGTGTCAGAATGAAGGGAACAAGGAAGAACACCAGCATAATGATGTACGGATTGGTGGTATCGCCCAGCAGGCGAATCATCCAGTCTGCCACCACATCGCCTGCACCGGTGGTCTGGATGGCGTCCGACAGAGCCAGCACACCGGCAAACAGGAAAATGGTCGGCTGGTGGATGGAGTTGAGGGCTTCCCTCTCGGTCAGCACGCCCGTCAGCACCAGAGCGGCAGCGCCGATGCAGGAAGTGAGATACATCTTGACACCAATGACATTTTCCAGCAGCATCATTGCAATGGAGACCAGAACGATCAGGACAGCCAGTTTGCGCTTGAAGGGGCTGAGTTTTTCGCTCTCAGAAGCCGTATGTGCTGCATCTGAAAACTGCTCGTTGGGAATATCCGGCATCAGCTTATAGCCAACAAAGGTCATGTACAGGATGGCAATGGTCAGCATCGGGATGCGTGCGATGGTGAAATCCCAGATGTGCAGCGGTGTCGGTGCGCCGGCCTGCATCATGACATCGTTCCATGCCATGTTGGAAGCACCCTGACCGAGAAAGGTCATCTGGGTGGCAATGTTGGCACAGGCCATAGAAGGATACAGCAGCTTGCTGCGGCTCACGCCGATGTCGTTCGCAATGCCTACCAGCAGCGGGATCATGATAGCGGCAGTTGCGGTGGCACTGGTGATGGCGCCCAGAAACGCACCTGCCACGCAGGAAAGAAAGATCAGCATCCGCATATTGTCCTTGTAGCGGATGACCAGACTCTGGGCTTTGTCAATCAGGGGCGTTTTGGTCAGCCCTGCACCGATGACGAACATGGCTACGAACATGACCACGTTCGTGTTGATGAAGCCGCCAAAGGCCTCGGCAGGGGTCTTGATGCCGGTGAGGATCAGCGCCAGAATGATGCCGGTAGAAATGACCGAGAACGGGACTTTACCGGATACAAAGGCGATGATCGTTACAAGCAGGATGACCAGTGTGATCTCCAATGGGCTCATTTGGGTTGTCCTCCTGTGGATTACTTCCACCTTGCAGATGCAAAGCAGTGGCACTTGAATGTTTATATTTGATAATGTATCCAATAAACAAGAAAAGAATACACCGAAAGACCACGCTTGTCAAGGGATTTGTTATACTTTTGTCGAAAAATACAATTTTCCAAAGGAACTTTATATAAGGTGTGCAGAACAAAAAGAACGGGCAAGATCGTCTTTGTCTGCATTTCCTTCCAGGAACAAATAACGCCCCGGAACCCTTTGCGCGGAAAAGGGTTCCGGGGCAAATTGCGGAGAACAAATACGTGGCAAATTAAGCTGAGCAAGAAACTTGGGGTAAGAAAAACGATTTAGGAGAATCGTATGAAAGGAAATAATGAGTGAAGTCTGTCCCCCGCTGAGAGGATATCCGGATTACTTAATAAAGCCGACGTGCTTGCAGATCTCTTCGATGGCCTTTTCCTTGCGCTCATTGAAGATGACCTTGTTCTCTTCGAACAGGTTGCGGCCCTCAGCGTCGATGGAAACGATCAGGGGGCCAAACTCGTTAACGTGGCAGTGCCACAGAGTTTCCGGCATACCGAGGTCACGCCACTGGGCCTCGACGATCTCCTCCACCTCGGTGGCAGCCACAACGGCGTTACCGGCAGGGAAAACACAGTGGATGGCACCGAACTCCTTGCAGGCGCGCTCGGTGTTGGGGCCCATGCCGCCCTTGCCCACGATAACGCGGACACCGGACTTCTGCACGAACTCATACTCGAACTTCTCCATACGCATGGAGGTGGTGGGGCCCACAGACACCATCTCGAACTTGTCGTCCTCCAGAGGGCGAATGATGGGGCCGGCGTGGAAAATGGCAGCGTCCTTGACATCCACAGGCAGCGGGCGGCCCTCTTCCACGAGGCGGCGGTGCGCCACGTCACGGCAGGTGGTCAGGTCGCCGTTCAGGTAAACGACATCACCGATATGGATGTCCTTCAGGTCCTCTGCGGAAACCGGAGTAGTAAGGATCTTCTTTCCGTCTTTAATGGTCAGCATTACAAAGTCACCCCCGAATGAGTATCAATGGTGTAGTTCAGATCTTTATCAAAAATGATGTGGCCGCGGCGATGGCTCCAGCAGCCCACGTTGACGGCAACGCCGATGGCAGAAGGATGGCGGGCAGTGTTCTCGATGTGCACGCCCATGACGGAGTACTTGCCGCCCATGCCCTGAGGGCCAAGGCCGATGGAGTTGATGCCGTCCTCCAGCAGCTTCTCCATATAGGCTGCGCGCTCGTTCTCATTGTGGCTGCCCAGAGGACGCATCAGAGCCTTCTTGGACAGCAGAGCGGCGGTCTCAACAGAGGTGGCAACGCCCACGCCCACCAGCAGCGGAGGGCAGGCATTGATGCCGTAGCTGGTCATGACATCCATGACGAACTTGGTCACACCTTCGTAACCTGCACCGGGCATCAGAACCATGGCCTTGCCCGGCAGGGTGCAGCCGCCGCCTGCCATGTAGGCGTAGATCTCACACTTGTCGCTGTTCGGGATGATATCCCACCAGACGGTAGGGGTGCCTTTGCCGACGTTGCGGCCGGTATTGAACTCATCGAAGGTCTCAACACTGTTGTGGCGCAGAGGTGCTTCAAAGGTAGCCTTGACCACAGCCTCCTTCAGCAGACCCTCCACCTCGCCGATGAGCGGGAAGTTCACACCGCACTTTACCCAGAACTGGAGCACACCAGTATCCTGACAGCTGGGGCGGTTCAGCTCCTTGGCCAGCTTCTGGTTCCGCTTCATGGTCTCATAAATGACCTTGGACAGCGGTGCGTCCTCCTGTGCGCCCAGCTCATCGAGCTTGGCAATGATGTCGTCCGGCAGCACCTTGGCGATATGGCTCACAAAGTTCGCCATATAGGTCGTCATCTGCTGCACCTGTTCCTGTTTGTTCATTCCATTTCCTCCTTGAATGATTTGGCTTTGGTACATTTGTGTGTTTGCTTCACTTATTCAACGCTCTGCCCGTATTACTGCGGGAAGAACGGAAATGCGATGGGAAGGATCACCATGCTGACAACCGTTGCGATGAGGATGAGGGGCAGGCCAGCCTTGGCATAATCCTTGAAGGTGTAACCGCCGGCGGAAACCACCATGGTGTTGGCGGGCATACCGATGGGTGTTGCGTAAGCGCAGGAGCCGCCGATGACACAAGCCATCAGGACGGCGCGGGGGTCGGCACCCATGCCCTGTGCGATGCTCAGGCAGATGGGAACCATCAGAGCGGTGGTTGCGGTGTTGGACATGAAGTTGGTCATGACGCAGCAGAGCAGGAAAACCACCAGAGTCAGGACGTAGGGAGAGGGATTCTCGCCCAGAGCACCAATGACGATGTTTGCAATCTCTGCGCCTGCGCCGGTCTTATCCAGTGCAGAGGCCAGAGACAGTGTGCCGCCGAAGAGGAAGATGGTCTTGAGGTCGATGGACTTCAGGGCGTCTTTCTCGGAGATGACACCGGTGAGGATCAGAGCCAGCGCACCGATACAGCCGGTGATGCAGAGTTTGATGCCGATCTGCTTTTCAAAAATCATGCCCAACAGGGTGAGCACGAGGATAACGAGGGAGAGCACCTGTTTCCACTTGGGAACATTGCTGAAGTCCTGCTCGCCGCTGAAGGAGTCATCATCGGAGACGGGGTGGTTGGGCAGCAGCTTCATGCCAAGGGTGGCATAGAAGAGGATGCCGACGGCGAGGATGGGCAGGCCCACGATAGCGTACTCGAAGAAGCCGAAGGACATCCCGATCTCACCCAGAGCGCTCTGGGCGATGAGGTTGCCCGGTGCGCCGATGAGGGAAAGGTTGCCGCCCATGGCCGCTGCAAATACCAGCGGCATCAGCAGCTTGGAGCGGGCATAGCCGGACTTTGCCGCAATGCCGATGACCACGGGGATCAGGACGGCGGCGGTGCCGGTGTTGGAGAGCACACCGCTCATCAGGCCAACGATGACCATGATAGCCACGATGAGGCTGCGTTCGGATCTGGCAAAGTGGGTGACGATGCCGCCGATCTTGTTGGCCATACCTGTTTCAAACAGGGCACCGCCGACGATGAACATGGCGACGAACAGGATGACGTTGCTGTCGATGAAGCCCGCAAAAGCAGTCTTGATGTCCAGAACGCCGGTGACGACCAGACCGATACAGACGATCATGGACGTTACGCCGAGGGGGATCTTCTCAAACACGAACATGACGACCGCGAAGAGAAGAAAGAGTAGGGTGATGGTTGCTGCTGACATACCGGGGAATCCTCCTTTGATGAAATATAATGTATCCATTTTATCAGAGCAAAACAGCCCTGACTTTCGGAACGCCCCAGCTGCACCTCATTGTGCAGAGTCTTTGCCGCCGTGCTGTGCCCTCACAGCCCTTCTTTGTTCTGGAAGGATCTGCCCGGAACCTTAGAATTCCGAGAGTCTCGGCAGCGTCTTTTTTGAATTTTTATATCTAATCTTTGATAATGTATCCACTTGACGACACGAGAATACACCCAAAACAAAGAATTGTCAATCCCTTTTTTCGAGTTTTGTCGCATTGCACGGATTATGTACCAATTTTTGTGCACGCCAGACAAACAGTAGGATACAAGAAGACCCTACGCTACCGCTTTCTGCAAAAAAACGCGCGTTCTCCATCTGTTTTGGAGAACGCACGGTTTATCCTTCTTTTATTCCAGCCGCTTTTTGAAATACCCCTCGGCACAGTAAATGGCACCGCAGGGATTATGCGCCAGAACGCGATCCTTGGCCACCAGCGTTGTGACCATGGCGTCCGAATACTTATAAAACATCGAGTCGTGTCCCACACAAAGTCCGACCTCAATGTTGAAATCGGTGTGCTGTTCGTTCAGAAGCTTTGCCTGTGCGATGGGGTTGCACATGGCCTCAAATTCGCCGGGGTGGATCTTGACCTCTTCCGGGATGCCCACTTCTTCTTTGGAGATGCCACCGGTCTTGCAGATGACCGACACCACCTCAAACCCCTGCGCACGGAGCAGGTCGGCCACGATGCGGGCTTCTTTCCGCAGACCTTTGCAGAATGCAAGACCCAGCTTGTGGTAGCCCATCCGCTTGCAGAACTCCACCGTCTCCTTCAGGCGGGGCCATTGACAGTAGCCAAGCCCCTCAATGGCCGAACAGTTGACGTAGAAATCGTGATTCTCGGGCAGATCATAGCCGGCGCGGGCGGCCTCCATCACCGAAGCATTCCGCATAGGGCAGTTTTTGGGCATCTTTTCTGGCGCGTTGTTGGCGCAGGCCAGAACCGTACAGTTCGCACAGGTATACACTGTCTTGTCCTCCTTGATCTCATAAATAATAGGTCAGCGCATCGTCCATGCTGCGCAGGATGTGCTTTTCCATTTCAGCCCGTGAGGCCATCGCATCCCGTGCTTCCAGCGCTGCATAGATCTTTTTATGCTCGCTCTGGGAGTTGAGGGCATAGTCCAACTCGCTCATTTCCACACCAACGGACAGACCGTTCCACAGCTCCGAGAGAAGATTGCGCATTTTTTCATTGCCGGAAGCTTCCCAGATCTCAAAATGGAAGGACTGGTTGTAGTCAGTATAATTTCCGGCCTGCTGATGAGAAAGAGCCTCCTCAGCAGTATCCACGCAGTTTTTGATCTTGGACAGGTCAGCGTTGTTCTGGCAGCAGAGCATACAGGCGGTGCCTTCCAGCGCAGCGCGCAGCTGGTAGTGCTCCCGAATCGTTTTTTCCGTCACGCCCAGCACAATGGCACACTTGTTTTGCTTGACTTCCAGCAGACCGTCACGGGCAAGGATCTGAAAGGCCTCCCGCACCGGCGTGACCGACACGCCGAGTTCCTGTGCGGTGTTTTCCAGCGTGAGTTCTGCGCCCTCCGGGATACTTTTTGAGATAATGGCTTTCCGCAAAGCGGAAGCTACCCGCTCGCGGGCAGGCAGCAGCTTAATGGGTTTCAGTCCCAGCATATTGACTCCTTATCGTTAAAATCAGATGCAGCAGTTCTTCTTCATAGGCATTCCATGCATCCGGCACATCAGGGGAGCCCTGACGGTCCAGCATCAGCAGGCGGGCAAGCCGGTCGTTCACCGGCGTAGGACGTGCGCTCACGGCAAAGGCAATGTAGGTCTCCTGGATGCTCTCCAGCAGCTTGCGATGCAGCGGATATGGCAGGACGGTCCGCAGGGTACGGTGCTGCAGCATCTCGCCGCCTGCCAACATCGCATCCTGCGGCAGCGTACGCATGGCCTGCCGTTCCAGCTGCGCACCTAACGCCAGAATCTGCCGCAGGGCATCTTCGTTCAAATCAGCAGCTTTTACATGGTTGTTGGGCAGGCGGATGATAAGACCCTGATATTCAAGGATCATCAAGGCCTCCCGCACCGGCATCCGAGAGACACCGAGACTCTCTGCCAGTTCATTCTGGGTCATTTCAGTGCCCGCCGGGATCTGCCCAGATAAAATGGCCTGCTGCAGGGCTTCCACCACACCGCCGTTTTTCTTCTGGATGCCGATATATTCCATAGAACCCTCCGTGCAAATGTCTTTTTTATATTGTATCCAATTTTGAAGTGAAAAGCAAGACTTCCTTCATGACAAACAAAAATATCCGGCAGATTCTTTATGAAAAATCTGCCGGATATAGACCAGATGCCCTTGGGGCGTTCCATTCTGAAAAATTGCAGGGCAAATGCAAGCTGTGTTAACTGTTATGTAACCTTGTCAATCAATCTTCCATTCTTCCATGGTCGCAGCCAAGTGACAGGTAGTGCTCAATCTCCCCTCTCAGCACAAGCTGTGCATATTCCAGCGGCTTATTGTACAGCAGCCAGTCCAGCTCTGCCCGCTGTGCCGGGGTGTTGCCGTACTCGTTCTCGACAGCGATGCAGTCGATGGCAAGGGTAGTGCCATCCTCGAACCGGGCTTCCACCCGGTTGGTGTCCATGTTGTAGCGGCAGGAAAGCAGTTTGTTCATAAGGAAACCTCTTTCTATATTAAGGTGATGTCTGTTCGATTGTCCAAATCCCTGCCATGAATCATAGTTGTGAATGTACATTTGATGCTTGGTCTAAACAGGCAAGATTTCAGCTGCTGTTTTGGGCTCGAACCTGACCGGTTTCCCGGCTTTGCATAAAAACTTAATGCCTGTTTAAGGGGCTGATTTTGGCTCTGCACATTTTTGCACACCGGAACAGCTGGATAACGGATGCAAGAGGGAATAACAGATGCAAAGGATGCAGCAGATGCAAAACTCAAATTTACGATAAAGCGATAAAAACAACGAATCTGCGTAATTCTAGAAATTGACAATTGTTGCACGTTGGTTTCTCTTAATCAGTGGGCCTAGGGTTCGAGTCCCTGGAGGTGCGCTCATAAAAGAGCGTTAAATCGTAAGATTTGACGCTCTTTTTCGTTTATGTACCCCGAAAAATCGGGGTCTGCACGGTCAGGGCACGGTTTTTGCACGGTTGGCTTTTTCGTAGGAATCCTTTGCATGGGCTGGAATTACTTTGAAATGCGTGGTAAATTTTGCATCAAGTCAACAGAGCCAGACGGAGCTGCGCCTTTACTTCGGGGTCTGCATTCTTCAGAAGCTCCAGCAGAGCGGTCATAGAGATGGTCGGTTCGCCTTCGGCGGGTACAGCCTGCGGGCTGGGGCTTTCCTGTTTGGCGTAGAAACCTTCCTCAAACTTCTTGCCCAGTTCTACACGGGAGGACTGCTGGATATGAGCGTAGGTGTTCATCAGCATATCTGCCGTAGCATGTCCTGTGGTGCCTTGAACGGCCTTCACATCGCCGCCGGAAATCATCAGCTGATAGGTGGCACTGGAATGCCGCAGGCCGTGGAATACGATACGCGGGAACTCTGGGTGTGCATCCTACCACTTGAGGAACTTTTTGCGGATCAGCACGGAAGGTTCCGATGCCATCCGTAGCATCAAAGTCGAGATCCTCTGGGGTCAGACCTACGATCTCGCCCTCTCGCAGTGCGCCCACCAATGTGAGGTGGACTGCCAGATGCAAGATGGGGTCCTCCATGCTGTCCAGTGCCGCTCGCATTTCCTCAACTGTCCAGATGGTGCGCTCCTGCGTGGACTTCTTGGGGCTGTCCACGGGAACAGGGCTTTTGACAAGGATGCCCTACTCTACGGCATACTGGAAGGCTGTACCCAGCAGCCGATGCATTTCGTGGATGGTGGTGCCGGAAAGGAACCGCTGCTTCTGCTTTTCGGAGACTTGACGGCATTGGTTTGAGTGACCACTTCCATTGTAGTGGGATTCGAGTCCTTTTGCAAGAACTTTTTCGTATAATCGGAAGATTGCACAGGGACGGTCATAGAATTACGGTCAAAATCCATAAGCATTTCTCCTTGTATTGTCATATCATCTAAAAATTCAGCTTAAAGTTCTACATCCTGCCCACGCTTGCGGTTTCGCTGCGGCGCATTCACAGTGCGCTCCTGCTTGGGGGCAAGAATTTTTTCCAGAAAGCTGCGCACCAGTTCAGGCGCACGGTGGAGCGCGTCCAGATAGGGCTTCACTTCATACCAGAGTTCATGATACTTTTGACCCCAATGAGCAGCTTCCTTCTTGGCGGTGGAAAGTTCTTCTTTCAGGCGGAGGTTCTCCACGTCCATCATATAGCCGTGGTCGGCTTGCTTTTTCAGCTTGGAAAATTCTTCTTCGGTCAGCGAGTAGTTACCGAGAAAGGTGCGCTTGCCGATATAATCCAGATCGCGCGCATGAATGAGGGCTTCTTTCGTGAGCGTGGCCTTTTTCTGCACAGCGGCAAGTTCCTTCTCCTTTTTGGAGAGGGTCTGACTGGTTTTGGCAAGCGACTGCGCCTTTTGGTCGGCTTGGGCGGTCAGGCTGTCCAGCCGCTCCTGCTCCCGCTGGACTTTGAACTGGGTGACGGTCAGGTGTTCTTCGGTGCTGCCACGCTCGCCGCGCTCCACATCGGTGTACCCGGCAGCGCGCATATAGTTGAAGAAATCGTCTTGCAGGACACTGTACGACTTCTTCAGGACTGGCTTGCCGTTCTTTTGCAGGACGGGCTTTCCGGCATCGTCCAGCAGAGGTTTGGATGCCCACTTCTTGCTCCGGCTGACCTGCATGACGGTCTCCTTGACGGTGCCGACCAGTGCCTTGTCTTTGCAGCGTTTCGACCACAGGATCTGCTTTTCCACCACAGGAACATAGACCACATGGAGGTGGTAATGGTAAACTTCCCGGCCTAGTACTTCGGTCATGGCACGGTTGATCTCATCGGCGTGCATGACGGCGGAGAGGATATACTGCTCACCGCCTATGATTTGCACAGCAGCTTTGTAGGCATCCGCATAGAACTGCTTGGCAAACTCGTAGCCGCCGTGGTTGTCGAAATAGGCAGAGTTGACATCAAAAATCAGCTCGCAATAATGGGTGGCATCCGGCTTCAGGCCGCGCGTGGAGATAGTTCCGTTAGCTTCCAGTTGGGCGAACAGGTCGGTATAACTGGCGGCAGGTTTCTTGAAATGGACGTTCCATGCAGCGCGCTGGGGGATAATATCGGGGTTCCGATAGCTGTCCTTTTCACGCTCATTGTGCTGCTGAGTGTTGCCAACGGCCTTGTCCGAAACGGCGAGATTTCGGGCACTGGTGCGGTCAATACCATCATTTCTTGCCAAGGGCATGCAACCGCGTTGGACAGCCTGATCGACAACAACAAGTCCTTTATCGGCAAGGTGGCAAATGACCTTTTCCGCAGCATGAATCTGGCACAGGCTGGCCTGAACCTTGACACAGACGATTTGAAACAAGCGGGCAATCTGGGCTTATGGAAAGCTGTGCCGAAGTTCGATGCAGCACGCGGCATGAAGTTCCTGACCTATGCGGCTCCTGCACTCCGCAACGCCATGATGGACATGGTGCGGGATGCCTTTACCGCTTTTGAGCAGCGGATGTTGACGGAGGGTAAGGACGGCGTCTGTTACCAGCGTGTTTTGCTGGATGATGTTCTGCCGGGAGAGGAACAGCTGCGGTGCATCGAAGCCATAGCCGACCCTTATGCCATGCAGCCGCAGAGCATTGTGGTGGTTTGACTGAAAAACAAAGGCTGCAATTTTATAAAAATGACGGAAATCAGCGGAACATATCAGGATTCTGTGCTCTGGTGGTCGATATCAAGGGATAATCCGCCAACTTCACCGTGGATGGCCTTCATGTGGTAAGCGACATATTCGCGCGGATTGACACCGTAATTCTTTTTAAAGGAGCGGTAAAAAGCGTTATAATCAGAAAAACCGCATTTGGCCGGGATGGAAGAGATCGGTTCTTTTTTCATGAGCAGCCGTTTAGCTTCCAGCAGCCGCTGCTGGATGACATACTGGTAAAAACTGATCTGCATATTCTGCTTGAACATGTGGGAAAAATTGTATTTATCGATGAAAAGCGCCTTTGCGACCGTGTCCAGTGAAAGATCGCCGCTGAGGTTCAGATCGATATAATGCAGGGCGTTGCTCAGGACGCTTGGCTTCTGCGCCTTGGCAAAAACGTGCTCCCGATTATATAAGGAACGGTTGATGCCAATGAGGATGCGGAGGATATCGGCCATGCCCTCGCTGTGGTAACACAGGCTTTCCTCCCGGTAAGCGTGGGTCAGGGCTTCAAACTGCCCGAACCGGGCGCGGGAACTGTCCACGCTATCCCGAATCAAAAATGTTTTTGCATGACCCGGACGGAGAAAGTAATCGATGTCCGGGTCGATTTTTTTCATGGTATCAAAAGCCGGAGGGCTGAGCCACAACACATACCGCTCGTAGGGGATCTCAAAGTCCCGGAAGATGGGATGGTGCATAATGGCAGGTGGGATGATCAGCAGGTCTCCCGGCTTGAGCCGGAACATTTTGTCGTGGACAACATAATCCGCATTTCCGCTGACAAAGAGAAAAATCTCATAGAACTCATGGTAATGAGAAGCGACCGGAGGATAGCTGGCGTCCTTGTAATGGTCGATTTCAAAATCCGGTTCGGCCATATAATGTTTATCGGTTTTGATGACTTTCACAGAAAAATACCTCCGGTCAAAAAATTCTTTTGGGCTAGTTCATCATAACATGATGTACCAATATATGCAATATTTTGACCAATAAATGCCAACAATTTTGCAAAAAAGGCTGGATTATACCAAGAAATGCAAGGTTTTTACCAAAAAAGGCCTATACATTACAACGTGTTTGCGATATTTTTATTGACAGAAAGCCTGTTGCACATGGCAGAACGGAAATGGTAGGGAATGCGCAGCCTGAAGCCCTTTGCGGAAGGGATAAGTTTCACTCTGACCGACAGGAGCTCAAAACCGGTTTTGTACGCAGTCAATCAAACAAAGAAAACTGGAGATGTCAATCATGATAGGAACAAGACGTATTACTCGCCGCAGCTTTCTGGCTGCTGCAGGTCTTGCTGCCGTAGGCGCAAGCCTGTCGCTCACCGGATGCGGCGGCTCGGTTTCAGACGGCCTGAGCTCCAAGCATCTGCTGGTGGCACACAGCCACAGCGAAGCGCACCCGGTCAATGTTGGACTGCAGAAGATGACGGAAGTTGCTTCTGCTGAATCCGACCTGACCTTCAGCGTTTACCCCAATGGTCAGCTGGGCGACAACGCAGCAATGATCCAGCTGGTCAAGGCTGGTGTTCTGGATATTGCAAAGGTCTCCGCTTCCAGCATGGAGCAGTTCAACAGCGCATACGCCATCTTCTCGATGCCGTATGTGTTCGAGAGCACCGAGCAGTATTTTGCCGTTATGAACCAGAGCGAAGCGGTGCAGGAGATCTTCAAGAGCACCTACGATCAGGGCTTCTTTGCCATCGGCTGGTTCGATTCCGGCTCCCGCAGCATCTACACCACCAAAGACGGCCCCTGTGAAGGCCCCGCAGACCTGAAGGGTCTGAAGATCCGCACCCAGGACAGCCCCACGTCCATTGCCATGATCCGTGCCATGGGCGGCAGTGCAACGCCCATGTCCAGCGGCGAGACCTACACCGGTCTGCAGCAGGGCATTATTGACGGCGCAGAGAACAACGAGACAGTTCTGGTGCAGGACGGCCACGGTGAAGTCTGCAAGAGCTACACCTACACCCAGCACCAGATGGTGCCCGATATCGTGATCATCTCCACCGAGACTTGGGAAAGTCTGGACGAGGCCGAGCAGAGTGCCATCGTAAACGGCATGACGCAGGGCAACGAAGCACACGAGGCCGTATGGCAGGATCTGGTGCAGGAGAACATCGACGGCGCCAAGGAGATGGGCGTCCAGTTCTACACCATCGACAAGACGGCCTTTATCGAGGCCACCCAGTCCCTGCGCGACGAGTTCTGTGCCAAGAGCGCCGACAATGCCCGTTATTACGAGGACTTCCTGTCCTATGTACAGGCTTGATGAGGAGGGGAGCATACCATGTTGATCGTTAAATTCCGCGGCCTGATCGATAAGATCATTCAGGTCCTCAGCACCATTATCATGGGTGTCATGGTCATTGCTGTCTGCTGGCAGGTCATCACCCGCTACATCCTGAACAACCCCAGCACCGTGACCGAAGAAGCGCTGCGGTATCTGCTGATCTGGGTGACCATGGTGGGCGGTGCTTACGCATACGGCCGCCGCAAGCATCTGGCAATCACCGCGCTGAGCAAGCGTCTGTCCTTCAAGGGCCAGAAGATTCTGGATATCTTTGTGCAGGCTATGGTCATCCTGTTCTGCGTTGTTGTCATGATCGGCGGCGGCACGCGCCTTGTCAACACCGCTGCGGATCAGCTGAGCGCTGCGCTGCAGCTGCCCATGCCCCTGATCTACGCCAGCGTCCCTGTGGGTGCCATCCTGTTCATCTTCTACGCGCTCATCTTCATCGGTGAGGATCTGCGCGATATGAAGCAGGGCCCCAAGGCAGAGTCTGCCAAAGAAGCATAAAAAAGGAGGACGAACCTAAAATGGGTACTTTTCAAGTCGGTCTGCTCCTGATCGGCACGTTTGCGCTGCTGCTGGCGCTGAGCGTCCCGGTCTCGGTCAGTATCATCATTTCGTCGGTCGTGACCATGGCCTCCACCCTGTCTCTGGATCTGGGCACTTTCGTTGCCAGCCAGCGCATGGTGGGCGGCGTTGACAGCTTCTCGCTGCTGGCTGTCCCGTTCTACATCCTTTGCGGTGTTCTGATGAACACCGGCGGCATTGCACAGAAACTGATCGATTTCGCAAAAATTCTGGTCGGCCGCATCCCCGGTGGTCTGGCGCACACCAATATTCTGGGCAACACGCTGTTCGGCTCTCTGTCCGGTTCCTCCGTTGCAGCTTCCGTTGCCATCGGCGGCGTTCTGATCCCCATGGAGGAGAAGGAAGGCTACGATAAAAAGTTTGCTGCTGCCGTCAACATCGCTTCCGCACCTACCGGTCTGATCATTCCTCCTTCCGGCATCCTGATCATCTATCCGGTGCTGGCTGGCTGCTCTGTGGTGGGCATGATCATGTCCGGCTACATCCCCGGCCTGATGTGGGCACTGGCCTGTATGGTGGTGGCGTATGTCATCGCAAAGAAGAACCACTATCCCACTGCTGGTAAGGTTCCGGCTTCCGTTTTCTTCAAGTACTTCGTGGACGCCATCCCCAGCCTGCTGCTGATCGTCATCATCGTCGGCGGCGTTATGTCCGGCATCTTCACTGCAACGGAGTCCGCTGCAGTGGCTGTTGCCTACACCCTGTTCCTGTCCATCGTTGTTTACCGCAGCATCAAGATCAAGGATCTGCCCAAGATCCTGCTGGACGCCTGCGAGACCACCGCTGTCATCATGTTCCTGATCGCCGGCTCCAACGTCATGAGCTTTGTTATGAGCTTCACCGGCCTGCCCAGCGCCATCGGCAACGCACTGATCAGCGTTTCCAGCAACAAGTACGTCATCCTGCTCATCATCAACCTTGTCCTGCTGGTGGTTGGCTGCTTCATGGACATCACCCCGGCTGTCCTGATCTTCACCCCGATCTTCCTGCCCGTTGTCCAGTCCTTCGGTATGGACCCCATCCACTTCGGTATCATGATGGTCATGAACCTCGGTATCGGCAACATCACCCCGCCCGTTGGCAGCGCACTGTTCAGCGGCTGCTCGGTAGCAGATATGGACATGGAGGACATGATCAAACCGATCCTGCCGTTCTATGCCGCGATCTTTGTAGCGCTGATGCTGGTAGCCTATGTGCCTTGGTTCTCCATGGCTCTGCCCACCCTGTTCGGCGCAGTCTGATAATGCGAAAAGGAGCAAGTTTTCATGGTTTATTCAGTCACCAAGTATGGCGCTGTCGGCGATGGCGCAACCAATGATGCCGCTGCAATCCAGTCTGCCATTGATGCCTGCAACGCAGCAGGCGGCGGCCGCGTTGTACTGGAGGGCGGTCATACCTACTATTCCAGTTCTATCGAGCTGAAAAGCAACGTAGAGCTGCATCTGGAACAGGGTGCCCTTCTGAAAGCGCACTCCGATATCTCCACCTATTTCAACCCCAACGGCGATGATGCTTCCGTGGCAGCAGTTTCCGGCGCAAAGGCCGTGGACCGCCCGGTGGCAAAGCCGGCCTACACCTTTATTCACGCCAAGGACGCAGACAACTTCTCCATCACGGGTCAGGGCGCAGTGGACGGCAATGTTTATGCCTTTATGAAGCGGGCAAGCCGTTACTACTTCAACGGTGATTTCTACCCCCGTCCCACCATGGTGTATGTGGAGCACTGCAACCACATCTCGTTCCATGACGTGACACTGCAGAACTCTCCGTTCTGGACGCTGCACCCTGCTGGATGCAACGATGTGCTGATCTCCAACATCCGGGTGCTGAACCCGCTGGACTGCACCAATTCCGACGGTATCGATCCGGATCACTCCACCAACGTGCGGATCATCGGCTGCCATGTCCAGTGTGCAGATGACTGCATCTGCCTCAAGACCACGGCGGGCAATAACGAGTACGGCCCCACCAAGAACGTCATCATCTCCAACTGCACGCTGACCTCTACCAGTGCCGCGATCAAAATCGGCACAGAGGGCGTGGCAGATTTCGAGAATATTCTGGTGGATAACTGCATCATCACCGGAACCAACCGCGGCCTGTCCATCCAGATCCGTGACGGCGGCTGTGTGCGGAACGTGAGCTTCTCCAACATCATGATCGAGACCCGCCGTTTTGCCGAGTGCTGGTGGGGCTGCGCGGAACCCATCGTGATGACGACCCACGACCGGAACGCCAACACCCACAGCGGCAGCATCGAGAATGTCCGCTTCTTCAACGTCACCTGCAAGGGTGAGAACGGTGTGTTCCTCTCCGGCAACGAGGAGAATCACATCAAGAATGTTCTGTTTGAAAATGTCAACGTCTGTCTGGAAGCTACCAGCAAGTGGGAGCGCGGAATGTACGACCTGCGTCCCATTCCGCCTGAAAAGGAAGGTATGCTGCATCAGAAGAGTGCAGCCATGTTCCTGCGCTGGGTAGATGGTGTCACCGTCCGGAACTCCACGCTGGGCTTTGCAGGCGAGGACCGTTCGGACTTCGCACAGGCGCTTCTTACTCAGAACTGCACCAACGTGCAGACCATGGGTCTGACTGCTGAGGCTGCCGCCCCGGAGTACCAGAGCATCGAGCTGGGCTGAGCCGCCTATCAATAATGAGCAAGCCGCCGCATCGGCGCTGGCCCCTTTTGCCGGGTCGGGCCGGGCGGCGGCTTCTTTTGAGGGATAAACCAATGAACAAGAAAAAGAACATCATCACGTTTGCCGCGTTCCTGATTCTGATGGTGGGTCTGGGCGCGAACGATGCCATGCGGGGCATTTTTTCCACCATCTTCTCTGCCCACTTCCAGCTGAGTACCGCCCAGTTGTCCCAAATCGTCACCGTAAGCTACATCGGTAACCTCGTGTTTCTGGCCGTCGGCGGCTTCGGGGTGGATATTCTGGGCCGTCGCAAGGCTATGCTGCTGTATACCTTTTTGTGGAGCGGGGCCATGCTGCTGTTCGCCACTACAGATTCCTATTTGCTGCTGTTGGTGGGGATGTTCTTCGCCATGGGTACGTCCACGCTGCTGAACACCAACATGAACCTGATCACCACCGGTATGTTTGCCGCTGCCCCCGGCTTTTTTGTGAACTTCCTGTTCTTCATTCAGGGCATCGGCACCAGCGGCAGCCAGAGCATCATTGGCAACTGGGCTACGGATATTTCCAGCTGGCACACCGTGGCGTGGGGGCTGCTGGCCATTGGCGCAGTGGCCATGGTGCTGTTCGTGCTGTTCCCCATGCCGGAGGTGCAGGAGCAGAAAACCGGGGACAAGGCATCCCCCAAGGAGATCATGGCCTGCCCGGCATTTCTGCCGCTGGTGCTGATCATCGGGCTGTACTTCATTGCAGAACATGGCATTATGAACTGGCTGGTGAGCTATGCCACCAATGCACTGGAAGTGCCCATGGGACAGGCGGCAAACTTTACCGCTGTTTTCTTTGGCTGTGTGATGGTGGGGCGTCTGGTGCTGAGCAGTCTGGTGGATAAGCTTGGCATCTACCGCTGCCTGCGGCTCTTCGCCACCAGCTCCGCCGTGCTGTACACGGTGGGCGTGCTGCTGGGGGCACCGGGCCTGTGGCTCTTGGCGGTCAGCGGCCTGCTGTTCTCCATCCTGTATCCGACCCTTGTCATGCTGATCCCGCGATACTGGCCTAGCCATGCGGCTTCCTCTGCATCGGGTTTAGTGCTGAGTGTGGCTTCGCTGGCGGACATTCTCTTCAACGCCGTGTTTGGCAGCTTGGTGGACGCCGTAGGTTACCGGACTTCCTTCCTCATCATGCCTGCCTGCATGGTGGGATGCACGGCCCTTCTGTGGGGGTTCTTTGCAAAGGCAAAGAAGCTGGAATGGTGTGATTAACGGACGGATACGGTCACTCAAACCAATGCCGTCAAGTTTGAAAACCGTAACCGGGAGCCATGGGTTAGAAGATTAAGAGAAATGCCGTTCCAAAAGCAACTGGAACGGCATTTCTTATCTTTCGCCATTCGGAATCTTCTGTCCCCGCAGCTCCTGCCGGATGGCACGGAACTGCTCCGGTACATCCGCATCGGTCATCGCACCGGGGACATCCACTGTCCCAGCGGCTTTGGCGGCTTCATAGAACCAGCATT
>OOAC01001108.1_pt1 | contig 20185 bp, 23 predicted proteins | sample 1671041 | NCBI WGS metagenome assembly OOAC01 (sample SAMN06348116, study PRJEB24527) | human gut metagenome | biome: human gut; feature: ankylosing spondylitis patient; material: feces | host: Homo sapiens | place: China | collected 2015-10 | reverse complement strand
AACGGTTGTAGACCAGCACCTTGTAAATCAGTATTTCAGTGCTAAACATTATGGCGAGTTACATCAGATTACTGCGGATGACATTAAAGCGCTTATTGCTATTGGCGCAATTTCTGCACCGGATGGTTTTGGCGCATTTAATAACAATAACGGCTTAATCCAGGGCGTGGCTGATGACGCCATGGCAAATTCCGGCAACTGGCTGTATTCCCAGCAGATTCTTGGCAGTAATATTAATGGCTTATTCAACCCCAATAACCTTGGTTATGATATAAGCCTTGTATATTCGCCGTTTGAAAATGAAGACTGGCCGAATAACCATTGGAACTACCTCTTTAACGATGCTCCGTTTGACCGCAATAAAGACTTCCGTGAACGCAAAGCAGAAGTAAACTTTGTAGATGGCGGCATGGAGATTTAAAAGTAGTGCATTAAATAAAAACACCTGTGGATATTTCCACAGGTGTTTTTTGTAGTATTCAAAAAGTTTTTAGTAAAATGTAAAGCCGGGCAGCTGCACTGCTGGTTTTACGCAGGCAGGATTCCTTCACCACGCCCGTGAGCCAAGTTCCGGATGGCGTCCTGGTGAAAGGTGCAGGCGTTTGGCAAGTTCTACTGCTTCTTCAAGGGGCAGGTCGCCAGCGCGCTCACCGTTTTTTTCAAATACGCAGTGCGGGTCTTCGCTGCCAACTTCGCCGCCGGGCAGGTAAATGTATTCTCTGTTGTCGTTGTCGGCAAGTATAATGCCTGCAAGTAACTGTTCCGCTAAAATTTTGCTCATTGCTGCTCCTTAAAACATGCGGCGTTTCCACAGCCAGTAGCCGGTAACCCCGGCAACCAGAAGCGAGGTGCCGCCTATTACGAGAAATCCGTACGGGCTGTCGGAAAGCGGCACGGGCACGTTCATGCCCCATAAGCCGCCGATGGTGGTTGGTATGGCCAGTATAATCGTTACGGAGGCCAGAAACTTCATTACAAGGTTCAGGTTATTGCTGATAATGGAGGCGAACACTTCCATCATGCTGTTTAAAATGTGGCTGTACATTTCAACCATTTCAATCGCCTGCTTGTATTCAATGATAACGTCCTCCAGCAAATCCTCGTCTTCTTCGTACAGCTTTATAAGGTGCGCGCTCTGGTTGGTGGAGCGCAGGCGCAGCAGTTTTTCGGTTACAATGTAGTTGCTGCGCAGGGAGGTTGTAAAGTATGTTAAGGATTTCTGCAAATCCAGCATGTTGAAAAGCTCGCTGTTTTCCATGGACTGGCGCAGGTGCTGTTCCAGTTCGTCAGTGCGTTTGATAATAATGCGGATGTATTTCAGATATAATGTTGCCGATTTATAGAGTATCTGAAAGAGAAAACGCGTCTTTTTAAAGGTACTGAACATTTTATAGTTGTAGGAAGAAAAATCGGCGATAACGGCGTTAGGTTCCAGGCAGACGGTAACAATGTAATCTGCCGATACGATAATGCCGAGCGGCAGGGTGTCGTAATCTTTGTTGCTGCGCAGGACAGGGATGTCGATAAGGGTCAGTATCTGGTCATCCTCTGTTTCGATACGGGATTTTTCTTCATCGTCAAGCGCGGCGCTTAAAAAGTCCATCTGAATGCCGGTGGCGTCCGCCACTTCGTGCAGTTCTTCGGGTGAGGGACTGACGATGTCTATCCAGCAGCCTTTTTCCAGGCTGTCCAGTTCCAGTTCGTCCATGCCGTTATTGGTGCTTTTCATAATTCTGTACATTGGCGGTCCCTCCTTCCGTTTGCAATGTGAATTAAAGCCGCAGCGCGGGGCTGTAAATTTAATTCACTCTGCAATCTTTTAAATATTCGGCACAAAAGCGCAAAATCCTTGTTAAAGGGGCTGTTTAGTTAAATTTTTTACAAAATTTTAAACTGCATGGGCAGAGTTTTTACTTTTCTTTAATAAAAATTGTTGATATAATATAACTAATTTTAAAAGTAGGAGGGTAGTATTGTAGCTTAGAGCGGATTTTTTGTGAAGAAAGGTAGTGCAGCAGGATGAATGTTCAGTTGATTATTGTTGTTGTGTATATTGCGCTTTTGTTCGCAATAAGTTTTTACGTTAAAAGCAGGGCGGATAAAGGCTCTGCGGAGTATCTTTTTGCAGGGCGCAAACTTGGCCCGGTGCTGATAGCCGTTAATATTACGGGGCTTGCCGTTGGTGCGGCTTCTACCGTTGGCGTTGCCGAAAACGCTTACAAGGTTGGCATGGCTGCCGGCTGGTACAACGCGGCGTGGAGCGCGGGCGCCATTATTATGGGCCTTGTGGCGGCGGGCAAGCTGCGTGCCATGAAGGTTTCCACCATTCCGGAATTTTTTGAAAAATATTACGATACCAAAGGCCGCGTTATCAGCGCGGTTGGGCTTGTAATTATCATGTCCGTTATTACGGCGCTTCAGTATCTCGCCGGCGGCGCGATTCTGGCTTCGCTTCTGCCCGAATATTTCTCGTTCCGCGGCGGCATGATTGTGAGCGCGGTGGTATTTATCGGTATTACGCTTATCGGCGGCTTGTGGTCGAGCGGTTTGTCCAATATCGTCAGCGTTGTTTTAATTTACGCGGGCATTTTATATTCCTGTGTGGCAGCGGTAGACCACAGCGGCGGCATAGAAAACATTGCGGCGCAGCTGCCGGCCGGGCTCGACTGGTTTGACCCGTTTGCAGGCATTCCGCTGGCCGTTATTATCGGCTGGTTTATTGTTATGATTACGCAGGCCATTACGGCGCAGGGCCCTGTGCAGATTGCCTGCGGCGCGCGTGACGCCAAAACCGCGCGCAACGGCTTTATTCTTGGCGGGCTTTTAATTTTCCCGGTAGGCTTTTTGTGCGCGCTTTTAGGCATTATCGGCAAGGTGCAGTTCCCGGAAATTTCGGCAACGCTTGCTTTGCCTAAAGTTGTTATGGCGCTTGACCCAATTGCCTCTGGCACAACGCTTGCGGCGCTGTGGGCAGCGGACGTATCTACCGCCTGCACAATTCTTCTGGGTGCAGGTACGCTGTTCAGCCAGGATATTTACAAACGTTTTATTAATCCGTCCGTAACGGACGACCGCTTTGTTAAAATTAACCGCCTGACTATTTTGGCGGTTGGCATTATAACCTTATGGTTTGCTTTTAACGCTGCCGGTATTTTAAAAACCATGGTGGCAGGGCTTTCGATGACGACGGCGCTGACCTGCGTATTTTTGTTTACGGTGTTTGCGCCCGGTTTGTGCCGCCGCAGCAGCGCGTTCTGGACTACGCTTGCCGGGCTTTTGGGCCTTGTTGTATGGGAATTTGTGCCGGCACTGCATGTTTTGCAGCATGTAATTTATTTTGAATGGCTGCTGTGCATTATCGTGTTCCTCATTGTAGCCGTGTTTGACAAAACACCTATTAAAAAACCGGAAATGGCGGAGGAAGACTGACCATGGCAGAACAGAAACTGACGAGCATTGAAATAGGGCGTGCGGCACTGCGCATTGCCGTTACCGAAAACCGTGCGGAGGAGCAGCGCATTAAAGAGCAGCTGGCGGCAAAGGGCATCCGCAGCACGGCGGTAGATTTTGGCGGCGAGTTTATGCCGAGCGTTGTTAAAATTGTGGAGCGTGCCGTTGTTGCGGCGCAGCGTCAGGGCATTGTTACGGAAACCCATGTTGGCGCGGGCGCTGTTGCAGGCGCTGCCCACGCTGCTTTGGAGCAGCTTGTAACGAAGGCGGCCGGCTTTAACGTGGGCGGCAAAATTGGCATTGCCCGCAGCGGCGAGCATTTGTGCGTTGCCATATATATGGCGGTGGGCGTGCTGAACCTTGACGAATTGTGCGTGGCTTTGGGGCACCGCTCACTGGCAAGTGAAGAATAAAGGAGCAGTATGAATATTATAGATATTATCGGGCCTGTAATGATTGGCCCTTCAAGTTCGCATACGGCAGGCGCGGTAAGGCTGGGGCTTTTGGCTGCCGGTATTTTGGGCGCGCCGCCCGTTAAAGCACAAATTGATTTGCACGGCAGCTTTGCGCATACCTACCGCGGGCACGGCACGGATGTGGCGCTTTTGGCCGGGCTTATGGGCTGGCTGCCTGATGACGCGCGTATTCCGCAGGCGCGTAAATATGCCGCGGAAGCAGGGCTGGAATATAATTTTGCCAAAGTAAACCTTGGTGATTTAACCCACCCCAATACAGCGCGCTTTACGCTGACGGCAAAAGACGGCAAAAGCTGCGAGGTTATCGGCTCCTCCATCGGCGGCGGGCAGGTTAAGGTATCTGCCATTGACGGCGCGGAGGTTGAATTGGACGGCAAGCTGCCTGCACTGTTGGTATCGCATACCGACAAGCCCGGCGTGATTGCGCTTGTAAGCAGCACGCTGGCAAGTGCGTCCGTAAATATCGCAACCATGCGCGTGTTCCGCAAAAATAAAGGCGGGCTGGCAACCATGGTGCTTGAGTGCGACCAGAAAGTGCAGCCTGCAATAGTGCAGCTGCTGGCGGCGCTGCCGCCTATTGACACGGTGCGCTTTGTAGACAGCGTGCTTTGAGGTGAAAGATGGCAAACGACAAAATTTCATTAAATGCATTAATAGAAGAAGCAGAAGCGGCAAAACTGAGCCTGAACGCTTATTTGCTGCCGCAGAGCGTTGCTGAACTGGAAATTACGGAGGAAGAACTGCTTGCCAAAATGGCGCAGATGCTGAAAGTGATGGAAGAAGCCGCAGCCTACGGGCTGACGGGCGTGCGCTCGCACAGCGGCTTAACCGGCGGCAGTGCGCTTAAACTGCAAAACGCGGCGGCGCAGCCCGGCTTTAATAAACTTTTGGGCGCTCTTGCAACGGACGCCGTAACTTATGCCCTTGCCGTAAGCGAATGCAACGCTGCCATGGGCAGAATTGTGGCGGCTCCCACGGCCGGTGCGGCAGGCGTGCTTCCCGGCGTGCTGCTGGCTTTAAAAAAGCACTGCAATTTAACGGAAGAACAGCTGGCCCGCGCGCTTGTTGTGGCAGGGCAAATCGGGCTTGTAATTGCAGCCCGTGCCTCGCTTGCGGGTGCGGTTGGCGGCTGCCAGGCAGAATGCGGTAGTGCGGCGGCCATGGCGGCAGGCGCGGCTGTTGACGCTTTGGGCGGCACTCCTGCGCAGGCAGGTACTGCCGTAAGCATTGTTTTTAAAAACATGCTGGGGCTGGTGTGCGACCCTGTGGCAGGGCTTGTGGAAGTGCCCTGCATAAAACGCAACGGCGGTGCGGCAGTGCAGGCGCTTTTAGCGGCAGAAATGGCGCTGGCCGGCATCGGCAGCTTTATACCGGCGGATGAAGCCATTGATGCCATGAAGTGGGTGGGCGATTCCATGCCCTGCGCGCTGCGCGAAACTGCGGGCGGGGGCCTAGCGCAAACGCCTACGGCGCTGGCGTGGGCCAAAGCGTGGTTTGAACGCGAATAGCCGCAAAAAGCGGTTTTGTAAAATTAATGACATTTTATATTAAAAATTTTTACAAAAAATATTGACAGAACCTGTCTGCTATGATAGAATTACATTCGTCGCCAAGCGTATCTTGGTAAAATGGTGGCTGTGGTGAAGCGGTTAACACGGCGGATTGTGGCTCCGTTACGCGAGGGTTCGAATCCCTCCAGTCACCCCATATTTTTGGGGCGTAGCCAAGTCGGTAAGGCACGGGACTTTGACTCCCGCATGCGTTGGTTCGAGTCCAGCCGCCCCAGCCAAATAACGTGATCCACTAGCTCAGTCGGTAGAGCACCTGACTTTTAATCAGGGTGTCCCGCGTTCGAGTCGCGGGTGGATCACCATTTTTATTTTATAGCTAAAGCACTGTAACCTGCGTTGCAGTGCTTTTTGTTTTATATGGCAAAGGCAGCTGAAATAATTTTGCGGTACTCATAATAATAACCCCCTTCGCTTTAACAGCGGAGGGGGTTGTACTTGCGTAAGCGTATTCTTTATTCGTACTTGTTTACTGCGGTTTATTTTAATTTGCTGTATTCTTCGTCGGTAACGGGCTCCAGCCATTCGTTGCTGCTGCCTTCAGCCGGTACTTCAATGGCAATATGTGCAAACCAGCTGTCCGGTGCGGCGCCGTGCCAGTGTTTAACTTCGGGCGCAATGTTTACAACGTCGCCGGGTTTAAGTTCCTGCGCGGGTTTGCCCCATTCCTGGTAGTAGCCGCGGCCTGCGGTTACCAGTAAAATCTGCCCGCCTTTGTGGTGAATATGCCAGTTGTTGCGGCAGCCGGGCTCAAAGGTTACATTGGCTGTGCCCACACGTTCTTTGGTCAGTGGGTTTAAATAGCTCTGGCCGATAAAATACTGCTGGTAAGCCACGTTTTTTTCGCCAAGCCTAAAAATGTTTTCTTTTGCAAATTCTTCAGGTATTGTTTGTTCCTGTGCCATAACGGCATTACCTCCCATAATCATAAATGCGCATAATGCTAATAAAAGTTTTTTAGTTTTCATATGCTTTGCTCCTCTTTCGTAAATTTCCGCCTCCGGGCGGATTTTTTTATTTGCGGAACGGGGAAACTTTTTTATTCTGCCGGTACAACGGCGTTAATGGCGCTGATGGCATTGAGCGTGCGCGGATAGCCGATGTAAGGCAGTGCCACGGTAACGGCGTCAATTAAATCCTGACGGGTGTTGCCTACGCCAAGGTTGCCGTTAACATGTGCTTTGGCCTGCGGGTCGCAGCAGCCGAGCGTGATAATTGCGGTAAAGGTAATCAGCTCGCGCTGTTTTAAATCAAGCACTTTGCGGGTGTAGTAATCGCCGAAGCAGTTGCCGCTGAGCCAGTTGTTAATGTGCGCCTGGTCGCCTTTGCCGGAATTTGCAAAACCGCGCATACGGTCGCCGAAGATGTCAACCTGCGTTTGTTCGCCTCTGGCAATGCGGTCGGTGTCGGTAGTTGTGCCCTGGTTTTCCAGCGGCAGTTTTACGCCTGCTTCTTCAAAAGCAATCTGCATTTCAATCAGCGCGGCCTTGCTGCGTGCAAAACCAACATAAGGCGTGCACTGGTAAAGGGTTTCGCGTATTTCTTCGGGCGTTGCCCCGGCATTTAACGCGCCTTTAACGTGAATGCCGATATCTTCCGGAGTGTTGTTGGCAGTTAAAACCACCAGTGTCAGCAGCTCTTTTTGCGCCAAAGGCATTTTTACCTGATTGTTTACATCGCTGTAAATAAATTTCTGCATAATCTCGCCAAGTTCCGGCGCGCCTTTAATGCTGCACGGATTTTCCGTACCGTAAAGTGCTTTAACGGTTGCGGAGCTTTCTTCCATTCTGTCCTGTGCCATAGCGGCATTACCTCCTATAAGCATGCAAGCGCAAAGCGCAAGCAAAATTCTGGCTGTTTTTTTCATAATAATCCCTGCCTTTTTAGCCTGCCCTGGGCAGGATTTGTTTTTACGCCTTTATTATAAAAGTTGAAGACGGCTCTAAGTCAAGGGCTGTTGAAAAATGTTCATAAAAATTTCTTATAAATAGCATTAAAAATACAATTTGTTTTAAGTTTACTCTGTTATATATGATAGTAAATAACTAAAAACATGCTTTTATGCGGCAAGGAATGGCTTTGTAGCAAAAATAAGAAAAGTTTATGAAAAATTTGCGTAACGGCTTGACTGAAAGTAAAATTAAAACTTTACAATAAAAAATACAGTTCCTGAGAGAGGAGGGGCGGCTTATGCTGCTGAGGCAGATTAAATATTTTGTAACCGTAGTGGACACCGGCAGCTTTACAGAAGCGGCCGAAGAATGTTTTATATCGCAGTCGGCAATATCCCAGCAGATATTGTCGCTGGAAAAAGAACTGGGGGTACAGCTTTTGGTGCGCAGCACGCGCCGCTTTACGCTGACTGAACCCGGAAAATATCTGTACAGCCACGGCAAAAAACTGCTTGGCGAAACTGAAAAACTAAAAAATGGCACTATTGCTGCTGCTGCCGGTGCGCGGGGGCAAGCACTTTACGGAAATGTCCGTAGGCAAAAGCCTTGTGGATTAGGACAGCATGGTAGTGCTGACGCATTTTAAAGGGCATAGCATGGACGGCTACGGCGGTTCGCTGAAAAACATCGCCATTGGCTGTGCCGATGCCAAAGTAGGCAAGGCCATGCAGCACAATGCCGATTTTTCCATCCGCGGGGCGCATTTTATGGAACACATGGTTGAAGCCGGCAAAGCAGTAACGGATTTTTTCGGCAAACGCATTGCCTATATTAACGTGCTTAACAGGATGTCCGTGCGCTGCGACTGTGCCGGGCCTGATGCGGAAGAGCCGACCATCGGCGATATCGGCATGGTGGCTTCCACCGATTTGCTGGCGATTGACCAGGCGTGCGTGGACATGGTTTATGACAAACCGGGCAGCGACAACAAAGATTTGATTGAACGCATTGAAAGCCGCGAAGGCCTGCGCCAGTTAAGTTACATGAAAGAACTGAAAATGGGCAACCCTCAGTACGAACTTATCAGTATTGATTAAGGCGCTTTGTATAGTATAAGTAAAACGAAGGTTAGCCCGAGATTAAATTTTAAATAAGGCTTGACTTAGAGTTAGCTGCAAGTGTTACTATATATGTAGCAAAGCATAAAACTTATAATAAAGCGGCTGCAAGGAGGAATTATTATGTTTGGTTTAGGCTTACCCGAACTTTTGCTTATTTTGGTTATCGGTCTTATTTTCTTTGGCCCCGGCAAACTGCCGGAAATAGGTTCTGCCCTTGGCAAGAGCATGAAAGAGTTTAAACAGGCTGTAAACAGCACTGAAACGGAAATTAAAAAAGCCGGTGAAATTACCGAAAGCGCAGAAACCAAAGAAGCTGTGCCTGCCGGAACGGAAGCTGCGCAGGCAGAAGCTAAAAAATGACGGCGCAAGCTATGGATAATGGCCGTCCGTTAGATAACAATGATGAGGCAATGACCTTAACGGAACATCTGGGTGAACTGCGGCGCAGAATTCTGCACAGCCTGGCGGCGCTTGCTGCCGGTACGCTGGTAAGCAGCTTTTATATTGATGAAATTGTGGCAGTGCTGACGGCGCCTGCCACCAATTTATATTATATGCGCCCGGCGGAAGCGTTTTTTATTTATATTAAAATTGCGCTTGCCTGCGGCGTGCTGATTGCCGCTCCGGTTTTGTTCTATGAGCTGTGGGCGTTTCTGGTGCCGGCCCTAACCGGCAGGGAACGTTCGGCGCTGATGCTGTTTGTGCCGTCGTCGGTGCTTTTGTTCTGGGCGGGTATTGCTTTTGCATACTTTTTTGTATTTCCGCAGGGGCTGCACTTTTTTACAACCTTTGCAGGCGGCAATATTGCGCCGATGCTTTCGATAGAAAGCTATCTGGACTTTTTCCTGATGCTGGTTGTGCCTTTCGGCTTTATTTTTAACCTGCCCATGGTGCTTATTGTGCTGGCGCAGATGGGTGTGGTAACTTCTGCTTTGCTGAAGCGCGGGCGGCGCTATATGGTGGTTGCTTCGTTTATTTTAGCGGCAATCATTACGCCGACGCCTGATGTGGTAACGCAGACACTTCTGGCAGTGCCGATGATTTTATTATATGAAGGCAGCAGGGTGTTTAATAAACTTTTGCTGCGCAAATAAAAATCTTCTTCCTTTTCTGGAAGAAGATTTTTTTATGCACCGTTAAAAGTGCAGGTTTAAATTTTTATGGGGCTTTACAGGTTCAGGCCTGCCAGCCATTTTTCGGTAGCCGCGGTATCGTCCGGGTAAGCGCGGATGCCTTCAATAACATTTGCGCCTTTAAACCATTTGTTAATGTCGGGTGTGCTGTCGCTGATGGGGCTGCCGCCGCTGGTGCAGAAGGTGATGACGGTTTTGCCGCTGAAATTATAGCTGTCGGCAAAGGTTGCTACTGCCATCGGCGCTGTGTGCCACCAGATAGGGAAGCCTACAAAAACAACATCGTACTGAGCCATGTTTTCCACTTTGTTTTTCAGCGCAGGGCGGGCGTTGTCGGCTTTTTCCTGTTTTGCAAGTTCCGTTGTTTCGCGGTAAACGGAAGGATACGGGGCTGCGGTTTCGATTTTGAAAATATCGGCGCCGGTTTTGCTCTGAATAAGCTGTGCCACTTTTTCGGTGTTGCCGGTATGGCTGAAGTAGGCTACGAGGATTTTTTTGCTGCCGTCAGCTGCCGGTGCAGCCGTTTGTGTTTTGGCGGCGGGCGCCGGTGCGGATTGTTCCGCTGCTCCGCCGCAGGCGGTTATGCCCAAAGCAAGTACGGCCATCATCAAAGCACAAAGAAATTTTTTCATATTCATCTCTCCTTTAATTTTTTATTTAAGGCTGAACGGATTGTGGTTTTCCGTCAGCGGTTAAACTTTTACGGCGGCGCTTAAAATACACGCTGCCGCAGAGCCAGGCTGCCAGTGCAAAGCCGCCCAGGCATGTGCCGCCGCAGCTGCCGCAGATACCCGTGCAGCCTCCGGCAGCGCCGCTTGCAGCGGTTCCAAGCGGTATACCGGCACCAACGGCTAAATTTAAAAGTTTATCTTTTGGCGTTGTTAAAACATTCTTTTTCATAATCTGCCGCCTCCTGTTGTAATGGCTTTTATGGGGCAGTTATGCTGGCATACGCCGCATTTTATGCACAGGCTTACGTCATTTTTAATGCTGCCGTTTTTAAGGCTCATGGCACGCATGGGGCAGTTTTTAACGCAAAGGCGGCATTTTACGCATTTTTCGCTGTTAACCTGTATTTTGGAGGCTATTCCCAGTTTGCTGCCGATGATGAAAAACAGACTCTGCATTGCTCCCTGCGGGCACATAAAGCGGCAGTAGCCGCGCCCGCCTTTGGTAAACAGCCCAAACAGCACCAGGTATAAAAAGCCTGTTGCGGCAAGCGGCACGGTAAACGAAATGGCCGCACCGAAAAGGACGCTTAAAAGGCTGTCGAACAGATAAAAGTTACAGTAGGCGCAGGGGTAAAAGCCGTACCACAGCGGCAGCAGCATATAGCCAAGCAGCATGCCGAAGCGGATATAAGGCACCGGTACATATTTTTCCCATTCAATCTGCCAGCGTTCCGGCACCAGATGGCTGAGGCTTTCGGCAAAATAACCGGCCACACAAAGCCTGCCGCAGAAAAACGGGCCGAACAGCAGGCACAGCAGCCAAAACAGCAGCGTGCTGTACAGCATAACGCTGTTTAAATCTAAAAATCCGCCGGTAAAAATTTCTGCCGTGGGTATGCGCGGGCAGAAAGCGTGCGGCAAAAACGCCGGCTGTATGTTTAAAACGTTTTCCAAAAAACGGCGGTACAGTTCAAACGGGGCGTATAAAAGGGCAAAGCCCAGTAAATAGCCCGCTGCCCGCTGAGCCGTAAAAGAAAGATGTGAAGGTTTGCTGTTGTTCTGCATAATTTTTCCCTGCCTTTAGTTTAACAGTTGAAGTACGCTTTAAGTCAATAGCAAAAGCACCGGCATGATGCTCCCGGTGCTTTTATTATAATGTAGGCAAAGGCAATAATTCCAATGCTTATCTTTGAGATTGGTTCATGCTTAAAAAGCATTTTGCATGGCTGATGAATTTTTCTGCGGCTGGGCTGCCAGGGGCATAACGCTTCCAGGCAAGCAGCGTGCCGAAGCTGAGTTCAGGCTCCAGCGGGCGGAAGGTAACGCGCGTTCCGTCCAGTGCGGGGACGGGGTTTTCCAGCGTCAGCTGATAAGCAAGGCCGCTTGTTACCATTAAAATGGCGTTGGCGGCAAGGTCAGTGGTAAACACTATGTTTAAATTCCTTAGCTCGCGGCCAATCCAGTTGTTAAGTTCGTTGTTAATGGTGGCGCGGCGGCCGGTAATAAGCGGCAGGCCTATTAAATCGCGGGCGGTAATGCTCTTTTTGGCGGCCAGCGCGCAGCCGGTTGGCATAATTACGCCCCAGCGTTCTTTTACCGGCAGGCGGAGAAAATCATATTTTTCAATGCTCACGGGCTCCAGCAGCAGGGCAATGTCAATCAGCCCCTGCTCAAGCTGCTCTTTCAGCCGGTCGGAATTGCCGGTATGCAGATTGAATTTTACTTTCGGGTAAAGGGCTTTAAAGTCTTTTATAATCTGCGCCAGCAGGTTAACGGAATTTAATTCGCCGCAGCCTATGGAAATAGTGCCTTCCACAAGTGCGTCCTGCTGCAGAAGTTCTTTTTCGGTTTTGTCAACCAGCGATAAAATTTCTTCTGCACGGCGGCGCAGCAGCATGCCTTCGGGCGTCAGCGTAATTTTGCGCTTGCCGCGGATAAACAGCGTTACGCCGGTTTCTTCTTCAAGCTGTACCAGCTGGCGGCTGAGCGTCGGCTGGGTAATGTGCAGCACTTCGGCGGCGCGGGTAATGTTTTCTTCGTGGGCAACGGTTAAAAAATAACGTAAAAGCCTTGTTTCCATGGCATTCCCTCCTGTAAACACTGTATATTTATTATAAAATAGCGCAGCCTGCGCCTGCAAGCAAATTATGTTTATCAGGCATGGTAAACCATAAAATACAAGTATTGGACGCAGCTTTAAGGTGAGTTTTATAATTAAAGCAACAAAAAACTAATGCAGGCAGGCGGGTGATGATAATGAATAAAAAACCGGTTAATACAGATGAGCAGCGCACGGAGGCACTGGCTGCATCGTTAAGCAGCACCGGGCTTGATGCCTTCAGCATCAGCCGCTTTTTAAAGCTGCTGGCAGAGGGCGGCTCGGCCGGGCCGATAAAAATTCTGCGCAGGCACCGCCTGGACCTTCTGGAAGAAATACACAGCAAACAAAAATCGCTGGATTTGATAGACTATATTATTTATAAAATCCGTCAGGGAACATTGTAAGGAGGGGCTGAAAATGACTATTAAAGAGATTGCCGCAAGAACAGGCGTATCGGCAGACACATTAAGATATTACGAGCGCATGGGCATTATACCCGCCGTACCGCGCACCAGCGGCGGCGTACGCAATTATGACGAAAATTTTGTGGAGTGGGTTGCTTTCATTCAGACTTTAAAAGGTGCGGGCATGTCGCTGGAGGCCATTGCCGATTATATAAACCTTGCCAAGCTGGGCGAACAGACCTGCCAGCAGCGCAAAAAAATACTGGCGCAGGCGCGCGATGTGCTGCTGCAAAAAATTGAGGCTTTGCAGAACATGGCACGCCTTGCCGATTATCAGCTGATGAGCTATGACACGGTTTTGCGCCCGCGTACCGACAGCCTTGTAGGGGCTTTTACAAGCGCTTGAAATTTTGCTTGACATGGACTGAACTTCAAGTAGTAGGATATAACTGACAGCAAAATTATGGCTAAAGGAGCGAATGAAAAATGGAAAAAATGACAAGACGCGACTTTTTAAAAGCAGCCGGAACTGCCGCTGTCGGTGTTGCGGCGTATAATTTTGAGGGGGTAAGAAACGTGTTTGCAGCAGGTGAAGGAAGCGTAAATGTTTCCGCAAACGGCGGCGCAGGCAGCCGTGCCAAAGTATATTTCAGCAAAAACATCAACGCTGATACTCTTATTAAACTTTATGATATGATTAACGAAGGCATTTACGGCAAGGTTGCAATTAAACTGCATACCGGCGAACCGCACGGCCCGAACATTCTGCCGCGCGAAATGGTAAAGGCTTTTCAGGCACATGTGCCCAACAGCAATATAGTTGAAACCAACGCCCTGTACGAAGGCGGACGCGATACTACCGAAAAGCACCGCGCTACCATCGCCCTTAACGGCTGGGATTTCTGCCCGGTTGACATTATGGACGAAGAAGGCACCGTTATGCTGCCGGTACGCGGGGGCAAGCACTTTAAAGAAATTTCCATGGGCGGGCATATCGTTAATTACGATTCCATGATTGTATTAACTCATTTTAAAGGCCACGCCATGGGCGGCTACGGCGGCAGCATGAAGAACATTGCCATTGGCTGCGCTGACGGCAAAATTGGCAAAGCAATGGTACACGGCGTTTACGGACAGCCGCTGCCGGAGGACTGGAACGCATGGCCTGCCAAAGAAATGCTGATGGAAAACATGGCTGAATCTGCCAAAGCAACCATTGATTATTTCGGCAAGCACATTGTGTTTATTAATGTAATGCGCCGTATGTCCGTAGATTGCGACTGCGCTGGCGTTGCAGCAGCAGAACCGACCATTCCGGATATCGGCATTCTGGCATCTACTGACCTTCTGGCGATTGACCAGGCCAGCATTGACCTTGTTTACGCACAGCCCGAAAAAGACCGCCACGATTTGGTGGAACGCATCGAAAGCCGCCACGGGCTGCATCAGCTTGTTGCCATGCGCGAACTGAAAATGGGTAATCCGCAGTATGAACTTATCAGCATTGACTGATGAACAGCGGTTTATAACATCATAGTTTAAAGATAAAAATACCCCAAAGGCATAACGCTTTTGGGGTATTAATGTTTTGGGTGTAATTTTGTTAAACAGCGGTTTCTGCGGCAGGGGTGATGCTGCTTTTTACAGCTGCTGCGCGTGCCTGTTCGTTTTTGTATTTATTTACGTTAAGCGCGCGCACGGCGTTTAAAATGGCAATAACGGATACACCGACATCGGCGAAAACCGCTGCCCACATGGAAGCGTAACCCAGTGCGCCCAGTGCCAGCACGGCAATTTTAATGCCAATGGCAAAGATAATATTCTGGCGCACAATGCCCAGCGTTTTGCGGGCAATTTTGATGGCGGAAGCGATTTTGGATGGTTCGTCCGTCATCAGTACGATGTCCGCCGCTTCAATGGCGGCGTCGCTGCCCAGCGCACCCATGGCAATGCCGACGTCTGCGCGTGCCAGCACCGGCGCGTCATTAATGCCGTCGCCCACAAAGGCAAGCTTGCCGCGGTTGCTGCGCTTATGCAGCGCTTCCAGCAGGCGTTCAACATGTTCAACCTTATCCGCAGGCAAAAGCTGGGTAAAGGCGCGGTCCAGCCCCAGGCGTTTGGCAATTTTCTGCCCCACGGCGTCGCTGTCGCCCGTCAGCATTACGGTTTCACGCACACCGTAGGTTTTAAGCATTTTAATGGCGGCGGCAGCGTCGGCTTTTACTTCGTCCTCAATTAAAATATAACCGGCAAATTTACCGTCAACGGCGGCGTAAATAACCGTGCCTGCTTCGGTGCAGGGCGTGTAGTTAATTTTTTCGCGCTGCATAAGTTTACCGTTGCCGCACAGTACGGTTTGCCCGCCTATAACGGCGCGCACGCCGTGGCCGGCAATTTCTTCTATATTTTTAACCATGCCGTGCTTAATATCCTTGCCGTAAGCGCGCTTAATAGAAAGGGAAATGGGATGGTTGGAATAATCCTCCGCATAAGCGGCAAGCTCCAGCAGCTTTGCTTTAGTCATGCCAACCGGCTTAATGGAAGTAACGGCAAAGGAGCCTTTGGTTAAGGTGCCGGTTTTATCAAAAACAATGGTTTCGGTATCGGCAAGCGCTTCTAAATAATTGCTGCCCTTAACCAGCACGCCGCATTTGGAAGCGCCGCCAATGCCGCCGAAGAAGCTGAGCGGAATAGAGATAACCAGCGCGCATGGGCAGCTGATAACAAGGAAGGTAAGTGCGCGGTAAATCCAGCCGGAAAATGGTTCGTTTAAAACATAGGGCGGAATGGTTGCCAGCAGCAGTGCTGCAAAAACAACAATCGGCGTGTAGAATTTGGCAAAACGGGTGATGAAGTTTTCGCTGCGCGCTTTTTTCTCGCTGCTGTTTTCCACCAAATCCAAAATTTTGGCAACGGTCGATTCACCGAACTCTTTGGTGGTTTTAATTTTTAAAATGCCGGTCTGGTTAATGCAGCCGCTGATAACCTCCATGCCTTCCTCAACCTCGCGCGGCAGTGATTCGCCGGTGAGGGCGGAGGTATCAAGCGCGCTGCGCCCGCTGATGATTTCGCCGTCGATAGGCACGCGCTCGCCCGGTTTAACGGTAATAATTTCGCCGACAGCAACTTCGTCCGGGTCAACCTGCACCAGTTCGCCGTTTCGTTCTACGTTGGCGTAGTCCGGGCGTATATCCATCAGCGCGGTGATGGACTGGCGTGAGCGCGAAACGGCATAGCTCTGGAACCATTCGCCAATCTGGTAAAACAGCATAACGGCAACGCCTTCGGAATATTCGCCCAGCGCGAAAGCACCGGCGGTGGCAACGGTCATTAAAAAGTTTTCGTCAAACGCTTCGCCCTGACGGATATTGCAAAAGGCTTTCCAGATAATATCCCAGCCGATAATAATGTAGCTTATGCCGAACAAAGCGAATATAATATAAGCAGGAACTTCTGCAAACAGCGGCAGCAGCATACCGGCGGCAAATAAAATTGCGGCGGCGGTAATGCGCTGCAAAAGCTTTTTCTGTTTTTTGGTCATATTAAAATCTCCTTACAAAAAGACTGCAATAAAATGCACTTTTGTTTTATTGCAGCCTGACTAATGTATTTAAATAAATGTTATAACTCCAGCGTTTCACCGTCTGCCGGAATATAAAAATCTTTGTTAAGTTTATTGTCGGTGATAAATGCACGCAGGCCGTCACGGCTTAAGGTTGCGTGCCCAACGGCATCCATATGGGTGGCAATTACTGCGGCATTGGGGGCATAGCTGCGCAGTGCGGCAATATCTTCCGTACCCATAATAATCGGTCCGCTGTGTATAAGCTGTGCCGCCGCGGCGTTGACGATAATAATTTCCGGGGCAAATTTATCAACGGCATTTTTTACAAAATCACACCAAATGGTATCGCCTGCAAGATAAACGGTTTTTTCGCCGGTGGCTTTAAACACAACGCCCATAGCGTCGGGACGGAAACCGAATTTTTTATAATAAGGCATTGTTGTATCCGGTTTGCCGTGGATACATCCGGTTTTATAAAGTGTTATGCCGTTAAAAACAGTGCCTGTTTCTTTTAAAACTTCCACATCCGTAAAGCCAAATTTACGCATAAAGTTTTCGTCATATTCGTCCTGAACAAAAATTTTTATGGCTTTTGGCAGGGCTTTGGCTGCAAATTCATCTATGTGGTCGATATGCGAATGTGTTACAATAACAGCATTAAGGTTTCTGGTTATTTCATCTTCAGGCATTGGCAGCTCAACAAGCGGCCAGCGTTTATCGGGTGTAAAGCATTCGGGGATGGGGTCAAAATAATCTTTGGGCGCAAACAGCGGGTCAATCAAAAATCTGCTGCCTGCGTAAGTAATAATTGCCGTTGCGTTTCTAATCTGCTGAAAATTCATAGTATAATTCCTTACGCTTTAACAGTAACGTCGGGCTCGATTTTGTTGATGAGTTTAACAGCTTCGTCAAGCACCTGTGCAAATTTGTCATCCGGTGCTTCCAGTGTCATTTTTTGTGCCATAAAGCTAACGCTGGCATTGGTTACGCCGTCGATTTTTTTAACGGCGTCTTCAATTTTGGCGGCGCAGTTGGCGCAGTCAAGGTCAATGAGTTTAACAGATTTTTTCATAGATATACACTCCTTAATTTATGTTGGTTATAATTTTATACTTGAGCAATCGCTCATATATTTATTATAAATAAACGCCTGTCAGCCGCAAGGCTTTTACAGGCAGATTGTTCCTTTTGGAGCAGGAAAAAATCCGTTTGGGACTAAAAGGCGGTGTCAGTGATGGATTATATAAAAGATAATGGTATGATGGAAAAACTGCCGTTTTGGAAGTTTGGCGGCAAAAGCAGCAGCGCTGAAAAATACCTGTTTGAAAATGAAAACGGCAGCGGGCAGATGCTGCTTTACAATGTGCTGCCGGGGATTAAGTTGGCAGTAACCGAATTAAACGGCAGCACCATGAATTTTTATCATCCTGCCGTCAGCGGCGTTATGCAGGTTAATTACTGCCTGAACGGGCGTATGGGCTGGGTAATGCAGGGCGGCAGAAGTATTTATCTTGGGCAGGGTGATATATCGTTTCATATGATGGACTGCTGCACCGTATCGGGCATAACCTTGCCTTTGGGGCATTACAACGGTATTGCATTGTTTGTGGATTTAAATATGGCTGCGCAGCCTTTTGCTGAAACGTTAAACCTTCCGGAGGTGAATTTACCTGTCTGTGCAGAAAAGTTTTGCCGCGGCGGCGAAGTTACGGTTTGGCCGGGTGCTGCAGAAATTGCAGATATGTTTACGCTTTTGCCGCATGTAAAAAGCGAATACCGGCAGGCGTATTTTAAACTGAAAGCGCAGGAAATACTTGTATTTTTGGCTGTGTACGGTGTTCCGCATCTAAAAACGGCCGAAAGCTGCGAGGAACGTTATATGGAAATTATAAAAATGATTCACGCTAAAATAACCGGCAGCTGGCAGGAGCATTATACCATTGAACAGCTTGCCCGCGAATATTCCATTAATGCTTCTGCTTTGAAAAAAGTATTTAAAATGGTGTACGGTAAACCTGTGGCACAGTATATGAAGGAATACCGCATGAGGAAAGCGGCGGCGCTTTTGGTTGCAGGCAGCAGCAGTGTGGCAGAAATTGCGGCGGCAGCCGGTTACGGCAGCCAAAGTAAATTCGCGGCGGCGTTTAAGCAGGTAATGCAGCTTGCGCCGTCAGAATACCGTATGCGGTATGGTAAAAAGTAATTTGACAATGTTTTTGGTTTGGTATAATATAAAGAAAGAGACAGCCGATTGGTGGAACGTCGGCTCTCCCTGTTAGAATTTATAGTTCAGAAGGAAGCCGCGTACCGCCAGTATGCGGTTTCTTTTTATCTTAAAGTATTGTTACTTTTTAGATAAGCAGATAACAGCAACGAGTGCTCCGAAAGCAATCATCAAAGATAATGCTTCGTAAACAGTCATGCCATCACCTCCCTTTGCGGAAGGAACCGACTCGGCTATCTCGGAAAATTATTATAGCATATAAATATCAAGCAGGCAAACTATCCGTTTAAACGGACAGAATGCCTGCTTTTAATTTGCGTTTTGAATTTTTAATCCTTGCAGTGGCAGGTTCCGGGCTGCGCCGTCATGCTGCACGAAGGGCATTTGCCCTGGCTCTGCATTAAACCGCTGCCCCATTCGTACATGGCTTTAAGGATTGGAAAGAGGCTTTCGCCCAGTTCTGTAAGGGAATATTCCACTTTGGGCGGCACAACGGGGTAAACCTTGCGGTTAATAAGCCCGTCCTGTTCCAGTTCGCGCAGCTGCTGCGTAAGCATTTTGGGCGTTGCTTCCGGCACAAGCTGGCGCAGCTGGTTAAAGCGCAGCACGCGGCCCGATAAGTGCCACAGCAGAAGCGCTTTGTATTTGCCGCCGATGAGGTGCAGCGTGGCGGCAACGGGGCAGTTTACGTTGATGTCCTTTTCCATAATTATGCTCCTAAGTATCTTTTTGGGTACTATATCACCAAATAGTGCATTCTTGATTAAAAGATATTGTATTAATATAATAATAACAGGAATAAAAAAGAGCGTCAATAAAGTGTTATATAAGGAGCAGTGCTATGAAAAAAGAACAGTTTAACGTTACCGGCATGACCTGTGCCGCCTGCAGCGCCCGTGTGGAAAAAGCTGTGGGCAGACTGCCGGGCGTGGATAAAATAGCCGTTAATTTATTAAAAAACAGCATGGTGGTTGAATATGATGAAACGGCACTCGATACGCAGAAAATAATCGGCGCCGTTACAGAAGCCGGGTACGGCGCGTCGCTGAAAGAATCTGCGCAGCAGGGCAAAGCTGCCAAAGCAATGCAGGCTTCGGCAAACGATATTGCGCGGCAGGAGTATGAGGCGGTGAAAAAACGCCTGAAATTTGATGAACACAAACTGATGGATGTAGTAAACGGAATCAGCGAATTAATCAAACTGCCGGATCCGCTTGGAAAAGTACAGCTGGCACGACAGTTAGATGATGGATTAAATCTTTATCGTGTGAGTTGTCCGATTGGCGTGATTGGAATTATCTTTGAGGCAAGACCGGATGCGCTGGTTCAGATTTCTTCGCTTTGCTTAAAAAGCGGAAACTGCGCCATCTTAAAAGGCGGAAAAGAAACTGCAAGAACCAATAAGATTTTGTTTGATATTATTTATAAGGCAGCAACTTCGGCCGGGGTACCGGAAGGCTGTATGCTTCAGGCAGAACAACATAATGAGATTGATGAACTCTTATCTTGTCATGAATCGGTCGATTTATTGATTCCAAGAGGTTCATCAATCTCATTATGAGATCGGCAGAGCACACGTC
>OOAC01001087.1_pt1 | contig 20463 bp, 26 predicted proteins | sample 1671041 | NCBI WGS metagenome assembly OOAC01 (sample SAMN06348116, study PRJEB24527) | human gut metagenome | biome: human gut; feature: ankylosing spondylitis patient; material: feces | host: Homo sapiens | place: China | collected 2015-10 | reverse complement strand
ATGGATGACCGCCGCGAAGCGCGCGTTGCCATGCTGGAAGCCGTGCCGGTTTTGAAAAATATGTATAATGCCGATGACGGCGTTATGACCGTTTTTTATCTTGATGACATTAAAGCAACGGAATATTCCTTTACCAGCGAACCCAAAGAATTGGCATAACCGGGAAATTTTAAGGGGCGGCCTTTTTTACAGGGCCGTCTTTTTTTGACGTTTTTTTACAGGAAACAGCAGACAGATTTTGTTATAATATTTTGTTAAGGAGGGAGTGCCGTGGATAAAACAAGAGGCCACGCAGCGGCAATTATAACCATTTTTGTGTGGGGCGTTACGTTTATTTCAACAAAAATACTGCTTACAGGCTTTTTACCGGTGGAAATATTGTTCTGCCGTTTTGTTATAGGCTATCTGGCTCTGTTTGCCATTTGCCCGCGGCTGCTGCCTTATGGCGGCCTGCGGCAAGAGGCTTATTTTATCGCAGCGGGGCTTACCGGCATTTGCCTTTATTATTTGCTGGAAAACATTGCCCTTACTTATACGCTGGCTTCCAATGTCGGTGTGCTGCTCTGCACGGCTCCGTTTTTTACGGCGCTGGCAGGTTTTGCGGCTTCGCGCGGTAAGGAAAGCCCGCACCGGCGTTTTATTTTTGGTTTTGTTCTTGCCATGGCAGGCATTTACCTCATAAGCACTGCTGAAAGCGGTATGCAGTTTAACCTTACCGGCGATATTTTAGCGTTAAGCGCTGCCGCCGTGTGGGCGCTTTACGCCGTGCTGACGCGCAAAATAACAACCTTTGGCTACAACACCATTTTAATTACGCGGCATATCTTTTTTTACGGGCTGCTGTTTATGCTGCCTGCTTTATATATCTTCGGCTTTACGCCGGATTTAACACGCTTTTACAACCCGGCATATTTGTTTAATATTTTGTTTTTGGGGCTGGGCGCATCTGCCATGTGCTTTGTAACGTGGAACTATGCCGTTAAAGTGCTGGGCGCCGTTAAAACGAGCGCTTATATTTATGCTGTGCCGGTGCTGACTGTTGCTTCGGCAGTAATTGTTTTAAACGAGCCCGTAACGGTAAAAATGCTGGCGGGCGGCGTGCTGATTATACTGGGGCTTTTGCTCTCGCAAAAAGCGTAAAACAAAATTTTTATAATGCGGTATTGCTTACAACGCATAAAAAACCTGCCTTCGGTACGGAAATAATCTGTCCGGAGGCAGGTTTTGTTTATGTAAGTCTTTTAATATTTATCAAACAGTGAGCTTTGCCCGCATTGCAGGCTGCGCGCGGAGTAATCCGCAAGGGGTATAAAGGTAAGGCGCTTATTTTCGGGGAACAGGTAAAAACCTGTGTACTGGTAGCCGCTGTGCTGCGTAAGCGTAAGGCGCAGCAGGCATGGCACATTGCCGCTGGTGCATTTAAACTGCATATAGCGGGTGTTTAGCCCCTGAAAGGTTTTGTATTCGCCTGCTTCCGTAAGCACAAGGTTTTGCAGCTGGGGCGGCAGGTTTAAAGCTTCGGTATTTACCTGCCGGTAGCTGTACTGCGGCGGCGCTTCAAATTCGGTTATTTCAATAATTTCTTCGCCTTTTTCCTTCAGGTGGCGTGTTACCGGTGCAGGCGGCGCCATAAGCTGTTTGCCTGCCAGCGCGTCTTTAAACACTGCGGCTTTGCTGTCCGGCAGGGAGGCGTTAAACATCATTGCCGTTCTGTCATCCGCACCGCGGGTAATCATCGGGCCTTCTGCGGGCAGCCCTGCCAGCAAATCCGCGCCGAATGCCGTGGGTATTGCCAGGCTGTAAGAAGGGGCTGTTTTATTAACATAGTAGGTAAAATCTGCCGGTTTGGTTAAATACCAGTTTTCTTTGGCAGGTTTTATTTTTACCGTACGGCGTACAACGCGCGGCTGTTTAACCTGCTGCTGTACGGTGTTTTTGCCCTTTTCGGTGTCCGTTTCAGCGGTTTTTACATTTGCCGGTGTTTTTACGGCAGCTTCCTGCTCTGGTGCTGTACCGTTTTGCGCAGTTGTATTACTGCTTTCGGGTTCCGGGCTGCCTTTTGGCGTTTGGGCATTCTGCTGCTCCGTGCCGGCTGGTTTTTCCGCTGGCGGGTTATTCAGTTTTGCCGTTGCTTCTGCCAGTAAATCCGGCGTAATTGTGTTTGGCGCCTGCGGCATTGCAGCTTGCGCAGCACCGGCTGCAAACAGGCAGATTGCTAAAGCGGCAATAGTTTTTTTCATGGCTTACTCCTTCAGCGCGCTTTGTATAATACCGCCGCCAACAATAAATTCGCCGTTATAAAATACAACGGCCTGCCCCGGCGTAACGGCGCGCATGGGTTCATCAAAGGTAACTTTTACGTATTCGCCGCAGGGTTCAATGGTTGCCGGTACGTCCTGCTGGCGGTAGCGTGTTTTGGCGGTTACGCGCAGCGGGCCGGTAAGGGTGGCTTCGGTAATAAAATTACAGTTCTTGGCAAGCAGCCCGCGGCTGAACAGCGCTTCTGCCGGGCCTACCGTAACGTTTCCGGAAACGGTGTCTTTTTCTATTACATATAAAGGGTAATCGTAGGCAATGCCAAGGCCTTTGCGCTGGCCGATGGTGTAATTTACAAGCCCTTTGTGGCGGCCGAGAACCTGCCCGTTAAGATGCACAAAATTACCGGCGGTATCGGAAGCTTTGCCGATGCGCCCGATTAAACCGGCATAATCGCCGTCAGGCACAAAGCAGATATCCTGGCTGTCTGGCTTTTGGGCGGTAACAAGGCCTGCTTCGGCGGCAAGCTTGCGTATTTCGTCTTTGCTTACGCCGCCAAGGGGCAGCAGCACGTGCGAAAGCTGCTCCTGCGAGAGTGAAAACAGCATGTAGCTCTGGTCTTTGCGGTGGTCCTCGCCGCGCGCCAAAAGCCAGCGGCCCTTTGCGTTATCGTAAACTATGCGGGCATAATGCCCTGTTGCCAGGTAGTCGCAGCCGAGCTCCCTGGCGTAATCCAACAGTGCGCCGAATTTTATGTATTTGTTGCAGTCCACGCAGGGGTTGGGCGTGCTGCCGCAGCGGTATTCACTGGCAAAGTGCTGTATAACGTGCCTGTTAAAGCAGGCTCTTAAATCAACAACCTTGTGCTCAATGCCAAGTTTCTGCGCTACGGCCTGTGCGTCTTTAATGTCGCGGTCAATATTAAGCGGCGCATCCGGCAGGCCGATATCGCAGCCGTTAAACATACGCGCCGTAACGCCAATAACTTCGTAACCCTGCTCTAAAAGCAGCATTGCCGCGGCAGAACTGTCTACGCCGCCGCTCATGGCGGCAAGTACTTTTTTCTTCATGTTATTCCTTCGGCGGCAGTGCTGCGCAGATTTCGTTTATTTTGGCTTCGTCAACGCGCATGGCTTCAATGGTTTTTTCAAACAGCTCGTCAAGCGTCCAGCCAAGCATTTCGGCGCCCTGCGCAATTACTTCGCGGTGGCAGCCTGCCGCAAATTTTTTATCTTTAAATTTCTTTTTAATGGATTTTACTTCCATGTCGCTTACGCTTTTGGAAGGGCGCATTAAAGCGGCTGCGCCGATAAGGCCGGTAAGCTCGTCGGCGGCAAACAGAACTTTTTCCATCTGGTGTTCCGGTTTAACGTCGCACACAAGGCCGTAGCCGTGGCTGGCGGTGGCGTGGATAAGTTTTTCGTCTATGCCGCGTTCGCGCATAATTTCCTGCGATTTAATGCAGTGCTGGTCCGGGTACATTTCAAAATCAAGGTCGTGCAAAAGCCCGGCCAGTGCCCAGAAATCTGCTTCATCGCCGTAGCCGAGCTCGTTGGCGTACCAGCGCATAACGCCTTCCACTGTCAGCGCGTGGCGCAGATGAAACGGGTCTTTGTTATATTCTTTTACTAATTCCCAGGCTTCTTCACGTGTTAAATTTGCCATAAAAATCCCTCCTGATTATTATAAAGCATGGTTAAAGCAGTTTTATTTACAGCAGCATTTTTCTTCCTGCCATTTCAGTAAATCCGCCAGCGTAATATTATCTACAACATTGTTGATGGCTTCGCCTATGCGCCGCCATACTTCTGTTGTAACGCAGTCATCAAGGCGCGGGCAGAGAACCGGATGCACGGATGCCGCGCAGGCTACCGGTGCAAGGTCGCCTTCAAGCACGCGCAGTATTTCCCCAACGGTGCATTCTGACGGCGCTTTGGTAAGTTTATAGCCGCCCTGCGCGCCGCGGGCGCTTTGTACAAGCCCGGCTTTGCTCAAACGGCCGATAATCTGTTCCAGATATTTATCGGATATATCCTGCCGCAGGGAAATTTCTTTAACCGGCGTATATTCATGCTGGCTGTTGGCTGCTAAATCAAGCATCAAGCGCAGCGCGTAACGTCCTTTGGTAGATATTTTCATGCTGAACTCCTTTCATATAAAGTATTTTACTACTAATCAAGTAGGGATTCAACAAAAATTTAAAGGGCGGCATTTTGCCGGAACAAAATTAAAATTTTTAACGGTTTTTTTATATTGTTATGTGTGTTAAAATAAAAGCATAAATTTTATTTTTAAAATTCTACTCCGGAGGAATTGTAATTATGGAAAACAAAGAAAAGATGGATATTGAGAAGGAATTTCAACACTATCTTGGAATTTTCAAGCATGATAAAGAACTCGGCAAAGCCCTGAGCCTTGTGTCTTTCCCGGCATTGTTCAACGATAAGTTTTTGCAGGAAAACAGCAAGTTTACTTCCATGAACGATTTAATAATCCGCAGCGGTTTCGGCATTATGAACCTGCTGGAGGTAGAAAACGTAAACCAGGAAAAATGGAACGCTTATATTGCCAAAAACAGCAACTGTACCACTTGGTTTGAATTTGGCAAGCTTGCCATGATTGAATGGATGAAAGCCAAACTGGAGGAAGTTAAAAACGCTGCAAATTAAAAAATAATGCTTAAAAAAGGAAGTGAGGCCGCGTGGATATTGTACTGCATGCGTTTGAAGGCGTTTTTACCGTCAGCCTGATGGTATTGGCCGGCTATTACCTTGGCAGCCACCACTGGTTTTCGGAAGAAAGCCTGAACCTGATTTCCAAACTGATAACGAAAATCTGCCTGCCGCTGTATATGATTGTGAATTTAACGGAAACGCTTACGCACGATACGGTTATACAAATGAGCAGCGGCCTTCCGGTAGCGGTTTCGTCGATGATAATCTGTTTTATCATCGGGCAGCTTGCCGTGCGTTTTGCCAAAATACCAAAAGGGCGGCGCGGCGTTCTGGCGGCGGTGTTTTTTGTAACCAATACTATTTTAATAGGCCTGCCGCTTTCCACCGAACTGTTTGGGACAAAGTGCATACCGTTTGTACTGGTTTATTATATGGCGAACACGGTGGTGTTCTGGGTTGTGGCGGCCCATATTATTGCCGTTGACGGAACGGAAAACGTACCGCCGCTCTTTAGCGTGCAGACGCTGAAGCACATTGTTAACCCGCCGCTGGCAGGTTTTGCCATTGGCTTTACCTTGGTAATGCTTGAACTGCATCTGCCGCATCCGCTGCTTGTTTCGTTTAAATACATGGGCAATATGACAACGCCGCTGGCCATGCTTTTTATAGGCGCCGTTGTAAGTAATGCGGACTGGAGCAAAATCCATTTTGACCGGCAGATTTTACTTGCCCTGTTCGGGCGTTTTGTAGTTTGCCCGCTGGGAATTATTTTAATGGCGCCGGTAATTGGCATACCGCCTCTTATGACACAGGTGTTTACCATTCAGGCTGCTATGCCTGCACCTTCCGTGCTGCCCGTGCTTGCCAAAAACTACGGGGCTGATTACGAATATGCCGCTACCCTTACGGTAGTTACAACGGTTTTGGCTGTTGTTGTAATGCCGTTTTATATGTGGGTTGTTTCTTAATTTGTTTGCAGCATAAACCAAAAATACGAACAAATTTTCATAAATATGCTTGACAAAATGCGCTGTTCGTTTTATTATAACTATAACGAACAAACGTTTTGAAAGGCAGTTGATTGTTTATGAAAAAGCTGACGGCAATAGTAATGGCAGTCTTTTTATTATACAGCGGTTACGTGTTCGGCACGGTATCCGCAGCAGATGAAATTTACACCACGCGCACGGTAACCGTGTACAGCGGGGATACCATGTGGGATATTGCTTCCCGCTGGGCGGAAGATGACGAAGATGTGCGCGCCGTTATTTACCGCATCTGTGAGGCAAACGGTTTGCAGAATACCGATTTGCAGCCGGGGCAGAAAATTATGGTGCCGGTGCGTGTGCATGCCGGTGAGGGCGTAATGCTGGCCGAAGCAACGAACGGAAATTTATAAAATACGAACAAAATAAAAGCAGGCATGATGATTTTAGGATCATTAAGCCTGCTTATTTTTTATGCCGTAAATAAAGCGTTTTATTTGTTTTCCGGCTTCCATTTGCCGCTGAGCACTTTAAGGTAGTTTACTTTGTCGGTAGCGCCTTCCGTACTTATTAAAAGCACGCGCGAGTTTTCATTAAGCCCAAGTTCATTGCGCAGCTGTGCAAGCTCTGGGTCCTGCATCAGCGCTGCCAGAACTCCGGCGGTTACCGCGCCCGATTCGCCCGAAACAATGCGCGCATCGCCGCTTTGCGGCATACCCAGAAGCCGCATGCCGCGTGCTGCATAGTCATCATTGCAGGCAATAAAGGCACCGGCAAAATTATTGATTATATCCCAGCTTACAGTGCAGGGTTCGCCGCAGCAAAGCCCGGCCATCATGCTGTTCATTCTGCCGGTTACTTTATGCAGAGTGCCGTCGTTTGCCGCTGCCGTTTTATACAGGCAGGCGGCTTTGTCCGGCTCGCAGATAACGGTAACAGGCAGGTTATTCTGCCAAAGCGCTGCAAAATAGCCGAGCACTGCGCCTGCCATGCTGCCTACACCGGCCTGCAAAAACAAGTGCGTCGGCATTATGCCGTTTAGCTGAGCAGTAATTTCCTGCGCCATGGTGGTATAGCCCTGCATAATCCAGGTGGGTATTTCTTCGTAGCCGCTCCACGCGGTATCCTGTACCAGTACCCAGCCGTGCTTGCGGCTCATGGCATAGGCAATGCGCACGGCGCCGTCGTAGTTAAATTTTGTAATTTCCGCTTCTGCGCCCAGCGCACGGATGTTGTTAAGCCGTTCCTGGCTTGAACCTTCGGGCAGATAAACAACAGCTTTATGCCCCAGAAGTTTAGCGGCCCAGGCTACGCCGCGCCCGTGATTGCCGTCAGTTGCCGTTACAAAGGTTACTGTGCCGAGTTTGGCTCTGGCTTCTTCGCTGCACAAAACGTTAAAACTGTTTCCGTCAACTGGTATATTTAATTTGCCGCATAAGTATCTGGCAATGGCGTAACTGCCGCCCAGCGCTTTAAAGGCGTTCAGCCCAAAGCGTGCCGATTCGTCCTTAACAAAAATCTGCCCAACACCGAGCTGTTTTGCAAGATTAGGCAGGCTTACAAGCGGAGTTTGCGCATAACCTGCAATGCCGCTGTGAAATTCAAGTACGGCCTGCATAGCTTCCGGCTGCACAAATTTGAGGCTGCCGGTATTTTTATTTCCTTTATGAAGCACATATTGCAGATTGGACATAAAACTGTTCTCCTGTATTAAAACGGCACAGCCTAAAGCTGTGCCGCAGTTAATTATTCAGTTTATGAACTTTTTAAAACAGTTCTTTTAAAATCATGGTCTGTTCGCGGTCGGGGCCTACGGAAACAATTCCTACTTCAACGCCTGCTACTTCGCTCATGCGTTTTAAGTATTTTTTGCAGTTTTCCGGCAGGTCTTCGTATTTGCGTACGCCGCTGATATCGGTCATCCAGCCTTCAAATTCTTCGTAAACAGGTTCAACCTGTGCCAAAACTTTCAGGCTTGCAGGGATTTGTTTGATTTCTTCGCCGTTATATTTGTAGCCTACGCACATTTTAATTACCGGCATTTCGTCAAGAATGTCAAGGCGGGTTACTGCCAGGCAGTCAAGGCTGTTTACGCGTGCACTGTATTTCAGCATAAAGGCGTCAAGCCAGCCGCAGCGGCGCGGGCGTCCGGTAACGGTGCCGTATTCGTGGCCGCGTTCACGCAGGGCGTTGCCGTCAGCGTCAAACAGTTCGCATACAAACGGGCCTTCGCCAACACGGGTGGTGTATGCCTTAACAACGCCAACCACATGGTTGATGCACAGCGGGCCTACGCCGCTGCCGGTTGCCGCATTGGCAGCAGTCGGGTTGGAGCTTGTAACATACGGATAGGTGCCGTGGTCAATATCAAGGAAGGTAGCCTGTGCGCCTTCGAACAATACGTTTTTGCCTGCTTCAAAAACTTCGCCAAGCACAACGCCGGTATCGCAAACATGCGGGCGGAGTTCTTCGGCATAAGCCAGGTATTCTTTCAGCACGCTGTCATAGTCAAACGGTTCGCCGCCGTAAATTTTGGTAATAATTTCATTTTTGGCAGCCAGGTTTACACGCAGCTTGTCAGCAAAAGTATCGGGTTCCATCAAATCGCAGATGCGGATGCCGGTACGGGCAACTTTATCCATGTAGCAGGGGCCGATGCCGCCTTTGGTAGTGCCGATTTTGTGTTCGCCGAGCGCAGCTTCCTGCAGTTCGTCCAATTTTGCATGGTAAGGCATAACAACGTGGGCGCGGTCGGAAATCAAAAGATTGCTGCAGTCAATGCCCTGGGCTTTCATGCCTGCAATTTCCTGAAGTACAACTGCGGGGTTAATAACTACGCCGTTGCCGAGGATATTGATTTTATCTTTGTACAGTACGCCGGAGGGCAAAAGACGCAGTTTATAGGCAACATCGTCTACAACAACGGTGTGCCCTGCGTTGGAGCCGCCGGAATAACGTACAACAGCGTTGGCTTTCTGAGCCAGGTAATCAACAATCTTGCCTTTGCCTTCATCGCCCCACTGGGCGCCGATAACTACAACAGATGACATAACTATCTCTCCTTATATAATCATAATCCGAAGCGCGCCATAATGAGGTCTACATTGCGCAGCATCGGCATGGGGTCAAAGCAATGCTCAATTTCTTCGTCGGTAAGGTATTTTTTAATATCCTCATCGTGTTCAACATTGGTTTTAAAGTCTGCACCTTCCAGCCAGCGGGCCATAGCGTTGCGCTGTACCCATTTGTAAGCGTCCTCGCGCAGTACGCCTTTGCTTACAAGGGCAATCAGCAGGTTCTGGCTGTAAATAAGGCCGCCGGTTTTGTTCATGTTGGCAATCATGGCATCCGGATAAACCAGCAGTTTATCAACAATATTGATGAATTTGCGCAGCATATGGTCCAGTGCAATGGTTGCATCCGGCAGAATAACCCTTTCTACGGAAGAATGGGAAATATCGCGTTCATGCCACAGGGTAACGTCTTCAAGGGCGGCAACGGCATAACCGCGCAGCAGCCTTGCCATACCGGAAATTTTTTCGCAGGTAATGGGGTTGCGTTTGTGCGGCATGGCCGAAGAACCTTTCTGGCCGGGCGCAAAATATTCTTCAGCTTCGCGGATATCGGTGCGCTGGAGGTTGCGGATTTCGGTAGCCATTTTTTCCAGCGAAGAGCCGATAATGGCGATGGTGGTTAAATAATCGGCGTGGCGGTCGCGCTGGATAACCTGGGTTGCCAGGCGTGCAGCCTTAATGCCGAGTTTTTCGCATACATATTCTTCAACAAACGGGTCGATGTTGGAGTAAGTGCCGACAGCGCCGGAAAGCTTGCCTACGGAAATGAATTCGCGGGCCTGTTTCAGGCGTTCCATATTGCGTTCGGTTTCATCCATCCACAGCGCAAATTTAAGGCCGAAGGTCATCGGTTCGGCGTGAATGCCGTGCGTGCGGCCAATCATAACGGTGTGTTTGTGTTCGGCGGCGCGGCGTTTTAAAACTTCGTGCAGCTTTTCGAGGTGTTTCATCAAAAGGTCTGCGGACTGCTGCATCATAACGCCCATAGCGGTGTCTTTAACGTCGCTTGAGGTTAAGCCTTTATGGATGTATTTGGAAGCATCGCCCACATATTCTGCAACATTTGTTAAAAAGGCGATAATATCGTGGTTGGTAACAGCCTCAATTTCTTTAATGCGTTCAATGCGGAAATCTGCTTTGGTCTGAATGTCATGCAAAGCGTCGTCAGGCACAATGCCCAGTTTGTTCATGGCTTCGCAGGCAAGAATTTCCACGCGCAGCATGGTGCGGAATTCGTTTTCAAGAGTCCAGATATTGCCCATTTCCGGATTGGTATAGCGTTCAATCATATTTTTGCCCCCCAAAGTGTTTTTTACAATAAGAAACAGGAAGCAGCCTCTTTTGTGCCCTTCCTTAACGACAAAACTTATTATCCTTTCTTATCATACCATTTATAGCATTTTACCGCAAGGCTATCCGGCTTTTTTATAAAAATATTCCTGCGGAAGATGCAAAACGGCAGCGCCAAAAATTTAAGGCCGTGCCGTTTATATCAGTAAAAAGCATGCAGCGCATACAGTGCTGCCAAAAATATTAAATTGTCAACCGTAAAAATTGCCAGGTACTGCCGCCTTAAATGCGGATATTTTGCAGCAACCTGCTTGTAGGAGATAAGGCTTGCCATGGAAGCGATAAGCGTGCCGAGGCCGCCGAGGTTGGTGCCTACGATAAGTGCGGCGTAGTTATTGCTGTAACCTGAAAGCAGCATTGCCGCAGGTACGTTGCTGATAACCTGGCTGACGGCGACGCTTATTAAAACTTCGTTGCCGGACAGAATCTTATTGATGAAACTGTGCAGGCTTCCGATATGGTTCATATTGCCTACAAAAATAAAAAAGAAAAGGAAGGTCAGCGGCAGGGAGTAATCAATCTGCCGGAACAGGCTTTTATTTTTGTATAAAAGCGCGGCGGCAACAATGGCCAGCAGTACCATGTGCGGCACAAAGTGGGCCACGGTAAGCACGCACAAGGCAAATAAAACAAGGTAAAAGCAGACGGTGTGCTTATCTTTAAGCCGTTCGGTTTTTATATCCAGCTGCAGGTGTTCTTCCGGGTAAAATACAAGCACAACTACCGTCAGCATAAAAGCTGCAAGGCCGGTATACAGCCACATCAGTTCCAAAAATTCCGGCACGCCCATGCCAGAAAGCGAAAACAGGTACAAATTCTGCGGATTGCCGATAGGCGTAAACATACTGCCGAGGTTGGCCGCTATCGTCATCAGCGTAACGGTGCCGCAAAGTTTGTCCGTTAAATTAATCATTTCCAAAATCATAATGCCGAAAGGCACAAAGGTAATCAGCGAAACGTCATTGGTGATGAACATGCTGCTGATGAAGCATAAAAATATCAGCGTAAACACAATGCCGCGCCTTGTTTTTACCTTAATTAATATGCGGCTGCCGATAAACTGCAAAAAGTTCTGCCCGCGCAGGCCTTCAATAATCAGCATCAGGCAGAACAGCATGATGAGCGTATTAAAATCAATATAGCGCAGATATTTAAGGCTGGGCGGCTCAATGAGGCACGAAAGCAGCGCCAGCAGCAGCGAAACGCTTAAAACAACATCATTGCGCAGATAGTTTTTTATTTTTGCAAGCACTTGTTAAACGCCTTTCCGTAAAAGCAAAATAAATTCTTAAACATTGTACCATATTTGCAGGAAGATACAAAAGATTTTAATAAAATTTTAGCGGTTTATTTTTGTTTGCTGTGCTTTATTTATTTACGTTTGTTGACATAATTCTTTAACAGAGTTACACTAATATCAATATATTAAAAGAAAACAGCAATATTTAAAACGCTGTTACAAAATTTATTTTGTTTTGAAAGGGAAAGATATTATGGAGGAAAGTGTACAGGCAAAATTAATGCTCAGTGCGGCTATGGTTATTTTTGGCACGCTGGGCGTTTTTACGCGCAATATCGGTGTAACAAGCGGTGAACTGGCGCTGTACCGTGCGGTGCTGGCGTCCGTCCTTATCGGGTTTTACCTGGTATTTATAAAAAAAGGCGGGCTTAATTTAAAAAACGCCGGGCGTGAGCTGCCGCTTTTACTTGCTTCCGGCATTGCCATGGGCATTAACTGGATTTTGCTGTTTCAGGCGTACCGCTATACAACAATTTCGGCGGCTACTTTAAGCTATTACTTTGCGCCTGTTATCGTTACGGTTGCTTCTCCGCTTTTGTTTCATGAACGGCTGACGGCGAAACAGATTATCTGCTTTGTAATGTCCACGCTGGGGCTGGTGCTTATTATAGGCACCGGCGGCGGTGAAGAAACTGCCGGTATTACAGGTATTTTGTTTGGGCTGGGGGCGGCGGTTTTTTATGCCGCTGTTATTTTGCTTAATAAATTTATTAAAAACGTGGCAGGCATACAGCGTACCATTTTGCAGATGCTTGCTGCTGTTGTTACTTTGCTGCCGTACGTGGCGTTAAGCAGCGGGTTTAATTTAAACCTGCTGGACGGTACCGGCTGGGCATGCCTGCTGACGGTTGGTCTGTTCCATACAGGCATTACTTACTGCCTGTATTTTTCCGCACTGAAAGATTTAACGGGGCAGGAAGCCGCTATTTTAAGTTATATAGACCCCCTGGTTGCCGTAGTAATTTCCGTACTTTTGCTGGGCGAACCCATGACGCTGATGCAGCTTATCGGCGGCGCGCTGATACTGGGCTTTACTTTGTGGAATGAGAAAGCGTAGCAGTATCATAATTTAAAAATTTAAAAGCATAGAGATATATTTCTGCGGCCCGGCAAAAATGATGTGGCTTCTCCGATTCCGCCCGGGCTGCGCAGCCGGGCTCCCGAAAAATAGCGTGCTGAATTTAACCGCCACATTTTTTGGCTCGTGCCTTGAAGCACATCTCTATGCTTTTGCTGAATTTATAATGTAAAACCCGCCGCGTTACAACGGCGGGAAAATTTTATTATTGAGCTAATATCCATTTAATGCCGGCGGCACTGCGGCTGATAATATTGCGGTAATGACCGCCGGGGTTAAGTTCATAAAAAGTGTTAATGCCAAGGCTGCGGTAATGCGCTGCCAGTTCTTCCGTACACTGCTGCACGGTTTTAAGGTATTGGTTGCGTGCGCGTGCTTCTTTATCGCCAAGCGAAAAATACAAATGCTGCGGAGTTTTACAAAGCACGCTTTGCAGGGCAAAATCCTTAAAGCCCGGGTACCACAGCGAACCGCTCATACTCGCCGCGCGGCTGAACAAATCTGTTTTGTACAGCGCATATACCGTAAACAACCCGGCCAGTGAATAACCCGCCAGTCCGCGCCAGGCAATTTTGCCGGACAGCCTGCTTTCTGCCTGCGGCATAATTTCTTCCGTCAACAGTTTTAAATAAACATCAGCGCCTCCGGTAAACATCTCGCTGTACTTAAACAAACCGCCCGCTGCCCAAGGAGAAAGTTCTGCTTCCCAGTTCAGTCCGCTGATTGTTACCAGCGTAAAATCCGGGCAGCCCTGCTTTTGCAGCTCATCATAAACCTCGCCGCCATCATCATTGTAGGTAGTTAAATAAATTACCGGTTTGTTTTCTGCCAACGCGGGATAGAGCGTTATTTTTTTGTTGTCGGTGTTAAAGGTTTGTTTCTCCATTTTCAGCACTTTCTGTTTTTATTAAACTACACACATCAATAAATTGATACCAGCACCGCGCTGTTCAGTTCTGCCATTTGCCTGTAAAATCTTTTCAGATTTTCGTAACAAATACGCAAATCGTCTTCAATTTCTTCTTTTTCTTCTTCGTAACTCCAAATATCGGGATAAATGTTATTGGCAGCAAATTCCTGCATATTAAAGTTTGCAATGTATTTTTCAAAATCAAGGTTTTCCAGCGCTGCGGCTATTTCTTTCACTCTGTATGCGTTTATTCCGGCCACATATTCTTCAGCGTCCTCACCGGATAAAGTAAATTCGCCCACTATTGCTTCACTGATTAAATTATTTTTAAGAAGTTCAGCAGATTTACCAGTTAAAAGAAAATGCAGTGCGTCCCACATTTTATCAATGTCACACAAAATTACATCTTCATTTTCCTGTAAATCCTCAATATTTTCAAATAAATCCGTGCTATTTTTTAATTCTTGTAATTTTTCATCAGCTATTTGCTGATAATTTGCAATCATGCCCATTTATATTTCCGCTTTCCACATATACGTATGTAAGAAAGCACTTAACTAAATACGGTCATTCAACGCCAAACATCGGCTTGCCGTCTTTTCTTGCTATCATACCAAGGGTAATGTCATCATAAACTTCCTTTGTGTACACATAGGTACCGTTTTTTATGTTCGCCACATAATCAGCAATAAAATCCTTAAAGGATGGCGCAACAAGTTCACGCTCCGGCGAGTTATACCAAAAAGTAATAACCTGCCCTGCACTGCCGCCTTCTGCCGGTGCAAAATCAAGGCACAGGCAATGTCCGTCAGCCGTTGTGGCAAAAGGCACCCACAATGCGCAGCCCCATACATTTTTTATGCCCGGTTCTGCTTCAGCAGGAATTTGCAGAAAATCCTCTTCGTTAAATTTAAAGGCATCCCAAAAATAAAGTATCTGCTTTAAGCTGCACAGAAAGAACGTATCAAAAAGTGCATCAGCATATTCATTCTGACCGTTAAACGCTCGGTAAAATTTTTTAAAATCCTCCGGCAGCATTATATTCATTTTTTCTTCCGCAGCCTTCAGTTCTGTTTCCGTTGCTCCGGCAAACAAATCAGGCTGAAAACCCTGTATATTTTTAATGGTTTCTGCAAAATCTTCAATAAAGTTCATTTTGCAACACTCCAAACATCCTGATCAAAATCTTTCAGAAGATTTTCCCGCTTTTAAAACAGGAAAGATTTAGCTGACTGCCAACAAATGAAACAATATCTTCATGACATTCGCTGATAAGCCAGTTAAATTTTTTGGAAACTATATAAAAATCTCCTAAACCATTCACTTCACTAATAATACAAATTAATTCCGGCAGGCACATTTCATAAAGCCAATATTTGGGTTTGAAATTCAGGCTGTCTTCAAACAGGGCGTATACAAATTTTTCATGAGCCGGGATTATTGCTGGCAAATTTTCAATCCACATGCTATTGCCGGCAATATTTTTTGTCTGACAGGGCAATGCCGGGTTAAAACCGTTGCCCATATTTGACCAGTGTATATTGCCGCCATGCAGTACAAAACGCTGCTCAATCTTCTTAGTTATTAAATTATAACTGCCTTTCGAACATTCAAAACAGTTTGCACGGTTTATTTTCTTTTCTTTAATAACCCGTTCTATTTCGCTGCGAATATACATAAAGCATATCTCCGTTTAACAATTACCGCTTTACTGTTTCGTTAGCAATCATCGGCCGGCATTACCGAAAGTTCTTCAATAATCTGCCGTAAAATTTTAACTGTTTCTTCAAGTGGCAGGGCTTTGCTTTCGTCCCATACCATCTGCGGGAGCAGCGGCACATGTGCAAAGCCGGTTTTTACTGGCGTGCCGTTAAAGCGGTGCAGTGCGATGTAAAAAATGTCGTTGCAGACATAACCGCCGGTGCAGTAGCCAAGGTGAACCGGGCAGCCCTGCTTTTGCAGGCGTTTTACAAGGGCGTGCGTGGGTATGGTTGCAAAATACGCTGCCGGTGCGCCCGGCACAACGGGTTCGCCCCAGGGTGCTGCGCCTTTGTTGTCCTCTAAAAGTGCGTCGCGCAGGTTTACGGCAACTGCGTCAAGGTGCAGGCGTGTGCTGCCGCTGTCCATGCCCGTCATTAAAATAACGTCCGGTTTAAGGCGCTCAGCTTCTTCAAGCAGGAGCCGCCCGGCCGTGCCGTAAATATTAGGCAGCAGCATTTTATGCACGCTGAAGCTGCCGATTACTTCCGGCAGGGCCTTAACTGCTTCCCACGAGGGGTTAATGTTATAATGTGCAAAAGGGTCAAAGCCTGTCAGTAAAAGTTTTTTCATCATATTCCGGCAGGGGTTATTTGGCCATCTGGTAAATCTTTTCCATGTCATCAATGTTCAGTGCTTTAAAGCCGCCGATGGTGCGCGTGTTGTTAAAGCTGCATTTATAGGCCAGTTCTTTAATCTGCTCGTCGGTAAGGTGAATATCCATATCGCTGATTCTCGTCGGCATACCAATGCTTTTAAAGAATGCTTCCATGGCTTCCATGCCTTCAAGGGCAATTTTTTCTTCCGCGCCGGCGGTATAGGGAATACCGAAAACATTAACGGCAAGCTGCGCAAAGCGTGCGGGGTTAACCGGCATTACGTAACGCGCCCAGCTGCCCCAAACTGCTGCCAGCCCTGCGCCGTGGGTGATATCAAACATGCCGCCGAGTTCGTGCTCCAGCTGATGGCAGGCCCAGTCGCCCAAAGTGCGGTCGCCTGTGATATCGTTGTGTGAAAGAGTGCCGCTCCACATAATTTCGGCGCGTGCGTCATAGTCATCCGGCTTTTTAAGGGCGGCTTTTACGTTGCGCATTACGTTTTTAATCAGCGTTTCGGCAATGCCGTCCGTTAAATTAAGCTGTTTAACATTCGGTTTGGTAAAAAAGCGTTCCAGGCTGTGTACAATAATATCCGTGCAGCCGCTTGCCGTTTGGTAAGCGGGCAGGGTATAGGTAAGCTCCGGGTTCATAACGGCAAATTTGCAGTAAGCGTAAGGAGAATAAGCGCCGCGTTTTAACCAGCCGTTTTCGTTGGTGATAATGCTGGCGTTGCTCATTTCGCTGCCTGCGGCGGCAATGGTCAGCACTGTGCCGATAGGCATGCAGGCCTGCGGTGCTTTGCCGGTGTAGTAGTCCCATACGTCGCCTTCGTTGGTAAGGCCGTAACCGATGGCTTTGGCGCTGTCGATAACGCTGCCGCCGCCGACTGCAAGTATAAAATCTATTTTTTCTTTGCGGCCGAGCTCAATGCCTTCATAAACTTTGCTGAGGCGCGGGTTCGGCACAACGCCGCCCAGTTCTGTATAGCTGATGCCTTCCGCCTGAAGCGAAGCGCAGATTCTGTCAATCAGGCCGGACTTTTTGGCGCTGTGCCCGCCGTAATGAATGAGTACCTTTGTTGCTCCGGCTTCTTTGCACAGTGCGCCGGTGCGTGCTTCGGTGCCGCGCCCGAAAATTACTTTGGTCGGTGCTAAATATTGAAAGAATTCCATATGGTTCAGCTCCTTTATAAAACTTATATATTAATGGTACGCCAAAAGAAGGCTGATGTAAATATGAAGAAAAAAGTTTTACATCGGGCAGGCGTTTATAAAAAAACGGCGAAGATAATTATATTGTAAAATTTTTAACAGGAGGTTTTACTATGCAGGGTAAAAAATATATAGCGGCTGCTCTGGTATGCGGCTTCATACTTGGCAGCAGCACTGCTCCGGCACAGGCCGGAATTTTGGGCACTGTTTTAAAAGGCGGCGCCATCGGCGTGCTTGTAAGCCAGTTTGATGACCAGCTTAACAGCGCCATTAACACTTTAACCGGCAAATATGCCGTAAGCAGTGATTACGCAACCAAGGTTGTGCCGGTAATTACCGTTGGCGACGGCAGCTACGCAGGTGCGGCGCAGGTAAGCGGCCCGCATGCGCAGGTGGAAAAATGCAAGGCTGCGCTTTTGATAGAAGCATCGTTTTTCGGCAGTTTCCGCGCCAAAGCGCTGATACCGATTGACAAAGTTGATATTACCGATGTTAACCGTGTACAGGGCGTAGGCGTATCGGCACAGATTGATGTAAAACTTTAATGGCGGTAACAGTTGTGACGGCAGAAGAATTTATTGAAAAACTACAACAATACAGCAATCCGCAGGTTTTTAACCCGTGGGCAGATTACGACAGTGAATGTGATATTGGCCCGCAGGCGCCTGTAATACGTGCGGCAAATTTTCTGCGCTATTTAAAGCTGCGCCAAAATGCTCATTTTCTGTTCATTGCCGAAGGGCTCGGCTACCAGGGCGGGCATTTCAGCGGCATGGCCATGACCAGTGAACGCATTTTGCTCGGCAATCATCCGGATGTTGAGCCGCAGGCGGTTCTGGGTGAGTGGGATTACAGGCGTACCAGCAATCCGGACAGCCCGCGCCTGAACCGCACGCAAAAATTGTACGGCTTTAACGAACCCACGGCGACGGTTATGTGGAACGCCATTGCGCGCCACGGGTTATCTCCTTATGATACGGTTTTGTGGAACATTTTTCCGTTCCATCCGTATAAAGACGGCAATATTTTAAGCAACCGTACGCCGACAGGCGAGGAGCTGGATGTTGGCATTGAGTACGCGCGGCTTTTAATGCAGCTTATTCCCGGCATGAAGGTTGTGGCAATCGGGCGCAAATCGCAGCAGACGCTCGGCAAATACGGCGTTGCCTGTGAGTGTGTGCCGCATCCTTCCATGGGCGGTGCCAACGCTTTTAAAAAAGCTGTGGCAGAGCTTTTTGCCGCACAGGGCGGTGAAAAATAATGGCTAAAACAGATTTTACACGTGACCAGACTATCAATATAGCTGTAAAAATGGGCAAAATTCTGCTGAAAAGCGGCGCGGAAACCTACCGTGTGGAAGATACCATTTCACGCTGCTGCCTGGCGCACGGCTATGAGGTTGACCCTTTTGTAACGCCTACCGTTATAATTTTGGGCAACGAAGATACCGACAGCTTTATCCGCGTAAGCAGAATTGGCTACCGCAGCACCAATTTAAGCCTTATCAGCGAAATGAACAGCATGTCCTACAATTTTGCCAAGTGGGATATGGGCTACGAAGATACCTGCAAATGGCTGGACAAAAAATGGCGGCAACCTGCGCCTTACGGTAAATGGATGGTCTGCCTTGCCTCCGGCATTGGTTCGGCAGCCTTTGCGGCGATGCTGGGCGGCAACAGCCATGACTTTATTGCGGCCTTTATTACAGGCGGCGCTGCCATGGTTGCCTTAAAGCAGATTGCGGGCTACCACCCCAGCGCTTTTTGGGAAAACGCCGTGGCCGGTGTTGTTATTGCAACCGTTGCGCTTATCTGCTGCGCCATGAGTGTGCAGTGCACAATGGAAAAAATTATTGTAGGCGCGCTGATGCCCTTTGTGCCTGGCGTGGCTTTCTGCAACGGCCTGCGCGATTATATGGCGGGTAATTTAATGAGCGGCAATTCGCGCATCGCGGAAGCGCTGCTGTTTGCTTCGTCCATTGCCATCGGCATTGCGTTTGTGCTGCGTGCCTGGTTTATCTGGGGGTGGGATTTATGGAAATTATAACCGCCTTCGGATTTGCCTGCATTGCCACTATGGCGTTTGCGGTGCTGTTTCAGGCGCCGAAAAAGATTGTGTTTATCGACGGAGTTATCGGCGCCATCGGCTGGGTAGTTTTTATATATCTGCGGCATGAGCTTGGCTATACCTCGTTTGTTTCCAATTTTTGCGCCACTATTTCACTGGCACTGGCAAGCGAGCTCAGTTCCCGCATTTTCAAGCAGCCGGTAACGGTGTTTGTTATACCGGGCATAGTGCCTCTGGTGCCGGGGTTGGGCATTTATCAGGGCATGTTTGCCATTATTAATAATGAATATAACAACGGAACTTCCATTTTGCTTACGGCAATGACGGATTCCGTTGCCATAGCCATCGGCGTAATGCTGGTTTCCAGTTTGTTCCGCGTGCTGAAGGTGCGCCGCTTTATGCTGCAGTACCGGCGTTCCAAACGGCAGATGGAGTTAAAGGTTAAAGGCAGAAAATAAATAAACAGCACACTGAAAGCATTGTAAAAGCTGCTTTGGTGTGCTGTTATTGTTATAAGTTAAAAAATATCGGGATATTCCGTAGGCAGGTGGGCAATATGGTAAACATAAATAATGTGCTCCACCTTTTTACAGATGCAGATATAGTTCTGGCTTTTTAAAATTTTAAAATTCCTGCTTTTCAGCGGTTCGTATTTAATGCTGTCGGCCGCCGGATAAAAGAGCTTCAATTCTTTTAAATCGCGCAGTATTTTGCCGGTTATTCTGTCTGCTTCGTCCGGCGTAATGTTGCGCCGCCAGTAAGCACCGATATTTTTCAGGTCGTCAACCGCGCGCGGCAGAAGCCTTATTGACGCTTCAACCATGGCTTTTCTGCTTCAGGCTTGCTTCAAATTCTTCCAGAGCGCAAGCGGCTGCCCCGTTTAATCTTGTGTTTTCGCTTTCCAAAACTACATTGCTGAGTTTTAATACTAAGTCGCGCAGTTCAAACGCCCGGGCGCACATAACCACTAAATCCTTTTCCCCGTTTCTGGTAATGTAAATTGCATCGCCTGTTCTGCGTGCCAGTTCAGCAATTTGGTTGTAATCGGTACGCAGGCGTGTAGACGGCTTAATATAAACCATCATATTCCTCCTATCATCAAATTTTACCGCCTTTAAAAGTGACGGCAAGACGAGATTTTACCATAATCTTTAAACTTTGTAAAGATAGGGCATAAAATTTTTGAACCGGCGGCAGCA
>OOAC01001079.1_pt1 | contig 20559 bp, 19 predicted proteins | sample 1671041 | NCBI WGS metagenome assembly OOAC01 (sample SAMN06348116, study PRJEB24527) | human gut metagenome | biome: human gut; feature: ankylosing spondylitis patient; material: feces | host: Homo sapiens | place: China | collected 2015-10 | reverse complement strand
CACGTTAAATTATTTATTGTATATATAGTCTTGGATACTTGTTTAGATCTTATTGCTCTTCAATATACTTGCATGATTGTGATGGCCATGCTTGCATTTTTTGTGTTTGTGTCGCGCTACTATGTAACTTGCCGTAACAGACAGTTTGAGCAGTCGCGTTGGATGATTGTTGTGGCATTACTATTGTTTGTTGTACACTACATGTGTCAGATGCGGTTGGGTTGGCGACAACAGGGGAACGATGTGGGTGCTCTGTTTAATCTGCTGTTTTATTCGCCTTCGGCTATTTTGTTGTCATGGTCGCAGCTTAATATTCTGCGCGCTGGGCATAGACGTTGGAGTTTTATGCGCTATGGCGTTGTTGGATATGCTCTTATGGTATTGTGCATAGTCGCAGGTGTTATTTCAAATGGCAGTCTGCATATTGGTCCTATGCTATATGTTGCTGATGCTATTCATTTCTTTACTCTATTGTATTATACATGGGCACCGCTGAGGGAACTTGGTAATGTTCAACGTCGGCTCGACAGTGAACATGGTAATCCTGCAGATGCCTACCTGCGCACTATGCGCTTTGGTTTTTTTGTGGTGTGTGCTTTTGCTGTAATTTCGCCTCTTTATATATTGTCGCGGCCGCTGCTCTTTGTCTTTGGACCTTTGGGATTGATTTCGCTTTCGCTGTTTATTGTTAGTTTTACGGCGCTTGGATTTAGTATGTCCGAGGGAGTAACTGAGATTGTTACCGAGACTAACGACGAGATAGCCGCTGCTAAAGTCTTTAGGGAGATTGGGCCTGAGCGTATTGCCGAAATAGATATGGCGGTAAGCAAATGGCGAAGCGAGGGCGGTTTTAGAGATAGCAACTTGACATTATCCTCGTTTGCTCGTCGCATAATGGTTAATCGTACCGACGTTGCTTCGTATCTGACTTCCATATATGGTAAGAATTTCCGTACATGGCTTTCGGGTATTCGCGTGGAGGAGGCAAAGGCACTCATGGCTGCACACCCCGAATATAGTAACGAGGTTGTTTCTATGGAGTGCGGTTTCTCGTCGCGTGTGTATTTTCAGCGTCTGTTCAAGGAAAGGACGGGCTTGACTCCCGCCGAGTGGCGCCGTCAACGGTAATATACTGGTTATGTGTGCGTTTGCTACTGAATGTAAGGTGTAACTTTTGTACGAAGGTTACATAATAAGGCAAAGTGTAACCTTTCTTACTGTGACGTATCCTTTCTATAAGAGTGACACACAAGTGATGTCTTTGAGGTTTTTGATGGTTGATGCTCCTGTATCTTTGCATGAGGAAATTCAAACTATTCAAATATAAATTCTCAAAAACAATTCACTATGCAAAAAACCTATCTTTATTTAATGGTGTGTGTCATAGGGGCTATGTCTTTAGCTTCGTGTTCCGAAGATTCTATTTCTCCTGATGCTGGTGGCGATGGCGATGGCGACAGCACTACCGAAGTGCCTTTGGCACAAGTTGCAAAACCCAAACCTAACCCTTGGCTTGCACAGGAAGAGTATAGTATTACGCACTTCAATTCGGCTCAGACTGATGCTTTCTCGTCTGCTGTCAAGGATGGAACTTTCAATATCGATCTTTCCAAGTGTCAGATGACATGGAGCGGTCCTGTTAATTTGATGACTCTTGCTTCGACTTCGCCCAATTATATGTGGGGTATGAGTAGCGACCGCGTGTCGTATCTTGACATAAGCGACGGCAAACTTGAAAGGGTTGCCGAGGCTGGCTTGCCAGGAATTACAATGAAGACTCAGGAGCAACTCACAAGTATGACTGCAGAGCATGCTACTTACGACGAACTTTCCAAGACGGTTACCGATATATTGGGTCCGGTGCCACAAATGTCTATGGCCAACGGTAATTATGTCTTGTGCGACAAGGATAACTATGCTTACACCAATGCAGGTCAGGTAATGGCACGCTATCGCCTTGCCAATCCTAATAATCCCAAGGATGGTATCATGTTGGATCATCAGATAAGACTTACGAATTTTACCTTCGGCTCTTTTACACTCGTAGGCGCTACTATGACCTATGACGGACACCTTGTTGTGGCTGCTCAGAACGGACTTCTTGTGCTGAATCGTGCTCTTACTACAATCGAAGATTCATACCCTCTTCCATCAGACCAGATTCTCACCAACTCTATCTGCATCGACGAGAATGGCGGTGTTTACGTAGCAAGTAACAGCCGCACACCAGGCGGAAAAGGCCTTATGCAGAAACTCATCTGCAAGGACGGCAAAATCTCCACCTCCCAGGCTGATGGTGCATGGCAAGCCTATTACGACGGTGGTCCGCAAGCACCATGTATCAAACTCGGACATGGCACTGGTTCAACGCCTACACTTATGGGCTTTGGCCAAGACAAGGACAAGCTGGTAGTTATTACCGATGGCTCTAAGCGTATGAAACTGGTAGCTTTCTGGCGTGACGAAATCCCCTCAGACGCACAGCAAGTGGCAGGATACGACAAGCGTATAGCCGGAGTGCACGAGGTTACATGTGGTCTTGGAACATCAACAGAGTGGATACAGTCTGAGCAGTCTGTTGTAGTAGGCGGCTATGACGCCTTTGTTGTAAACAATATTAATGTTACCAATCAGGAAATAAACGACAAGATTATTGGTGTAATCGCTATTGGTCCTATTGTCAAAGGCCCTCAAGGTGCCGAGTGTGTACGTTGGAATACAAAGGAGAAAAAGTGGGAGAGTAAGTGGACGCGCAGCGATGTAAGTTCTGTAAGTATGATTCCTGCCGTAAGTATCAAGTCAGAGATGGTATTTGTATGTGGCTGGAACGATGCTTCGGGCTGGGAAGTTACAGGACTTGACTGGAAGAGTGGTGCCACACGTCACCGCAGCATATTGGGCAAGAACAACCGAGCCAATGGTGCCTACGCCATCATTCAGTATCTTGCTAACGGCGACCTTTTATTCAACTCTGTTGCCGGACCAATCCGCGTAAAATATTGAGATAATTTAATCATCATATAACAGTTATGTCAATACTTCACTAAAAAATTACCGAAGTATTGTAATGACACACCCGAACATATTGAAATGTTCTATCAGTTCCATAAACAAGGCTTCTGTTCTTTATTCCTAGATACAGGTGATAAATAACAGATAAGAAACAGATTATAACAAGCCTCCGGCGGGGTTTTCGCTGGGGGCTTTTGACCTTTGCACATATAAAAAGCAAAAAGAAAGCGATATCGGAGCGTATACCATAAAACAGACCACCGACTATTACAAAACGATATTACGTGCCTAACTGATCGGGGCAGTTCCTCCACCATGCGGACAAATCCCGGTAACAAAATGACAAAACGGACACTCACCAAAGAACAACATTTTTTTCTTTTTTCCTAAACACCTTCCAGCGAAGCACAGTGTATTTGTCAAGGGCGAAGGGTAAAAAATACCGCACGAGCGAAGCGAGCACAGGAGATTTTTTACCCGGAGAGTGAAACGCCCCTTTACAAATACTCTGTGCGTAGCTACCTTCGTGCCGGAAAATAGAAAAAATCACGCTACGACTGCCCCAAAATCCCTTTTATATCCTCTTTCACCCGGTTATAATATTCCATGATGTCCGCACCCGAAACGAAGCTGTCCGGCTGCTGCCCCACCGATTGCCTGTACTGTCCGTCCACCTGCCTAAAATGGTTATGAAATACGGGTGCGGCACTTTCCACCGTCCGCCCGATGAACTCCCCTACCTCCAACTCCATGAAAACCGCCGGACGGTAAATGTCCCGTTCCTGCACCCCCTCGCTCTGCCCTTTCGACTTGAACGGCGATATAGCACCCTTGTTCTCCGACTGTGTCGTAAATACGGTGTCCGTCTTGCCGAACTGACGGCTGAACACCTCTGCGGTCTTGCTCGATGCGACACGCCCGTAAAAATGGCTGTTGCAGGCTGCAAACAAAACATCGGCTTTCTTATCCCCGTATCCGTCCGCAAGCTGCGCAAGATCCTGACACATCAATACGGTGGCTATCCTGTTGCTGCGCCCGGTATTCGGCACTACCTCCAAATTCGGGATGAAAACGGTCGGCGCCTCGTCCAGCATGACAAAGGACGGAACTTTTCCGGGCTGGTTCATCAGCTTGGTGGCAACCGTTATCACGAGGCTGCAAAGCGGTGAAAGCGTCTGTGACGTTGTCGGGTTGGTGGCAACGGTGAGTATAGCCGGATGATCCGGATTGTTTACGTCGAGAGGACAGCCCGGACGGGAAAACACCCACATCATTTCGGGCGTGTTGATTTGGGCAACCGCACCCTGCAACGTACCAAGTACCCCGGAAACTTGGTTGTCCGCTCCCCTCTGCAACGCATCGTAAACGCTGCGTACCATTTGCTCCGTAATGATGTTCTTTTGCAGCGTGTTGAGCAAGGCTGTGCCATTGCTGCCAACCATTGCCAGCACATGGGGAATGTCGCATATCTCCGGGTGTTCCTCCCGGAGATACCAGATACAGGCGGTCAGCACATCGGTTGCGGATCTGCTCCAAAAGTCCGGGTTCTTTATGCTCTCCTTTGTCAAGTTGGCAACGATAGAAACGGCGTACTCACGTGCGTAGCTCGTATTAGGCACATATTCGGGCTGTATGGGGTTCACAAAGTCCGTCCGGTACGGATTACTGAAATTAAGACGAAAGTGTCTTAAATCGCTTCCTGTTGCGTTCAGAAACGAGCTTATATCATTGTCAAGAGCCGGAAACTTGAAATCGTACACGATCCCGGCAAATCCCTTGCGGATGAATTCGAGGAGCAAGGGCACTGCGACACTCTCGGACTTTCCCGATCCTGCCGCCCCTGCGATGAATATGCCCCGGAAAGGATTGCCGACAACAACCGGGTTTTCATGCGTGGGTATCGAAACCGCCCATTCCCCAGCCGGACGGGACGTTTCCGGCTTCTTTTTCCGAAAGTAACCTTTCGGGACGATGCGCCAAAGGACAAAACAGCACAACAGCACGAGGAACACGAGCAGCCAAATGTAAGCGAACCCGGCGATCTGCCCGGCTTCCACCATGCGCCACGCCTCCGGAAAGCCGGGATTAAGCACCGCAATGACTTTCACCATGAACACAGCCCACACCACCAGCAAGGCGGTAAGGCAACCTTTCCTTTTCTTTTTCGCCAACTCTCCCCTTTTCATAAGCCCATGCCTCCCATACCCTTTACGATCTTCCTCGTCACTTTCTTGCCTATCTCCTTGCTCGCTTCCCTCGCAGCTTCATGCTGTACCGCCTTTATAGCCTGCTGCCGTATCTCTGCCGTAGTTCCGTTCTTGATTGCGTTCAGATACTCGAAGCTCTCCTTTATTTCCCTGTTGTAGTTCATACGCACATCAAAACACCGCTCGCACTTCCGGAAAAAATCCGTCCGGTCAAAACCGCCCCTTACAGCCCCTTTCGCCGTTCCCCTGTGGTTGGTCTTAGGGCTTAGTTTGAGCTTGTTCGCCCGGTCTTTCCGGCTCACGATGATATGTGCGTGCATATCGTTCAGCCTTTCTCCCGTCCGGGTATAGTGGATCTTTGCGTAATACTCGATATTGTCCGCTTGCAACCCCTTGTTGAAGTTCTCCGCATAAGCCGGGATGATGTCCTTACGGATATACTCCTTCATCGCTCGTGCCTGCTCCTCCGGGCTGGCTCCCATTGCTGCGAGCTCCTTCTCTGACGGGCTGACGGTGATAACAAAAAACTTTGCGTCCGTCTTGTGGAGCTGCGCCCGGTTATGGTCTATCTTGTAGGTGACCTCTTTAGGGCTGACGAAATCCCGGTACTGGTTGAAGAACGGCTCTGCCTGTTGCCCCTGCCGGATGCGCTCAAGATCTTCATGCTGCAAGTAAGTGACCACCCCGGTACAACTCCCGGTATTGGCATACGTGCCACCCCCTCCCCCTTGTATCTTCACGTTCATAGGCTCTTATCCCTGCTCCTTGTACAGTGTCGCAATGTCGTTGAAAAAACCGCTTTTCTCCTTTGCGTCAACGAGCTTGCCAAGATACATGAACGCTTTCCGTTCCTGCTCGGTGGCTCTGCCCAAAAGCTGGAGTATGTCGCTGCGCAAGTTCCTCGCATCGTAGTTCTGCCGTTGCTGCTGGTCGGAAACGGCTTTCTGCAAGTCCCGCACCTGTCCGGCGGTTGCCAGCTTGTCGAGCACCCTCTCGATACGGGCTTCGGTGGTGCTGATCGCTGCGCAAGCCGGGCGCAAGATGTCCTGTTCCTGTTTCCTGATGAACGCTATCACCTGATCGCAACGCTTGATAAGCTTCTGCATCTCCTTTGCCGGGCTTTCATGTTGCACCGGGTTAATTCCGTATTTCTCGAAATACTCCAACGCACAGGAAAGGAACTCTTTCTTTGAAACATCGTTAGACTTTGCCAGCCTGTCAAGTGTGGCAAAGGTCTTTTGATCTATTGTTACGGTGGTCTGCTTCTGCATAGGCTTCAATTTTAAGTGTTGGTTTACCGATTTTTCCGGTACAATATACTGAATTGTAGCCAATTACAAAAATATGGTTTACCAAAAGTAAACCAACGGTAAACTAATAAAAATTAATCATCTGAAAATCAGATATATAAAAATTCAGCATTGGACTAAGTCCAATGACTGCTTGCTCACTTCGTTCACAGGCAAAACCTGCCGATAATAGCTAAAATAATTGCAATATATAAAATTATCATTCTGTAATACAGAAGATTAGTTTTTATATCAATTAGTAAATCATTGGCTAAGCTATCATTAAACGGCTGATTCTCAGCCGTAACCCCGTAGGGCAAGAGGAAAAACGGTACAAAGTGCCGTTTCCTCTTGCTGTTCTTTCGGCTGCTTTGCATCTGGCGAACACCCTCCCCTGCGGTACGGCAAAAGGGTACTTTTGCATCGTACAAGGGGGACGGGGAGAGCCGGGCAAAGCACTAAGAAAGAACCTATTCCACAAACCAAAAAACACACGCCCAAACGACACAACAGGCTGCATAAAATAAACACAAATTGTTTCGCTATATGGAAACAAAAGATTATCTTTGCACCATAAAAACAACAACTTATGGAAGAAAAGGCTAAATTCAAAATCATCTACTCAAAAGATGCAGATGATTTTCTGAACAACTTACCAACAAAGATTAAAGACAAAATTATCTATAACATTGCCAAAGCCAAGTTTGTGATAGATCCGGAACTCTTTAAAAAGTTAGACGATACGGATATATGGGAGTTCAGAACATTCTATAACAAAGTAAAATACAGGCTGCTGGCTTTTTGGGATAAAGATAACGGAACAAATACCCTTGTTATTGCAACACATGGATTTATAAAGAAAACCCAAAAAACACCACCCAAGGAAATAGCGAAAGCCGAAGATATTAGAAAAGCATATTTTAATTCAAAAAAATAAAGCGTATGGAAACAATGAAATTTTATACAGAAGAAGAAATATTAGATAAGCACATAGGGAAAAAAGGCACTCCCAAAAGAGACCAGTTTGAAGCTGATCTAAACTCTTTCTTAATTGGTGAAGCCATTAAACAGGCTCGCCAGTCGAAGAACCTAACCCAAGAGGAATTAGGCAATCTGATAGGAGTGCAGCGTGCTCAAATCTCCCGAATTGAAAACGGTAAGAATTTAACCTTTTCCACCATTGCAAGAGTATTTAAGGCTATGGGGATAAGTGCTAAACTTGAAATCGGAAGCATGGGTAAAGTTGCGTTATGGTAACTAACTATACAACAAAAAGTTACATTAAATCCGGGATGCGTTTTCGCTCCCGGAAACTTCTTGTTTTATACATTAAAAGTCATATTTATACAAAATTTAACACGCCAAAAAATCTTCCTAATCCGTTGCACTTGGCTTTACTTGTTTCCACTCTCTCCCATTCTCCGGAAATTCGTCGTATCAAAAAACACGCTGAAAAGTGGAGCGAAGCGACCTCTATAAACCAAAAAAGAAACACTCCATTGCTTTACGGTAATTTTTAGTTTCTTTTTAGTTACTTTTATGGCATAGTGTAACATATTGCACTACAACATGTTACAAGGGGCATCTACGACAAATTTCCGAGCATCTACGACAAATTTCCGAGCATCTACGACAAATTTCCGAAAAAAACGGTTATCTACGACAAATATTCTACGCCATATATTTGTTTTTGTCGTAGATAAATATTTCCTTTGCGAAAAGCATTAAAGTCATGGAGAAGAAAGACAAGAAACAGAGGGATATAGTCCTGTCGCAAGACAATGCGCTGACTACCGCACGCTACAAGTTCGACCTTATCGAAAAACGTGCCCTATACTCCATTATACGAAATATCCGGGCGCAATACATCGAGAACGAGAACGGCAGACGGGACTTATTCGATGATCTGATTATCACCATACACGAGGAAGAACTAAAGAAATGCGGTGACAATACCAAGATGCAAAACATCTACGATGCGCTAAAACGGCTTAGAAATCGCGATATAGAGATTAACAACGAAAAGATGTGGCTAAGTATAGGTTTTGTCAATTACGTCAAGCATATCAAAAATAAATCGTATTTTGAGGTGCAAGTTTCCAAAGAGGTACTACCCTATTACGTGGAACTCGCCCAAAATTTCACGAGTTACTCCATGACGGTAGCAATCGCACTCAAAAGCACATTCTCGCAAAGGTTTTACGAACTGTGCTGCCAATACCGAAACGCCGGGTTCTTTTTCTACACAGTCGAAAAGCTTCGGGAAATGTTCATGTTGGAAAAGAAATACAAACGGGGATGCGATTTCAAAAGGCGTGTACTTGACGATCCGCAAAAGGAACTCCGGGAGTTGTACAATGCCGGACAATGCGATTTATACTTCGAGTTCGAGCCAAAGAGCTACAAAGGCAAGGAAGTGACCGAATACAAATTCTACGTTTACACAAGGCAAACCGAGCAACAAAAGCTATTGGAATACGAAAGCGCAAAACAGGCGATCATCTACATAACAACCACTATTTCGAGGTTCTCTAAAAGTGACAAAGGATATGTTAAGCGTGTAGTGAACGCCGTACAGTTACACCCGGAAATAGCCGTACAGGTGGCGCAAAAGATACAAAAGAAGTTTGAGCAATATATAGACAAGCCAGCCAAACAGATAGGGGCTATCATCCGGGTTTGCTTAATGGAAGATTTTGGTATAGAATAAAAAACATACAAGTATGAAAACAGGTGATAAAGTTATCGTACCAGCCGAAATAAGCGGCTATGGCAGGGATTTACGGGCAATGGTTACAGAGATAGAGAAGTTCGCCGGGGCAATATTCGTAACAGTGATATTCACCGAACCATGTCCGGAAGCCTGCGGAAGAAAAGGGGGCGTTTACCATGATTTCCAACTCGATTTACTCCCGGAATAGAGGTATATTTTCGGAATATTCGGTATATTTGTAGCATAATTCAAAAAATATGGAAAACTTACCGCAAACAATAGGAACCAAAGAAGTCGAAGCACGTGTTATCGAGCTTCGGGGGCAAAAGGTCATACTTGACCGGGATGTTGCCGAACTCTATCAGACAGAAACCAGAGAAATAAACAAGGCTGTCAAAAACAATCCCGAAAAATTCCCGGACGGGTATTGCTTTACCCTACAACCCTCTGAAAAACAGTATGTGGTGGAAAATTTCCACCGCATGGAAAGACTGAAAAAATCGACTGTCGAACCAAGAGCCTTTACCGAAAGAGGGCTGTATATGCTGGCTACCATAATGAAAAGCCCAAGAGCCACGCAAACCACCATTGCGATAATAGATTCGTTCACAAAGCTGCGTGAACTTACACGAAATATCGAAGCGATACATAACGAGCCGGACAACGCCAAGCAAAAAGGGCTTATCCAGCGCACAGGCGAGCTTCTCTCCGACCTGCTTGTAGATGATACGGACACGACCGAAACGGAATCCACTATCGAACTCAACCTTATGGCGGTCAAGTTCAAGCACACAGTCAAGCGGACAAAGAAGAGCAAGCCGGACAAATAACGAGCATATAATCAAAACATGTAGCATATTTCAAGTATATCAAGCATATAATAAGCATATTTACATCAATAAGTTAAGGCATGACAGATAAAGCAACCATACAACCCAAGAGCAAGCCGGAAAAGACAACCATTTCGATAAGCGGAGAAACATCTGAACGGCTGGAGATATACTGCCGGGCAAACGGCATATTGCGGAAAGAGTTTGTTTCCCTTGCGCTGGATTATTTCGAGCGTACCGGATTTGACCTGCAAAGTAACGCTCTCGATTATTCCCCATTGGAGAAAATCATCGGAGAACTGAAAGAAGTAAAAACAACCATGCAGACCAACAACGAGGGAACGGAAGCGGTGCGCCAGTTTCTCCAAGTTGTCCGGGAACAGACCACCAAACAACTCCCAGCGCCGGAGCTGATCGCCCATGCTGCCGAAGAAAAAGCAAAAGCAGAAGCCAAAAGCGAAGAACAAGAAAGGGAGATTGCCCGGCTGCGATCCGAAAACTCTGCTTTGCAGGAGTACAAGGAAAAAGCACACCAAGAACTGTGCCGGGTACGTGACGAGCAAAAGACAATAGGGAAAATAAAAGTAAATACAGAACTATAAACTTTAGCATATCCTTAAAAGGCAAAATGAAAGCGACACCAACACATGAGCGTCCAAAAGTGATTAATTTAACTGATTTCAACCAAAAACATCGCTTTCAAATTTGCTTATTACAATCTTTTTATTATCTTTGTCTAAGTTGTAACAGGACTATGTTGTCACTTTCTGAGAAAAACTTCTCTGATGTGGAGCCTTGGTCGGGGATTAGTCGCAATACAACTGTGTTTTTTACATATTGAAGAAAAGCGTTTAGCTGATTTCTGTGCAGGTGAAAAGTCGAAAATGAACCGTAGGTACAGCAAAAACAGTCTATACGCCCGCTCGCTATATGCGGGGGCGCTACCTGTTTGTACCTAAGGGCTTCGACTCCCTCACCTGCGGATAGGCAAATGCCCTTCCGCTTTTTTTCACTTATAACAACAGTATCTTAAACGAGAGGACAGACAATGCGTACGCAATGAGAGATATATGTTTTTAGTACTAATTTTTAAACAAGTTGTTATATGGAAAAGACTACTATAGGCTACAATGCCGGAGCGATTTGGGATAAATTGAGAGAAACCGGACGTATAACCATTGCAGAGCTTGCGAGAAAACTGAACATGGCTGCTGATGAAACCGCCATTGCCGCCGGGTGGCTCGCACGTGAAGGCAAAGTATATATTGAACGGATAAACGGTCTATTGCATATCAGGAGAGAGTGATGCAACGCCTCAAGAGGATAAAAGGCAAACGCCGGCATATTCGCCGTATCATGCCATTATGATGCTAAAGCGTTTCCTCTTTATCCATTTCAAAACTATTTATTAATCTAATAAACCAACCAGTATGGACAAGCATATCATCGGAGAAAACGCAGGAAAACTCTGGCGTTTATTAAGCACAGACGCACCTCGGAAATGGACTTTACAAGAAGTCAAGGATGCAACAGGGTTCAATGACCTGGAAGCTGCCAGCGCAATAGGTTGGCTCGCACGTGAGGACAAAATCCAATTCGAACTTGAACACCACAGCACTAAGGATAAGAACGTCTTTTTATACCTTATGCTGAACGTGTATTTTTAAAGCCTGTTTAAAAATATTGCCCCCGGCGGGGTTTTCGCTGGGGGCTTCCTGCATTTGCATATATAACCTCAAAGGCAAGTCAAATCGGACGGGGTGGCGGTCGGACGGCTGAAAAGTCGAAAACGTAACACAGGCGTGTTACTACTTGTCTTTGACAAGGCATTTTTTAGGGGTGCTGGCATACAATCCGAAAGGGGCGGGAACGGCTGTTCCCGTTTGTTCTCCCTGCAACCTACAGGATATTAACCTTAAATCATTAAGTGATAAACACTATATTTAATAAACCCTTTTAGCCAACAAATTGTTATCTTTATGCGGTCGTAAACAAAAAATAAGCTTATGAAAACTGCTATGGAAAAAAAAGAAATCGGCTTAATGAGACAGATCGGTTATCTCTCTTTTGTCGTTGTTTTGTTGTATGGGCTTACGCTATTTGCGGTTTCTTGTGACAATGATGAAGATCCTCCTCTTCCTCCCGCAGTGGAAAAAGTAGTGCTGGCATTTGGTGTGGATCAGGGTGAAGGTCAGCTTTCGGCTAAACCGGAGTTGGAAAATACGGCTGCGGAAAAGATAGGAGAATTGATCTCTCCGGCTGAAATAGCGAAAGGCACAACGGTGCATTTTCGTGCTACCCATTCCAAATCATGGACAATCATGTATTGGAAAGTCAATGGCGTCATTATTCGTTCTGTGGAGCCGGAGCAGACTTTCGTCATCGATGAGCATAAGGAGGTTCGGGTTGCTTTCAAGCCTTACAAGTCACCGGAACCGGAGGGGCTGTAAAACAAACTGTGTCAGCAAAGCAATAAAATATTAATTTTGCTGACACAGTTTAATTGAATTCTCTTTTTGCTGTTCATTTGCTTTATTTCAGGACTTCGCCCTTCTCGTTGAAGAACACTTCGCTGTCCGTGCCTTCTGCATCGGTAAATGTCACCTTGTAGGTCTTTGTGCCTTCCTCGCTTTCCTCAACTGCGGCTTCCTTGATTGTCAGGTCTGCGAAATCCTTCTTGATCGTGTCCTGAACCGCCTGCGGCAGATCCTTTACCTCGATTGGCTTATAATCGTTCACCATTACCACAATCTCAACATCCGATACCATGTTGCCGGCGAATGCCACTGAACTACCCAATCCCATAACAAGTGCTACTGCAAATAATACCTTTTTCATAATCCAATCTATTTAAATATTTAACATATGGTTTCTGAAAGACAAAGAACAAACATTGTGCCAAACAAATAAACAAGCCATATATACCTGATAATCAAAAGCATACAAAAAACACATATATTTATTGAAGAACTGTTATCTGTGTATCATTTCCACATTTTGTGGAAATGATACACAGACTTTCTATAATTGCCTCCGGCGGGGTTTTCGCCGGGGGGCTTCTTGCATTTGCATATCTATCAAAAAGAAAGCAATATCGGAGCGTTACACCATAAAAACAGCTAGCCGGTTATTACAAAATGATATTGCGTGTCCGGCTGATCGGGGCGGGTCTCCCACCATGCGGACAAATCCCGGTAACAAAATGACAAAGCGGACATCCCGCCAAAGAACAACATTTTTTTTCTTTTTTCCTAAACACCTGCCAGCGAAGCACAGAGTATTTGTCAAGGGCGAAGGGTAAAAAATACCGCACGAGCGAAGCGAGCACAGGAGATTTTTTACCCGGAGAGTGAAACGCCCCTTTACAAATACTCTGTGCGTAGCTACCTTCGTGCCGGAAAATAGAAAAAATCACGCTACGACTGCCCCAAAATCCCTTTTATATCCTCTTTCACCCGGTTATAATATTCCATGATGTCCGCACCCGAAACGAAGCTGTCCGGCTGCTGCCCCACCGATTGCCTGTACTGTCCGTCCACCTGCCTAAAATGGTTATGAAATACGGGTGCGGCACTTTCCACCGTCCGCCCGATGAACTCCCCTACCTCCAACTCCATGAAAACCGCCGGACGGTAAATGTCCCGTTCCTGCACCCCCTCGCTCTGCCCTTTCGACTTGAACGGCGATATAGCACCCTTGTTCTCCGACTGTGTCGTAAATACGGTGTCCGTCTTGCCGAACTGACGGCTGAACACCTCTGCGGTCTTGCTCGATGCGACACGCCCGTAAAAATGGCTGTTGCAGGCTGCAAACAAAACATCGGCTTTCTTATCCCCGTATCCGTCCGCAAGCTGCGCAAGATCCTGACACATCAATACGGTGGCTATCCTGTTGCTGCGCCCGGTATTCGGCACTACCTCCAAATTCGGGATGAAAACGGTCGGCGCCTCGTCCAGCATGACAAAGGACGGAACTTTTCCGGGCTGGTTCATCAGCTTGGTGGCAACCGTTATCACGAGGCTGCAAAGCGGTGAAAGCGTCTGTGACGTTGTCGGGTTGGTGGCAACGGTGAGTATAGCCGGATGATCCGGATTGTTTACGTCGAGAGGACAGCCCGGACGGGAAAACACCCACATCATTTCGGGCGTGTTGATTTGGGCAACCGCACCCTGCAACGTACCAAGTACCCCGGAAACTTGGTTGTCCGCTCCCCTCTGCAACGCATCGTAAACGCTGCGTACCATTTGCTCCGTAATGATGTTCTTTTGCAGCGTGTTGAGCAAGGCTGTGCCATTGCTGCCAACCATTGCCAGCACATGGGGAATGTCGCATATCTCCGGGTGTTCCTCCCGGAGATACCAGATACAGGCGGTCAGCACATCGGTTGCGGATCTGCTCCAAAAGTCCGGGTTCTTTATGCTCTCCTTTGTCAAGTTGGCAACGATAGAAACGGCGTACTCACGTGCGTAGCTCGTATTAGGCACATATTCGGGCTGTATGGGGTTCACAAAGTCCGTCCGGTACGGATTACTGAAATTAAGACGAAAGTGTCTTAAATCGCTTCCTGTTGCGTTCAGAAACGAGCTTATATCATTGTCAAGAGCCGGAAACTTGAAATCGTACACGATCCCGGCAAATCCCTTGCGGATGAATTCGAGGAGCAAGGGCACTGCGACACTCTCGGACTTTCCCGATCCTGCCGCCCCTGCGATGAATATGCCCCGGAAAGGATTGCCGACAACAACCGGGTTTTCATGCGTGGGTATCGAAACCGCCCATTCCCCAGCCGGACGGGACGTTTCCGGCTTCTTTTTCCGAAAGTAACCTTTCGGGACGATGCGCCAAAGGACAAAACAGCACAACAGCACGAGGAACACGAGCAGCCAAATGTAAGCGAACCCGGCGATCTGCCCGGCTTCCACCATGCGCCACGCCTCCGGAAAGCCGGGATTAAGCACCGCAATGACTTTCACCATGAACACAGCCCACACCACCAGCAAGGCGGTAAGGCAACCTTTCCTTTTCTTTTTCGCCAACTCTCCCCTTTTCATAAGCCCATGCCTCCCATACCCTTTACGATCTTCCTCGTCACTTTCTTGCCTATCTCCTTGCTCGCTTCCCTCGCAGCTTCATGCTGTACCGCCTTTATAGCCTGCTGCCGTATCTCTGCCGTAGTTCCGTTCTTGATTGCGTTCAGATACTCGAAGCTCTCCTTTATTTCCCTGTTGTAGTTCATACGCACATCAAAACACCGCTCGCACTTCCGGAAAAAATCCGTCCGGTCAAAACCGCCCCTTACAGCCCCTTTCGCCGTTCCCCTGTGGTTGGTCTTAGGGCTTAGTTTGAGCTTGTTCGCCCGGTCTTTCCGGCTCACGATGATATGTGCGTGCATATCGTTCAGCCTTTCTCCCGTCCGGGTATAGTGGATCTTTGCGTAATACTCGATATTGTCCGCTTGCAACCCCTTGTTGAAGTTCTCCGCATAAGCCGGGATGATGTCCTTACGGATATACTCCTTCATCGCTCGTGCCTGCTCCTCCGGGCTGGCTCCCATTGCTGCGAGCTCCTTCTCTGACGGGCTGACGGTGATAACAAAAAACTTTGCGTCCGTCTTGTGGAGCTGCGCCCGGTTATGGTCTATCTTGTAGGTGACCTCTTTAGGGCTGACGAAATCCCGGTACTGGTTGAAGAACGGCTCTGCCTGTTGCCCCTGCCGGATGCGCTCAAGATCTTCATGCTGCAAGTAAGTGACCACCCCGGTACAACTCCCGGTATTGGCATACGTGCCACCCCCTCCCCCTTGTATCTTCACGTTCATAGGCTCTTATCCCTGCTCCTTGTACAGTGTCGCAATGTCGTTGAAAAAACCGCTTTTCTCCTTTGCGTCAACGAGCTTGCCAAGATACATGAACGCTTTCCGTTCCTGCTCGGTGGCTCTGCCCAAAAGCTGGAGTATGTCGCTGCGCAAGTTCCTCGCATCGTAGTTCTGCCGTTGCTGCTGGTCGGAAACGGCTTTCTGCAAGTCCCGCACCTGTCCGGCGGTTGCCAGCTTGTCGAGCACCCTCTCGATACGGGCTTCGGTGGTGCTGATCGCTGCGCAAGCCGGGCGCAAGATGTCCTGTTCCTGTTTCCTGATGAACGCTATCACCTGATCGCAACGCTTGATAAGCTTCTGCATCTCCTTTGCCGGGCTTTCATGTTGCACCGGGTTAATTCCGTATTTCTCGAAATACTCCAACGCACAGGAAAGGAACTCTTTCTTTGAAACATCGTTAGACTTTGCCAGCCTGTCAAGTGTGGCAAAGGTCTTTTGATCTATTGTTACGGTGGTCTGCTTCTGCATAGGCTTCAATTTTAAGTGTTGGTTTACCGATTTTTCCGGTACAATATACTGAATTGTAGCCAATTACAAAAATATGGTTTACCAAAAGTAAACCAACGGTAAACTAATAAAAATTAATCATCTGAAAATCAGATATATAAAAATTCAGCATTGGACTAAGTCCAATGACTGCTTGCTCACTTCGTTCACAGGCAAAACCTGCCGATAATAGCTAAAATAATTGCAATATATAAAATTATCATTCTGTAATACAGAAGATTAGTTTTTATATCAATTAGTAAATCATTGGCTAAGCTATCATTAAACGGCTGATTCTCAGCCGTAACCCCGTAGGGCAAGAGGAAAAACGGTACAAAGTGCCGTTTCCTCTTGCTGTTCTTTCGGCTGCTTTGCATCTGGCGAACACCCTCCCCTGCGGTACGGCAAAAGGGTACTTTTGCATCGTACAAGGGGGACGGGGAGAGCCGGGCAAAGCACTAAGAAAGAACCTATTCCACAAACCAAAAAACACACGCCCAAACGACACAACAGGCTGCATAAAATAAACACAAATTGTTTCGCTATATGGAAACAAAAGATTATCTTTGCACCATAAAAACAACAACTTATGGAAGAAAAGGCTAAATTCAAAATCATCTACTCAAAAGATGCAGATGATTTTCTGAACAACTTACCAACAAAGATTAAAGACAAAATTATCTATAACATTGCCAAAGCCAAGTTTGTGATAGATCCGGAACTCTTTAAAAAGTTAGACGATACGGATATATGGGAGTTCAGAACATTCTATAACAAAGTAAAATACAGGCTGCTGGCTTTTTGGGATAAAGATAACGGAACAAATACCCTTGTTATTGCAACACATGGATTTATAAAGAAAACCCAAAAAACACCACCCAAGGAAATAGCGAAAGCCGAAGATATTAGAAAAGCATATTTTAATTCAAAAAAATAAAGCGTATGGAAACAATGAAATTTTATACAGAAGAAGAAATATTAGATAAGCACATAGGGAAAAAAGGCACTCCCAAAAGAGACCAGTTTGAAGCTGATCTAAACTCTTTCTTAATTGGTGAAGCCATTAAACAGGCTCGCCAGTCGAAGAACCTAACCCAAGAGGAATTAGGCAATCTGATAGGAGTGCAGCGTGCTCAAATCTCCCGAATTGAAAACGGTAAGAATTTAACCTTTTCCACCATTGCAAGAGTATTTAAGGCTATGGGGATAAGTGCTAAACTTGAAATCGGAAGCATGGGTAAAGTTGCGTTATGGTAACTAACTATACAACAAAAAGTTACATTAAATCCGGGATGCGTTTTCGCTCCCGGAAACTTCTTGTTTTATACATTAAAAGTCATATTTATACAAAATTTAACACGCCAAAAAATCTTCCTAATCCGTTGCACTTGGCTTTACTTGTTTCCACTCTCTCCCATTCTCCGGAAATTCGTCGTATCAAAAAACACGCTGAAAAGTGGAGCGAAGCGACCTCTATAAACCAAAAAAGAAACACTCCATTGCTTTACGGTAATTTTTAGTTTCTTTTTAGTTACTTTTATGGCATAGTGTAACATATTGCACTACAACATGTTACAAGGGGCATCTACGACAAATTTCCGAGCATCTACGACAAATTTCCGAGCATCTACGACAAATTTCCGAAAAAAACGGTTATCTACGACAAATATTCTACGCCATATATTTGTTTTTGTCGTAGATAAATATTTCCTTTGCGAAAAGCATTAAAGTCATGGAGAAGAAAGACAAGAAACAGAGGGATATAGTCCTGTCGCAAGACAATGCGCTGACTACCGCACGCTACAAGTTCGACCTTATCGAAAAACGTGCCCTATACTCCATTATACGAAATATCCGGGCGCAATACATCGAGAACGAGAACGGCAGACGGGACTTATTCGATGATCTGATTATCACCATACACGAGGAAGAACTAAAGAAATGCGGTGACAATACCAAGATGCAAAACATCTACGATGCGCTAAAACGGCTTAGAAATCGCGATATAGAGATTAACAACGAAAAGATGTGGCTAAGTATAGGTTTTGTCAATTACGTCAAGCATATCAAAAATAAATCGTATTTTGAGGTGCAAGTTTCCAAAGAGGTACTACCCTATTACGTGGAACTCGCCCAAAATTTCACGAGTTACTCCATGACGGTAGCAATCGCACTCAAAAGCACATTCTCGCAAAGGTTTTACGAACTGTGCTGCCAATACCGAAACGCCGGGTTCTTTTTCTACACAGTCGAAAAGCTTCGGGAAATGTTCATGTTGGAAAAGAAATACAAACGGGGATGCGATTTCAAAAGGCGTGTACTTGACGATCCGCAAAAGGAACTCCGGGAGTTGTACAATGCCGGACAATGCGATTTATACTTCGAGTTCGAGCCAAAGAGCTACAAAGGCAAGGAAGTGACCGAATACAAATTCTACGTTTACACAAGGCAAACCGAGCAACAAAAGCTATTGGAATACGAAAGCGCAAAACAGGCGATCATCTACATAACAACCACTATTTCGAGGTTCTCTAAAAGTGACAAAGGATATGTTAAGCGTGTAGTGAACGCCGTACAGTTACACCCGGAAATAGCCGTACAGGTGGCGCAAAAGATACAAAAGAAGTTTGAGCAATATATAGACAAGCCAGCCAAACAGATAGGGGCTATCATCCGGGTTTGCTTAATGGAAGATTTTGGTATAGAATAAAAAACATACAAGTATGAAAACAGGTGATAAAGTTATCGTACCAGCCGAAATAAGCGGCTATGGCAGGGATTTACGGGCAATGGTTACAGAGATAGAGAAGTTCGCCGGGGCAATATTCGTAACAGTGATATTCACCGAACCATGTCCGGAAGCCTGCGGAAGAGGGGGGGGTGTTTACCATGACTTCCAGCTAATAGCAAGGTGATTTATTTTGCTATAATCGCAATAAATTGCAATAATATCTGTGATAAATTGCTATAATAATACTTATAACTACCTTTGCAACAGAATATAGCATTTTACAGCAATGGAGAAAGGACAGGAAAGCAAGCAAAAGAGGAAAACACCGCTTACCACCATAGCGATAAGCCAAGAGTACGCCAAAAAATTAGACGAGTATTTAAACGGTACGGGTATAACTCGCAAAGAATTTGTCGAGTTGTCCGTTGATTATTTCCAAAGAACCGGGTTCGACCTCCGGGGTGAAGCTTTTGACCTCTCCCCATTAGAAAAGGTTGCCGGGCGGCTGGAACAATCCGCAAAGATCATGGAACGACACAACGAGGGGACGGAAGCGGTGCACCTGCTTCTCCAAGCTGTCCGGGAACAGACCGCCAAGCAACTCCCAGCGCCGGAACTGATCGCCCATGCTGCCGAAGAAAAAGCAAAGGCAGAAGCCAAAAGCGAAGAACAAGAAAGGGAGATTGCCCGGCTGCGCTCCGAAAACTCCGCTTTGCTGGAGTACAAAGAAAAGGCATACCGGGAACTATGCCGGATACGTGATGAACAAAAAACCATAGGGAAGATAAAAGTAAATATAGAGTTATAAAAGAACATTTATAAATAAAAAAATCATGAATAAAGAAATTTTATTTATTTATCCTTTTGCCGGATTATGCAGCACATGAAGCTGTGTACTTTTCACAGGCTATTACAGCTGATGATTTTGCCATGAAAAAAAATCCAAAATATGTCAATAAGGTTGTCGCACCCACCTTAGAACCAATAAGTTCGATTGGTGGATTCCGCACATTACCCGATTATTCGTTTGACACAATGCCTGATGATTATGTAGCATTGGTATTAATTGGCGGTTTTGGTTGGAATACACCTGTTGCAGAAAAGGTTATGCCAATTATTAAAAGTGCTATTGAACAAGAAAAGGTTATAGGTGCGATTTGTAATGCAGCTTCATTCATGGCTAAGTGTGGTATTGACCGAGAAACAACATCAAAAACTTTGCAGAAGTCATCCGTAATACAGAAAATCTCAGTAACTTTGTCCTCGGTAATCATAGCAATTATTGTCTGTAAACTTTTGATATTTAACACTCTAAGATTACAACAATTTTTCGCTAATCACCATTTTTCAGGCACTTATATTTCGAGATCGGAAGAGCACACGTCTGAACTCCAGTCACCGTACGATCTCGTATGC
>OOAC01001050.1_pt1 | contig 20919 bp, 20 predicted proteins | sample 1671041 | NCBI WGS metagenome assembly OOAC01 (sample SAMN06348116, study PRJEB24527) | human gut metagenome | biome: human gut; feature: ankylosing spondylitis patient; material: feces | host: Homo sapiens | place: China | collected 2015-10 | reverse complement strand
GCATACGAGATCGTACGGTGACTGGAGTTCAGACGTGTGCTCTTCCGATCTAGGAACGATTATTCGTTCTGTCCGCTCGGTGACGGGTTCTCACTGCTCAGCGACACATATCTTTATTCGTATAACGAGAACGGCGGACAGAATTTTGCCTTACAGCACGGCTATGTTCACCCTATGACCGTTTCAAACTCAAAACGTGTGGTTATTTACGATAAGGGCGGTCACGATTTTTCTCTGTTCAACAAGACGAGCGAGATATTCAAGCAGAATATCCCCGATGAAGTCATAGTATCCGTTTTTCTCGGCAGCTCCGAGCATACAGCCGTTGTGACCTCCGGCGGAAGATACTCGAACGTTATCTACGTTTATGACGGTAGCGGAAAATGGCAGTATACACAGCGTTTCATTGACGATAACGTTATGCAGGTCGCATTCTCCGATGACAACAGGTTCATCTACGTTACAAGAGTGACCTCGGATAACGGCGATATTGTCACAAAGCTCTCAAAATACGATATTACGGGTGACGGCACTGAGCTGTGGACGCAGACAATAAGCGACTGTGTAACGCTCTCGCTTTCGGTAAACGGCGGTACGCTGACCGTAACGGGCGACAGCGAAATACGCACTTATAACACCGACAGCGGCGAGCTTATCGGCAATTACAGCTATCAGGGAACGATAGAGAACTTTGACGCTCTCTCATCAAAAAAGGCTTTTGTGCTTGATAATTATACGGACGGCGGAAAGAAGCTGGTGCTTCTTGACGAAAAGTGCGAGGTGACCGCACAGGCAGAGGTGTCATCCGATGTAAAGCGTATAAGAGTTGTCGATAACTCTGTTATTGTAATGACAGAATCGGATATAACGCAGTATGACTATTCGCTTGTGTCCGTGAAGAAAACTCTGCTCACAGACAGCTATTCGGATTTCATAAAGGTTGGCGGTTCAATACTTCTTATGGGGTATGACAGCCTTGATTGCATACAGCTTTAATTGCAGAAAGGAAGGACTATGGGAACTGAATTTTTCTGGTTTTATGATTTTATTCTTGCGGCTATACTTATAGGTATGATGTTTATAGGAGCGAAAAAGGGCTTTGTCCGTATGGTGCTGAGCCTGTGTGCCTTCGCCGCTTCATTTGTGTTAGCGCTTATGATAAGCAACGGCGTTTCGGGCTGGATATATGACAGCTTTATCAGCAAACCGCTTGAACAGACTATCTCGGCCTCTATAAACGATGCGCTCGGCGACAACGTTGTTACACAGATAGGCAAGATAGATATGGAAAAGGCAAAAATAAACGGTAAGAGCATTGACAGCCTTGAGCTGAAAGCCGACAAGGCAGGCAAGGTAACCGTAAATCTCGGTAATGTGAACTTAAGCAGCACAGGCATAAGCAAGGTCGATCTTACCTCGTTCGGCGTGGATAAAAACGTTGATTATTCAAATATCGATCTCGGCTCTGTGCAGATATACGAAAGCGATATTGAGAAGTACGGCATCGAGAATATGATACTTACTGAGGTTCTTGCACAGAATATCAAGAACAGCGAGGTTGCCGACAGCGTAAACGAAATAATAGATAAAGTCGGTGAAACCGTTCCTGCTCTTGACCTTAAAGGCAAGACGATAGAGGACATTGACAGCGGTACGATAAACAGCGTTGTTGTAAGCGTAGTGCAGTCGTCGGGCAATCCCGGCAAGGCTGTTCTTGACAACGTTGCAAAGCCCATAGTGCTTGTACCGTTAAGAACGATCATATTTGTTGTTCTGTTTATTCTTGTATTTATTATCCTTTCGATAGTAATAAAGGCGACCTCCGTTATAAACAAGCTGCCGCTTATAGGAAAGCTGAATTCGCTTCTGGGCGGTGTTGCAGGACTTTTGCAGGGACTTGTAATAGTGTTCATTGTTGTGATAATAGCCCACATGGCTGTTGAGCTGACAAACAACACGCTTATATTCCTGAACGATATGACTATCAACAAGTCTTTTGCGTTCAGTAAAATATACAACTTCTCGTTCCTCGATTTCCTTAACTAAATACTCAGTTAACAAAAGAGAACTATAATAATAAGTAAGCTGTTAACAGCAGTGTTATTTTACGAAACCGCCCCTTCGCTTAAGCGATAACAGCTTACAATACAATAAAAATACAAAAGAACCTAAAGAAAGGTTGGATATAAATGCTTTGCTCAAGATGTAAAAAAAGACAAGCGGTAGTTTTTATCTCGACAATACAGGGCAATGACAAGCGTGACGAGGGACTTTGCCTTATCTGCGCAAAAGAGCTCGGTGTTCCGCAGGTAAACGACTACCTTGAAAAAATGGGAATCAGCGATGAGGACCTTGAAGAAAGCTATAAAATGATTTTCGGTGATGTTGACGGAGAATCAGACTCAGACGCAGACAGCGGTGCAGACGATGACTTCACACCGGGCGGCGCAGGCACAATGATGCCGTTCTTCAAGCGTTTTGCCGCAAACAAGGACAGTCAGACCGAAAGCGAAAAGCAAGACTTAAAGGACGATAAGAAGCACAATAAGAAAAAAGATGAGAAAAAAAGAAAATTCCTCGATACCTATTGCACCAATCTTACCGCCAAGGCAAAAAAAGGCGAGATTGACCGTATAATCGGCAGAGAGAAAGAGATCTACCGTGTAATGCAGATTTTATCCCGCCGTACAAAGAACAACCCCTGCATAATAGGCGAACCCGGTGTCGGTAAAACCGCTATTGCAGAGGGCATAGCTCAGAAGCTGGCGGACGGCGATGTTCCCTTCAGACTTCAGGGTAAGGAGCTTTATATGCTCGACCTTACCTCCCTTGTCGCAGGCACGCAGTTCAGAGGTCAGTTCGAAGGCCGTGTGAAAGCGCTTATTGAGGAGATAAAGACCGCAGGTAATATAATCCTCTTTATTGACGAGGTTCATAACCTTGTCGGCACAGGCGACAGCGAAGGCACGATGAATGCCGCAAATATCCTCAAGCCTGCTTTGTCAAGGGGAGAGGTGCAGGTCATCGGCGCTACAACGTTCAACGAATACAGAAAGTATATCGAAAAGGACTCCGCACTTGAAAGACGTTTCCAGCCCGTAACGGCAAACGAGCCGTCAATAGAGGATACTATCGAACTTTTAAAGGGCATCAAGGAATACTACGAAGAATACCACAAGCTGTATGTCAGCGATGATATTTTAAAAAGCTGTGCCGTTCTCAGTGAACGCTACATTACCGACAGGTATCTTCCCGACAAGGCGATAGACCTGCTCGACGAGGCGGCGGCTTGCGCAAGCATAAACAGCAAGGAGCTTACCGAGTACGAACAGCTTAAAAAGAAAAACAAGGCTCTTGAAACCGAAGAAAACAACCTGTCCGCCGAAACCGAGAACAAGGATTATCAGCGTATAGCCGAGATAAAGACCGAGCTTGCAAAGAATATAGCCCGTATTGACGAGCTTGAGCCTATGATAAAGGAAGTACACGTTACAGGAAACGATGTCTGCAAGGTCATCGAGCTGTGGACGGGTATCCCGGCAAGCAAGCTGCTTGAAACCGAATTCAAGCGTATCGCTAACCTTGAAACCGTGCTTAAATCAAAGGTAGTCGGTCAGGACGAAGCGTGCGAGCTTGTAGCCGCCGCTATAAAAAGAACACGAGTTCAGCTTTCCGCACGTCGCAGACCTGCGTCATTCATTTTTGTAGGACCTACCGGTGTCGGCAAGACCGAGCTTGTAAAGGTGCTTGCAAACGAGCTTTTCAACACAGTTGACCCGCTTATAAGACTTGATATGTCCGAGTTTATGGAAAAGCACAGCGTTTCGAGAATCATCGGCTCGCCTCCCGGATATGTAGGATACGATGAGGCAGGTCAGCTTACCGAAAAGGTACGCAGAAAGCCCTATTCCGTAATTCTCTTTGACGAGATAGAAAAGGCTCACCCCGATGTAATGAACATTCTCCTGCAAATTCTTGATGAAGGCAAGGTAACCGATGCTCACGGCAGAACGGTCAGCTTTGAGAATACCGTAATCGCCATGACCTCAAACGCAGGCTCATCATTCAATACAAGCGGTCTTGGCTTTGCAAAGAGCGAGGCAGATATTTCAAAGGACAAGGCGATGAAGGCTCTTGGCGAATTCCTTCGCCCCGAATTCCTGAGCCGTGTTGACGAGGTAGTAGTGTTCAAGCCCCTCACCCTCGATGCCTACAAGGGCATTGCCGGACTTATGATAGGCGAGATGAAAGAGCCTCTGCTTGAAAAGAACATAACGCTGAACGTCAGCGATGAGGCTTATGAGCTTGTTGCGAAAAAAGCGTCCGGAGGCAAGTTCGGCGGCAGAGATGTCCGCAAAGTTGTCCGTAAGGATATTGAGGACAAGGTAGCAAATATCATAGTCGAAGCCGATGGCAACATATCACAGATAGACGTTGACGCAGACGGCGACGAGATAAAGGTAACAGGCAAGTAAATAAGCAGGGCATTGCATTAACTTAGGCAGGTAATGCAATGCCCGTTTTATAATCGAAAGGATTACTATGGCAGTAATTATCACAGGCGGAACAGGAGCTATCGGCAGCGCTATGGCTCGTGCCTTTGCAAAAACAAACGATGTTGCTATAATCTACAAAAGCTCCGATGAAAAAGCCCGTCAGCTTGAAAATGAACTCGGCTGCAAGGCATATAAGGCAGATGTTACCTCCGCTAAAGAGGTGTCAGCTGCGGTAGAACGCATAGCGGCTGATTTCGGAAAAATAGATGTGCTTATCAATAATGCCGGCATATCACAGATTAAAATGCTGAGCGATGTCACCGAGCTTGACTGGTATAATATGATTGACGTTCACCTTACGGGCGCATTCAATATGACAAAGGCGGTACTGCCTTTTATGATAAATCGCAAACAGGGAAGCATCATCAATATTTCGTCGGTGTGGGGAGTATACGGAGCGTCCTGCGAAGTGCCTTACTCAACTGTCAAGGCAGGACTTATCGGCTTCACAAAATCGCTCTCCAAAGAGGTCGCCCCCAGCGGAATAACCGTAAACTGCATCGCCCCGGGAGTAATCGACAGCCCTATGAACAACGCTCACCTGTCGCCCGATGAGATGAACGAGCTTATCGCCGAAACTCCGCTCGGCAGGCTCGGCACACCCGATGATGTGGCACAGGCGGCTGTATACCTTGCCTTTGCAGGCTTCGTCACAGGTCAGATACTCGGAGTAGACGGCGGATTTTATTGATTAACTTAATACATTTTAGCTGTACCTTTTCGGTACAGCCTTTTCTTTTTCCCTGACAAACAGTAATATTATGTCCCGCACCCTCATATATTGTGTTAAAACCCGTACAAGAGGGAAACAGCTAAAGGAGGATTATATGGACTTTTCCGTAAAGAAAGAGCCTGTATTTGTCACGGAAGTGATATATGACGGACAGGCGGAGCAGGGTGTCGAGTTTGATTATGTCCTGCCGGATTATTACCCCGACATTTTCAGAATATTAAGATGCACCCTTCGTCCCGGAATAGTATCCTGCAACATTTCGGGCGACAAGCTGATACTTGACGGTGTGATATGCATCACCGCACTCTATCTTAGCGAGGGCGGAGGTATGGAGTGCGTAGAGCATCGCTACAGCTATTCAAAAACGGTCGATCTGCCGAAATCAGCCGACAACGGCACGGTTACTGTCGAGCCTAAGGTGGATTATACTACCTGCCGTGCGGTTTCGGGCAGACGCATTGATGTCAGGGGAGCGGTCAGCTTCAGGATAAAGGTCGAGAACATAACACCGTTTGAAATAATAACGGATATTGAAGGCTGTAACATACAGACAAGAAAAAACAAAGTCAGCTGTACAAGAAAGCTCACCGCAGGAAAGCAGTTCGTTGTCCGTGAAGATATAGGCGTATCCGGCATTGACGGCACAGTGAAAGCCGTTGTAAGCTGTGATGCCACAGCGGTCGTGAATGACTGCAAGATAATCGCAGACAAGGTCGTGCTTAAGGGCGAGGCAAAGCTGAAAGCACTGTATCTTGTCGGAAACGATAACGGTACATATCTTCAGACAATGGAAGCCGAGATTCCGCTCAGCCAGATAGTCGATATGCAGGGCATTGACGAAAGGCACACCTGCTACGCTCTGTTCAGAGTTCTGTCATGCGCTCTTACGGTAAAGTCCGCCGATGACGATGCATCGGGAGTATTCGGCTGTGAACTGACAATCGGCTCTCAGATTACCGCAACGCTTGAAGAAAGCATTTACCCCGTCACCGATATGTATTCCACGTCCTACGAATCAAGCTACACCACTTCAGCGTTGAAAACAGAATCCAACCACAGATTTATCAGCAGAACGCTTAATATCAAACAGCTTATCGAGTGCGAAAACGGCATTCCCGACAGCGTGACGGATGCAGAATGCTTCGTATCGGAAATAATCTGCAGACCGTGCGAAAACGGCGAGCTTAAAGTGAGCGGTAAACTGCTTTGTAATATCAGTGCCGTAAAGGACAACGAGCCGGTATTCATTGAAAAAAATCTGCCGTTTGATGTTTCGGAACAGCTCGGTATGGTTACCGACGGTTGCGTAATACAGCCTGTCGTGAACATATCGTCTGTAAGCTACAGCATTACCGATGACGGTATCGAAATAAGATGCTCGCTTCTTATGCAGGGATGTATGTATGTTTGCGGCACAAGTCAGATAATAAAGCAGATAGAGCTTAACGAAAACGCAGAAAAGCAAAAGAGCGATGATTATTCGCTGAAGCTGTACTTTGCCGATGAAAACGAGGATGTATGGAACATAGCAAAACGCTATAACACTTCTGCGGCGGCGATAGAATCCGAAAACGAGGTCACTGACGGCAAAGTGTCAGGACTGCTTCTGATCCCGATAATATAACAATACTCAAGATACGGCATTTTGCTGACAGATAAGGAGAATTTATGCCAAAATCAATTTATAAGGATATTTCCGAGCGAACAGGCGGAAATATCTATATAGGAGTTGTCGGTCCCGTCCGTTCGGGGAAATCGACCTTTATCAGCAGGTTTATGAACGTGCTGGTCGTACCGTCAATCGAAGACGAATTCCGCAGGGAAAGGGCAGTGGATGAGCTTCCTCAGTCTGCGGCAGGAAAAACGATAATGACCACAGAGCCGAAATTCGTGCCAGAGGAAGCGGTAAATATCACCGTTGACGAAAGCGTGGAAATGAATGTAAGACTTATCGACTGCGTAGGCTACATAGTTCCCGGCGCAAAGGGCTATATAGAAAACGAAGCGCCGAGAATGGTCAAAACGCCATGGTTTGACGAGGAAGTGCCGTTCAATATGGCGGCGGAGGTCGGTACTCATAAGGTAATCACAGAACACAGCACCATAGGACTTGTGGTCACCACAGACGGCAGTATCACCGATATTCCGAGAGAGGAATACGAGGCGGCGGAGGAGCGTGTGATAAACGAGCTGAAAAGCATAAAAAAGCCGTTTACCGTAGTGCTTAACTGCAGCGATCCCTCATCGGAAGAATCAAAAGAGCTTGCTTGCAGGCTTTCGGAAAAGTACGGCTGTACCGTTACACCGCTGAACTGTCTTTACATCACCGAAGAAAATATAAAGGAACTGCTGTCCGATGTGCTTATGGGCTTTCCCGTAAGAGAGATAGGCATAAAACTGCCGAAGTGGTTAGCGTCCCTCGATAATGACCATTACCTGAAAAAGCAGGTATTCGAAGCTGTAAGGACATCTGCGGAAAATATCTCCTGTATGGGTGATTTAGACAGCTTCACGGGTAAAATAGGGCAGTGCGAAAGCGTCAGCCGTTGCAGTAAGGATAAAACGGAGCTTGGCTCAGGAACTGCCTATGTCACAGTGGAACTGGGGCAGGAGCTTTTCTATAAGGTGCTTGGCGAAACCACAGGCATCGAGCTTAACGACGAGGGCGACCTTATGCCTTGTATGATTGAGCTTGCAAGAATCAAGAAAGAGTACGAAAAAGTCAGCACCGCACTTGAGCAGGTCAGAGCCACAGGATACGGGATAGTAATGCCGTCTGCCGAGGAGCTTACCCTTGAAGAACCCGAAATTGTAAAGCAGGGCGGAAAATTCGGTGTAAGGCTCAAAGCGTCCGCCCCGTCAATTCATATGACCCTTGCAAATATCAACACTGAGGTAAACCCGATAGTCGGCAGTGAAAAGCAATCGGAGGATCTTGTAAGGTATCTTCTCAGAGAATTTGAGGAAAATCCCACAAAGATATGGGAAAGCAATATTTTCGGAAAATCGCTCCACGAGCTTGTAAACGAGGGCCTGCACAATAAGCTGAGCCGTATGCCCGATGACGCAAGAGCAAAACTGCAGGAGGCGATACAGAGGATTATCAATGACGGCTGTAACGGGCTTATCTGTCTTATATTATAAAGGTCCGCCATATAAAAAGACCGCACCTCATCACAGGTGCGGTCTTACTTATTCTAAACCTTACTGCATCGCAGGATTACCGCCAAGCAGACTGAACATATCAATCCCCGCAAGACTCAGCAAAAAGCTGACAGCAATGAACAGCACAACAGCAACAACAGCCGCTATCCATACCGTTCTTTTCTGCTTTTTCGTCCAGGTGTGCTGAGGACGGGCTTCATCGCTCACACTGAACGAAATTGTTTCATCGCTTTTTACTGCGTGCTGTGCGATCATATCGTCATTTTCGTGGTTTTCGCCGTATTCTGCGTTTGCCAATACTTTTTCTTCGCTCATATCCGTCCTTATTTTACTATATATTCCTTAGCCTTTTCAAGAATAAGCTGCTCCCTTTTAAGCACAAAGCTCATCTGATATTCCTTACACTGCTCGGACAGAGCCTTAAGGCGGCTTACAGCCTCGTCATAAGGCATCCATTCTATTTTATATCCCAGTCTTTCCTGCGAACGTTCAAGCATCGCAGTATCACACTTGTCAGATACTTTCTTTGCCACATAGCAGTGTGAAACCATGCAGAATTTTCTCTTGAACTTATGTTCCTCTATCCATCCGAGATAGCCTAAAAGCTCGGCAGGGTAGCCGGTTTCTTCCGTTACTTCCCTTAAAAATGCCTTGTCGGGAGTTTCTGTTATCTCTATACTTCCGCCGGGCAGCTTGTAATATTTGGAGTCTTCTATCTTCATCATGGCAATGTTGCCCTCGCCGTCAGTCATGACGCCTCTTGTGTTATAACGTGCGTCGTCATCGATGTACTGAGGCTCACCGCCAAAGAAATCGCTTTCGGTTATCTTTGCAATAAGCATTAATATGTCGTCCCTTTCATAGTGCGGAGCTTTCCGCTGTTTTTTCATACATATAATATCACAAACGCACCTGCATTGCAATATAAAAAGGTAATTCACTTTTGTAGAAAACACCTATATATATGCCTTAATTATTGGTGATTATGCACAGTGGAACTTGACGTGCATTAGTGATATAATAACTTTATCCGACTAAAAAAATATGAGGAAAGATAAAAATGGAAAATACAGCAACCGTCAGCGGCACAGAAGTTAAAAAATACAGACGTGCAGGCTTTATGGATGAAGTAAGAGGCTTCTGCATACTCTGTATGGTAGTATACCACGTCTGCTTCGACCTTAACTACACCTATAATATTCACATCCCGATAATGTTCGACGGCTGGTTTGACATTGTCCGTGACATTTTTGCAGGAGCATTCATGTTCATATCCGGTATGAGCAGCCGCTATTCGCATAATAACGCAAAGCGTGGCATCCAGTGCTTTTTTATAGGTATGATAATAACCTTCATTTTCGCATTCTTTGCGCCCACCGCCCCCATACTTTTCGGAATACTGCACTTTATGGGCGTATCTATGATGATATATGCGATAGGGGATAAGTATTTTCTTAAGATTCCTGCACCGGTCGGAATAGCCGTGTGCGCCGTGCTTTTCTTATTAACAAGAGGAATTATGTACGGCTATCTCGGACCTGCGCAAGGTGTCGGAATAAAGCTGCCCGAATTTATCTACAATGCAGGACTTCTTTTTCCGCTCGGCTTCAGAGCACCGAGCTTTCAGTCAATGGATTATTTTCCGCTCCTGCCGTGGTTTTTCGTGTTTCTGGCAGGCGCTTACACGGGAAAATACGCTATCGAGGATAAAATGCCGGCATTCTTCTATAAAACACATTGCAAACCGCTTGCGCTTGCAGGCAGATATACCCTGTGGATATACGTTCTGCATCAGCCTGTAGCAATGGTCTTTTTCCTGCTGATTTTCGGAAAAATATAAAATTTCAAAAAAGTCTTGACAAACCGTTTTCGGTTTGCTATAATAATATAGCTTGACAAGTATACAACTTTGTCAACATCCCTTGCTCGTACAAGAGTACGGGCTTAATATCCACAAGGAGGTGCTTTATAATGGCAAAGCTCAGCGAAAAGTATGAGGCAGTTGTTGTATTTTCACTCAAGAACGGTGAGGATGCAGTAAAGGCTCTCGTTGCTAAGTTCTCTGATCTGATCAAGGAACACGGCACATTAGTTGACGTTGATGAATGGGGCGCTCGTAAGCTCGCTTACGAGATAAACTACGAAACCGACGGTTATTATGTAGTTTACAGCTTCGACAGCAAGCCTGATTTCCCTATGGAATTCGAGCGTATCATCAACATCACTGACGGCGTTCTCCGTTCGCTCGTAACGGTACGCAAGTAATCAAGGTTTGAAAACAGACAGGAGGAACGATAACGTATGTACAACAAGGTAATTATGATGGGCAGGATCGTCAACGACCTTGAGCTGAGATCGACACCTGCGGGTGCTTCCGTGCTTTCTTTCAGAATTGCGGTAGATCGCAGATTTCAGACAAAGGGAGAAGACAGAAAATCCGATTTCTTCAATGTTGTTGCATGGCGTAACGAGGCAGAATTCATTTCAAGATATTTTGCAAAAGGACGCATGATACTTATCGAGGGTGAGCTTCAGAACAGATCTTACCAGGATAAGAACGGCAATACAGCTTACATTACCGAGATCATCGTTGACCGTTCCACGTTCACAGGCGAAAAGGCAAACAATACACAGGGTACATCCTCTGCTTATCAGAGCTACCCCGGTAATGCCGCTAAAAACGCCACTCCTGAACATCCTGCACAGACTTCAAACACAGCGCCCACAGTGTCGCAGGGTAACAATTCGGATTTCACCGTAGAATCCGGTGAAGATGACGATTACCCGTTCTGATCAAAATAAGGAGGATAAAACAATGTCTGAAAGAGAAAAGAACGAAAAGTCAACAGTTCGTCCTATGAAGCGTACAAGAAAAAAAGTTTGCGCATTCTGTGCCGACAGAGCTGAATTCATTGACTATAAGGATGTAGCTAAGCTCAGAAAGTGCATGACAGAGCGTTACAAGATTCTGCCCCGCAGAGTAACAGGCTGCTGCGCATATCATCAGAGAGAGCTTACAACAGCTATCAAGAAGGCAAGACAGGTAGCTCTTATTCCTTACGTTTCTGACTAAGTTATAAACAGCTTTATAAAAAATTGATGCTTAAACCGCATCGATTTTTTGTTTGTAGAAAAATTGGTTTTATAGCAAACAGTGCAAATCCCCTATCCATTTAAGAACGACCGGCATCTTTGCCGGCTCAGTCTGTCTAAAAAGCTATATATTTTTTTAAAATGGGTGTTTAGCGTTGCTTGCTATGTTGGTTTTGCCTCTCTGCAAAGTCAGCTGTTTGTGCTGTTGCATCTGTGCATCGACAGCCATTTGTGCCGTTGCATCATGCAACGGCTTTGTGTGGCTGTCTTTATGCTTCCTTGCATACCGACTTTGTTCGACCACTTGTATGCGTCCTTGCATAGAGCCTTTTGGGATACACGCCCGGCATCAGTGCCGAGACTGAATGTGGGGCTGCCGCCCTCACCCCGCTTGGGGCAACGCCCCAAACCCATTTTTTAAGAATTATATATGTAAATCGATGCTTAAACCGCATCGATTTTTTTATTTTTATCTATTGATTATTTCCTTAAAATGCTGTATAATAATACAGTATGATTGTGAGGTGTGTGTTTTGGCACAGAAAAAAGGAAAAAATAAATTCGGAATAACACCGTCTATGATATTTCTGAATCTTTTACTGGTTCTTATCATCTGCACAGTGTGTTTCTTTACCTATAATATTATAAACGGCGAGGATAATACTTCATCTGAACCGCCGTTCACAGCGGTGACATCCGCACCGCCCGAAACTTCCGCTCCGACTACTACCGCAGGCAGTACGGAAAAGCCCGACAGCAACTCATCCGTTGCCACATCGGATAATGAGCCGACACTTGACTTTGATAAGGACTATTTCTCCTCATCGCTGTTCATAGGCGACAGTATCTCCACAGGCCTTAGCCTTTACGGCTTCCTCGATCAGCAAAACGTATTCGCTCAGCAGGGTCTTGCACCCTCTACTGCGCTTGACGCTGACATTGACGGAGTGACGCTTTCGGATAAGATCGCTTCATTCAAGCCCAAAAAGATATTTGTGATGCTCGGCACGAACAGCGTTGGCTACGCCGATAACGAAACGCTTGCAGGCAATATGAAGGAGCTTGTGGAAAAGATCTCGGCTCTTACAAAGGCTAAGATTTACGTTGTATCCATTCCGCCCGTAACACAGGAAGCAGAGAAGTCGGACGAGAACGCGCTTACCCTTAAGGCCATCACCGATTATAATACAAAACTCAAATCTGCAATTTCAGGCACTTCGGCAACATTCATCGACCTTAACAGCATCCTTTCAGACAAGGACGGATATTTCAATGCCGATTATGCCGAAATGGACGGAATTCACTTTATGGGAAAAACTTACGAGGTAATGCTCAGCTACCTGCAAAAGCATTCTTCGTAAATATCAAAAGGGGCAATATATTAGAATGAAGCATATAGCTGATTGTAAAACAATAGCAATATCGTTAATCTGTATATTTTCAATAGTCCTTTGCAGTTGTTCGGACGTAACAGTGTCGCAGGATAGTTCGTTGTCAAAAAATGACACAACAACCCCTGCAAAAACATCATTAACCGACACCAAATCATCAACTGTAGCGACAACCGTTAAAATCGTTACTACGTCGGCTACTACAGCCGTTACAACGACCGAAACGACGTTACCTGAAACTACAGCTGTAGCAACAGAGCCAAAGACTGCTCCGACCGAAACGCCGGAAACCTCCGAAACCGCTCCGCAAGCCAATCCTACGGCGTCAACAGACTTTGATACATCATTTTTTGACGATGCGCTGTTCATAGGTGACAGCATTACCACCGGTCTTTACCTTTACGGTTATCTTGACGAGTCCCTTGTCTACGCAAAGCTCGGGCTTGCCCCCTCAACCGCATTGGAAAGCGAAATAGACGGTGTAACCATAAACAGTAAAATAAAGGCAAATAATCCCAAAAAGATATATATTATGCTCGGCACGAACAGCGTAGGCTATTCCGACGGCAATTACCTTGCAAATTGTATGGGCGAACTTGTACAACATATTTCACAAATCACAAAAGCGAAGGTATACGTTCTGTCTATCCCGCCGATAACATATTATGCCGAAGCAGACTATGACAACGCACTCACAACATCTGCGATAAACGAGTATAATACCGCATTAAAAAGCGTAATCAAAGGCACAAAGGCGAAATTTCTCGACTTTCATTCTGTGCTGACCGCTCCCGACGGATATTATTACGAGGAATATCACGAGATGGACGGAATTCACTTTATGGGTTCAACGTATCAGGTTATGCTAAGTTTCCTTGAGAAACATTCTTAATATAAATGTGCATAAAAGAAAGGAATTATGAACAATGAAAAGCAGTATCACAAAGAGAATTATGGCAGGAATTGTCTGCGCCATGGTCGCAGTTTCAATATGCGGATGCTCCGAGAAACCCGCTCAGTCATCGGCTTCGGAAAGCTCCGTAACATCCGATGCAGGCTCGGTTTCCGAGAGCGTTTCCGAGGCTTCTGACAGCAGTACAGCGACCGGTACCGCCGCCGAAATCACAGCTAAGATACAGGAAGATGTCAAGTTTCCCAGTATGGCTGAAATAGGCGCAGACCGCATGGCAGGTTACTATGACGTTGCCGCCGATAAGATAGACAGCTACAGTGCCTATATCTGCGGCTCGGGCGCTTATCCCGATGAGATAGCGGTTTTCAAGATGAAGTCCGCCGACGATGTAAATGCCGTAAAATCGGTTCTCGAAAAGCGTGTAGAGAGCCAGAGTGCCACATTCAAGGACTATACGCCTGATGAAATGTACAAGATAGACGGCAACAACGTAGTTACAAGCGGTAACTATGTAGCACTTATCATCTGTGCCGACAACGCAAAGGCTATCGAAGATTTCAAGGCAATGGCTAAGTAAATCAGTAAAACGAAAGGAGAACCGTATGGCTATAGAGTGTCTTGTTATAACGTTTATACTTGGGGCTATAGTGTTCTCGTTCGCCAGAGCCGACAGAATCCGCTGGGTCATAGCGACCGTTCCGCTTGGGATACTGCCGCTTGCCAACTGCGTGTCCTGCTTTGTCTGTACTGCGTTTTTGGGGTGCGAACTGCCTAAGAATATCGCTGCGGTGATACTTCTTCTTGCAGTGATGGCATCGTGCGTGTGGATAGGCATAGCGTCGGGTTTTCTGCGTACAAACCGTATGCGGATACCTTATATATGCGTTGGCATCGGCTTCAATGTGGTTCTTGGGCTTATTCTACTGAATTTCTATATCGGATTGTTGTAATCCGGCTATGAAACGGAGATTCACAGCTATAAACAAATACCGCACCGCCGTAAATTTCTACGGCGGTATTTTTGTCTTTAGGTTATATCCGCATCCGTCAATCGTCAATAGACAAATTGTATAAAAATGAACCCGGATTTTTAGTTACTTATTCCTAAAAGACATATTGACAAATCGGAGATAACACTATATAATATTAAATGTATTTCGCTCACCACTACATATTGTGGTTTTACGACTAAAGCTTAAACGAGAGGGAGAAATTAATGCTGACTAAAATTCAAAAGAGGGACGGACGTACAGTACCGTTCAACATTGAAAAGATAGCCGATGCTATATATAAGGCGGCGAGAGCTGTCGGTGGCAACGATTATCAGGAAGCCGGTGAAATGGCTGAAAAGGTTTGCGATTATCTTGAAGCAAACGTAAATAAGACAGGGGAGCTTCCCACTGTAGAAGAGGTTCAGGACGCTGTAGAAAAGGTGCTTGTAGAAAGCGGCCACGCAAAGACCGCCAAGGCTTATATCCTTTACAGAGCCGACAGAACAAGGGTAAGAGAAATGAACACCAGCCTTATGAAGATCTATGAGGATCTTACATTCAAGGCTGCAAGAGATTGCGATATTAAGCGTGAAAACGCCAATATTGACGGAGATACCGCAATGGGCACAATGCTCAAATACGGCTCTGAGGGTGCAAAGCAGTTCAACGAGATGTATGTTCTTGCTCCCGAACATTCAAAGGCGCACAGGGACGGCGATATTCATATCCACGACCTTGACTTTTTAACGCTTACCACGACCTGCTGTCAGATTGACCTTATCAAGCTGTTCAAGAACGGCTTCTCGACAGGTCACGGCTTCCTCAGAGAGCCTAATGAGATCAGCAGCTATTCTGCGCTTGCCTGCATTGCTATCCAGTCAAACCAGAACGATCAGCACGGCGGACAGTCTATCCCCAACTTTGACTATTCTATGGCTGACGGCGTAAGAAAGACATATAAGCACCGCTATGCTCAGAATATCGTAAGAGGACTGGAGCTTATAGGCGGCATTGAAGACCTTGCAACAGCAGAAGCAGATGTAAAGGCATATACAAAGAAGCTCGAAGAAGAAAAGCAGCTTTGCCCTGTTCTCGCCAACGATAACGGCTATCAGGACGCAGAGCGTGAATGCCTCAGGGAGATTTGCCCCGATATCAGCGATGAAATAATCGACAAGATACAGAAATTTGCACTGAAGCAGGCTGAAGTGGAAACCGACAGAGCCACATATCAGGCTATGGAGGCACTTGTACACAACCTCAACACAATGAACAGCCGTGCAGGCGCACAGATACCGTTCTCATCCATAAACTACGGTACAGACACCTCTCCCGAAGGCAGAATGGTAATAAAGAACGTTCTGCTTGCTACCGAGGCAGGTCTTGGCAACGGCGAAACACCCATCTTCCCGATACATATCTTCAAGGTAAAGGACGGTCTTAACTATAACGAGGGCGATCCTAACTACGATCTGTTCAAGCTGGCTTGCAGAGTATCGGCTAAAAGACTGTTCCCGAACTTCTCTTTTATCGACGCTCCCTACAACCTTCAGTATTACAAGCCCGGCGACTATAATACGGAAATCGCATATATGGGATGCCGTACCCGTGTAATAGGCAATGTTTACGATCCCACAAGAGAAATAGTAACAGGACGAGGAAACCTTTCGTTCACATCTATAAATCTGCCCAGACTCGGCATACTTGCAGGCGGAGATATTGTAAAGTTCTTTGAGATGCTCGAGGACAGAATGAATCTTGTCGTAGATCAGCTTCTCTACAGATTCAAGATACAGTCGCAAAAGAAAGTAAAGAACTATCCGTTCCTTATGGGACAGGGAATATGGATCGACTCAGAAAAGCTCAACCCCAACGATACTATCGGAGAGGTATTAAAGCACGGTACGCTTTCTGTAGGCTTTATAGGTCTTGCTGAATGCCTCAAGGCGCTTATCGGCGTTCATCACGGCGAAAGCAAGGAGGCGCAGGAGCTTGGTCTGCGTATTATAGGCAGAATGAGAGCAAGAATGGACGAAGAAAGCAAGAAGACCGGTCTTAACTTCTCGCTCCTCGCAACACCCGCAGAAGGTCTTTCGGGAAGATTTGTAAAGATCGACCGCAAGAAGTTCGGCAAAATCGAGGGCGTAACAGACAGAGAATACTACACGAACTCATTCCATATACCTGTTTACTTCCCCATCAACGCATTCAGAAAAATCAAGCTGGAAGCGCCTTATCACGCACTCACAAACGCAGGTCATATCAGCTATGTAGAGCTTGACGGCGACCCGCTTCAGAACCTTGAGGCATTTGAGCAGATTATCAGATGCATGAAGGAATCGGGTATCGGCTACGGCTCGATAAACCATCCCGTAGACAGAGATCCCTGCTGCGGATACACGGGTATAATCGGTGACGTATGCCCCAAGTGCGGAAGAAGCGATCACGGCGACAACACAAGATTTGAGCGTATCCGCCGTATAACAGGCTATCTTGTAGGCACTGTTGACCGATTCAACAACGGCAAGAGAGCCGAAGAAAGAGATAGAGTAAAGCACAGCGTTTCTGCCGATGACGCAGAAATCTGACGATTTATAAAGACTGCGAAAGAATCCGGCACATCCTGCCGGATTTTTTGCGTTCAGGGCTTGAAATCGGCGGCGGTTTAGTATATACTATCCATAAGCCGAGCCGTAAGGACTGTGTGAAAGCAAAAACAGAAAAGAGGTATTTCTATGGGCGAATATGGCAAAAGAGCCGAGCAACTGTTTATGGAAGGGTATAACTGCTCACAGGCAGTATTGCTCAGCTATTCGGATATAACGGGGCTTGACGATAAGACGGCGGCTATGCTTGCATCGGGCTTCGGCGGCGGTATGGGACGTATGCGTGAGGTATGCGGCGCAGTAAGCGGAATGTTCATCGTACTGGGTATAGTGGCAGGCTACAGCGATCCTTCGGACGCACAGGGCAAGAAATCCACCTATGCTGCAATACAGGAGCTTGCTTCACGCTTCAGAAAAGAAAACGGCAGTATAATCTGTAAGGAGCTTCTCGGACTGTCAAAGCCCGAAGGCACATATATACCCCAAGAAAGAACGAATGAGTATTATAAAAAACGACCTTGTCCGAAAATCGTCTGTATGGCGGCTGATATACTTGAAGAATATCTTGATGAACACGGTTATCTGACCGAGAAAGGAATCTGACATGATCGCACTTATTACGGGCGCAAGCTCGGGAATCGGAAAAGAAATGGCGAAAAACCTTGCTACAAGAGGGGTAAATCTTATACTTGTCGCAAGAAGAACAGAGCGTCTGCTGGCGCTCAAGGAAGAAATCGTATACAACTGTCCCGAAATAAAGGTCAAGACAATTACAGCCGACCTTTCGAAAGAAGAACAGTGCTTCGGGCTTTACAACAAGGTAAAGGATTATAAAATTGATTTTCTCTTTAACAATGCGGGATTCGGTCTGTACGGTCCGTTCCTTGAAACAGATCTTAAAGACGAGCTTTCGATGATAAACGTCAATATAAAGGCTGTTCATATTCTGACAAAGCTGTTCCTGCGTGATTTTGCCGCAAGAAACAGCGGATATATCCTTAACACTGCGTCTGTTGCAGGCTTTATGGCAGGACCTCTGCTTGCGACATACTATGCGACAAAAAACTATGTCGTACAGCTTACCAAGGCGGTTTACGAGGAGCTTAGAAGCACAGGCAGCAGGGTAGTGATAAGCGCACTTTGCCCCGGACCTGTAGATACCGAATTCAACAGCGTTGCAGGCGTAAAGAGCTTTGGAATACCGAGCGAGAACGAGGCTTATGTTGCGGACTATGCTATCGAGCGTCTTTTATGCGGCGATCTGCTGATAATCCCCGGTGTTACCACCAAGGCGGCTGCGGCAGGCTCAAGATTTGCTCCGACAAAATTTCTTCTCAGAACGGTAAGAACTTTACAGGAGCAGAAGAACAAGTAAAGAAAGATAAAATAAAACAGTCTATAAAAAACCTATATAATTTTGTAAATGGGGTTTGGGGCGCAGCCCCAAGCAGGTTGAGGGCGGCAGCCCCACACTCAGCCCGGCATGGATGCCGGGCGTGTATGCCCAAAGGCTCTGCACGATGCAGAGCCAACAAAGCATACACAGCCCTTCACCACGGGGAAGGGGTTTGGGGTTTCGGCAAGGATGCCGAGATAGAACGCCCAAAGGCTTTGCAGGACGCAAAGCCCACAAAGCGTTCTTATGGGGATAGAGAATTTACTCGATTATATAAAATCAAACTTTTTCTACAGGCTGAATAAAAATATAATGTGAGGAACTATGGCGTATACTACAGATTTAAACGCTGAGCTTGTTTCAAAGCAGGCGAGCAAAAACACAAAAATGCTTTTTGAATACCTTAAAAGCATTTACGGCAAAAAACATCTGGCAGGTCAGCAGTATCTGCAAAGCGAAGAAGTCGAGGATCTTGTGTACTATCATCTGACGGGAAAGCTCCCTGCCGTGAGAGGATATGACTTTATGGGGGTAAGCTCCTGCAAGAAAACGGACGATCAGGTAGACAGGGCGATAAAATGGGCTACTCAGTGCGGCGGCATTGTCACAATGTGCTGGCACTGGTACGCTCCGAACGATATGGACGATTATTCCAAAGGCTCATCGTTCTACTACAAGACGACAAGCTACGATCACAAGACCTGCTTCGATTTATGCAAGGGCGTAACCGAAGGTACTGCGGAATATGAATTTATTATCCGTGAGATTGATATGGTGTCAGCCGAGCTTAAGCGTATGGCACAGCTTGATATACCAGTGCTGTGGCGGCCTCTGCACGAGGCAAACGGCAACTGGTTCTGGTGGGGAAACCACGATGAACAGCACCGTGAAGCGTATAAGAAGCTGTGGTATATGATTTTTGACCGTATGGAAAATTATCACAAGCTGACCAATCTTATATGGGTATGGAACGGTCAGGACAAGTGTATGGAGGTAAGCCCGGACACGTTTGACATCTGCGGAGATGATATTTATTCGGTAAAGGAATACGATCATTCTTCCCAGAAGCAGAGATTTGAATATATGAGCGAGCTTGCACACGGCAAGATGATAACCTTGTCCGAATGCGGTTATATCCCCGATCCCGATGAGATGAAAAAGGACAACGCCATGTGGCTGTGGTGGCTCCCGTGGTGGGGCGAGTTTGTCTACAAGAGGGAAGGGTACAAGCCTGTTTTCGACAAAGACGGCTACACTGTGATAAACGAAAAATATATGACAGAGGACTTTATGAAGCGTGTTATGGCTCATCCCGATGTCATAATGCGTGAGGATCTGCCGTGGTACGACAAGGATAAGCACAAGCTCCCCGATGCGCTTTCGGCAAATCTTGAGAGGATAAAAAGCAAATGAGAAAATCACTCGTTGTATTAATAGCCGTAATCATTGCCGCAATGCTCTGCGGCTGTGCCGATGATGTTTCGTCCTCTGTACAGCAGGAGGACAGTTCCTCCCGTTCGTCTACAAAATGGACGGTAACTAAGGTGGCTGACGATGATATTTCCTGCGAGGGTCTTGTACTCACAGCGCTTAACAGCGGCGATTTTCCCGAAATGGTAAAAGCAACGGACAGCACACTGCTTGATACGATAATGGATTTCAGCAAATACGGTATCACAGATTACTGCGTATATCAGCAGGCGATAAGCGTTGAGCTGTCGGAGATAATTGCTGTGCGTGCAGATGACACAGACGGCGTGAAAGCCGCACTGCAAAGCAGGAAAGACAGCCTGATAAAGCAGTTCGGGACATATCCGGAGCAGGAAAAAATCGTAAGCAGGACGGTGGTATTCCAAAAGGGCAATATGTGCTTTCTTATAGCTTCGGAGGAGCCTGAGAAGGCAGAGAAAGCAATATCGGACAAAATCAGCGCAAACTCTGTTGATTCGGGGGATTAAAAAAAGACGGCTATATTTTTGAAAATGGGTGTTTAGCGTTGCCTGCTATGATGGTTTTGCGTCTCTGCAAAGTCAGCTGTTTGTGCCGTTGCATCGTGCAACGGCTCGGTTCAGCT
>OOAC01001017.1_pt1 | contig 21346 bp, 18 predicted proteins | sample 1671041 | NCBI WGS metagenome assembly OOAC01 (sample SAMN06348116, study PRJEB24527) | human gut metagenome | biome: human gut; feature: ankylosing spondylitis patient; material: feces | host: Homo sapiens | place: China | collected 2015-10 | reverse complement strand
ATAGGGCTTCGCCCGTCTAAGAAATACCCCCGGCTAGGCCGGGGGATATTTATTTCCTTCCAACAGGGAAGAGGGAGCCGGGGCATCGCCCCGGCTCCCTCGTTTTTCGCTTTGCTTACAGGTAGAGATAGCTGTACTTATCGCGCACGGTGAGGATCAACGCTTCGAGCTCGACGGGGAGATCATTGTCGCAGGAGGCCAAGTCGTATTCCTTCACGCTGTCCTCGTAGCGCAGGCGGACCATATCGTCGTCCTCGAAGAGCACGCCGTAGTTTTCGCTCTCGTCCATGTCCTCCTTCGTCTGGAAGAGGGTAAATTTGTCGTGGCAGGGTTCGCTTGCGTAGGGGCAGAACTGCGTGCAGTTGCCGCATTCGTTGCACATCTTGTCGACATGGACGATCTCGTGTGAGCCGTCGGCCATCTTGATGACGACATTCGCGCGGTTCGGGCAGGAATCGACGCAGTTTTCACACACGGTGGAGCACTGTAAGCAGCGCTCGCCGTCGCAGACGCACTTACTGGCCATCGAGAGGATACCCTTCTTGGCCTGCGCGTCGAACTCGGTCACATCGGCCTCGGCAGGGATGTCGTAGATGTGCGGGTGACCGACGACGATCTCAGCAAAGCGCGCGGCGTCGGCAATGCCCTCGACCACGGTGGCGGGGCCGCGGTGCGCGTCGCCCGCGCAGTACACGCCGGGGATGTTCGTCTCGAACGCGGGACCCTTGCGCTCCATCTCAATGCCGTTTGCGGCCATGAGATCGGCGTCGACCTGCTCGCCCACGGCGGAGATGACCATGTCGCAGGGAATGGTGAACTGCTCGCCGGATTTGACGGGGCTGCGGCGGCCGCTCTCATCCGGCTCGCCGAGGATCATCTTATCGCACAGGAGCTTGCCGCGGCTCTGTTTGACGGGCGCGGCCAGCTCGACGAATTCGACGCCCTCGTCGATGGCGAGCTGTAACTCGTGCTCGTCGGCGGGCATGAATTTCTTCGTGCGGCGGTAGAGGATGGTCGCATGCGCACCCATGCGCTTTGCAACGCGCGCGGCGTCCATGGCGGTGTTGCCCGCGCCGACAACGACGATGTTGCCGCTCAGGCAGGGCTTGACCTGCTTTTTCATGCGCTTCATCCACTCGATGACGCCCTGCACGTTGCCTTCAATGTCGAGCTTGCCGGGCTTCCACGCGCCGGTGGCCATCAGGATGTGCGTGTAGCCCATCTTCTTGAGCTGTTCGACGGACGGAGCAGGCTTGCCGAGCTTGACCTCGACGCCGTAGCGCTCCATGAGCGCGACGTCCTTGTCGATGGCCTCGTCGCTGATGCGGAAGGCGGGGATGACGTAGCGCGGCACGCCGCCGAGCTTGCGCTCGCGCTCGAAGATCGTGGTGGGAACACCCTCGCGGCCAAGGAAGTACGCCGCGGCGATACCGGTCGGGCCGCCGCCGACGATGGCAACCTTTTTATCCTCGACCGGCTCAGGCATACGGAGGGAGGCCATCAAGGTGTTGTAGCCCTTTTCCGCGGCAAGAAGCTTCGTCTCGCGGATGTGGACGGATTCCTCATAGAAGTTGCGCGAGCACTTGCCCTGGCAGCGGTGCGCGCAGATGGTGCCGGTGATAAACGGCAGGGCGTTCTTCTCGGTGATGAGGCGGAGCGCTGGGCCGTAGAGCCCCTTGCGGCAGAGCTCAAGGTATTCGGGAATGTCCTGCTCGATGGGGCAGCCGCCCTTGCAGGGCGCGGTAAAGCAGTCGAGCAGCGGCACCTGTTCATCTTTTTTGCGCGAGGGGAGCGGCTTGATTGCCTTGAGGTGGTGGAAGTCGTGCAGCGCGGAGGCGGCAAGGTCGGAGATCGCGGCGGGGTCGTTGCCGGAAAATGCGCGGTAGGGCATATCCTTGACCTTTTCGACCATCTGGTGCAGGCGGTTGTAGCCGCCGGGCTTCAAGATGGTGGTGGCGACGGTGATGGGCCAGATGCCGGCGGCAAAGAGCTTGTCACAGTTGAAGTAGTCCGCGCCGCCTGCGAACGAAATGCGCATCTTGCCGCCAAACTGGCGGGAGATGCGATTGCACATCTCAATCGTCAGTGGGAAGAGGCTGCGGCCGGACATGTACATTTCCTCGTTGGGAAGCTCGCCGCGCGTCGTGTCGACGGGGAAGGTGTTGGAGAGCTTGAGGCCGAATTCGAGGTCTTGCTTGTCCGCAAGCTTTTGCAGCCGCTCGAACATCGGCACGGCGTCCTCCCACTGGAGATCCTCGTTGAAGTGGTGCTCATCGAAGACGATGTAGTCATAGCCCATGGAATCGAGGATGCTGCGCGCGGTCTTGTAGCCGAGAATGGTCGGGTTGCACTTGACGAAGGTGTGCAGATGCTTTTCCTTGAGAAGATAGCTTGCGATGCGCTCGATCTCCTGCGGCGGGCAGCCGTGGAGCGTAGAGAGCGTGACGGAACGGGAAACATTGGGGGAGATCGAGGCGATGAAGTCCTTTTCCTCTGGGAAGAGCTCGGTCAGGACTTTTTTACATTCCTTGAACTGCGCGGTCTTGCCCGCGTCCATCATGTTGTTGATATAGGTGTTGACCTTACGGCCCTTGATGCCGTCCAGGTCGTAGCCGACGGACATATTGAACACGAACCCGTCGGGATCGCCGAAGCCGTAGACCTTGCTCATGATCTTGAGCGCGCACCAGGCCTTGATGTACTCGTCCTGCGCCTGCTGCACGGTCAGCTCGGTCGACCACTCCTGGTTGTAGCCCTCGTCAGCGGCGAGGATACAGGGGCGGGGAACACAGGCGGCAAGCTCCGCGCCGTCCATTTTCTGCACGGTCTTGACCTCGAAAAAGCGCGCGCCGGCGGCATAGGCCGCGATGATATTCTGCGCAAGCTGGCTATTGGGGCCGGCGGCGGGGCCAAACGGTGTTTCGATGCGCTCGCCGAAGATCGGCAGGCTCTTGCCGCTTGCGTGATAGTGCTTATGAACGCCGAACACATCGCCGCACTGCGCGTATTCGCTCGTCACCCAGTTCATCAGAGAGTCGAACGGAATGGGATACATTTTTTCAGACATTGTTTTTTCCTCCCGCTTGCTTAATAGGTTCTGTGATTCAGCTCGCCCCAGAGTTTCTTGGCGGCTTCAAGAATGTGAGCGTTTTCGGCTTCTTCGTCGATGCCGACGAGCTCGCGGTCGAGCATGAGGGTCTTGCCGGCGGCGATGGTGGTTTGGCACTGGCGGCCCGTCATGCCGAAGATCATGTGGCCGTCGATATTCTCGTCGGAGAACGGGGTGAACGGCTTATAGTCCATGACGATGATGTCCGCCGCGGCGCCGGGCTTCAGCACGCCGAGCGTGTCGGGGAAGTATTTTTCACCGATCTTCGCGTTATTCTTGAAGAGCATGTCCGTGACCTCGCACCAGCCGACGTTCGGCAGGCAGTTCTGGCTGCGCTGGGAGCAGAGGGCGACCTTGAGGGACTCGAGCATATCGTTCGTGTAGGCGTCTGTGCCCATGCCGAGAAGAATGCCGCGCTTGTGGAGTTGGAGGACGGGGCAGATGCCGATGGCGTTGCCCATGTTGGATTCCGGATTGTTCACGACCATCGTGCCGGTCTCCTTGATGATCTCCATTTCGGCGGTGTTGACGTGGATGCAGTGGCCGAGGATGGTCTTGGGACCGAGAATGCCGTGATCCTGCAAGCGCTGGACGGGGCGGCGGCCATAGTTCTGGAGGGAGTCGTACACATCGTTCATGCCCTCGGACACGTGGATGTGATAGCCCGTGCGGCCGTTGTTGGCCGCGACCATGCGGTCGAAGGTCTTATCGGAGATCGTGAACAGCGCGTGGCCGCCGAACATTGCTGCGAGCATCGGGTCCTTATTCTTTTCGCATTCGGTGATAAAATCGGCGTTCTCCTGAATGGCCTGTAAGCACTTCTCCTCGCCGTCGCGGTCTGAGACCTCATAGCACAGGCAGGAGCGAAGGCCCAGGCGCTTGCTCTCTTCGGCGATGGTGTGCAGCGAGCCGGGGATCTCACCGTAAGAGGCGTGATGGTCGAAAATGGTCGTCACGCCCTGCTTGATGGAGTCGATGTAAAGCGCGGCGGCGGACGCGCGCGTGCCGTCCATCATCAGGTGGCGGTCGATGGCCCACCATGTGCCGTCAAGGACTTCATAGAAGTTCGTCGGGTTGTTGCCGACGATGGAAAGGCCGCGGGCGAGGGCAGAGTAGATATGCGTGTGCGCGTTGATGAACGCGGGCATGATGACGCCGCCCTTGGCGTCGATGATCTCGGCACCGGGATACTTGGCGCGAAGCATCGCTTCCTCGCCTACTTCGACGATCTTCGTGCCCTCAAAGGCGACCGCGCCGTGCTCATAATAGCCCTGTGCATCTGCGTTGCGGGTGATGAGACGACCGTTGGTGACAAGTTTCATAAGTTTGCTCCTCCTTTTTCTTTTGCCTTTTCCCCGCCGCGAAAGCGGCACCGCAAGGGGAAAGAAAAAAGCGCTCCTCACACAGACCTTATCATCTCCCCGAAAGGGGAGACCGTACAGCCCGTGCGCGAAGCACTACGTTGCAGCTACCAAACGGTAATTTAGTTTGTAAAAATATTTTACAGGAATCGCGAACAAAATGCACGTTTTTTTCGTCTAAACTGACGTAGAAAATAAAAACGTAATTTTGTGCAATCCGTGGAAAGATAAAAAGATGCCCCGCAGCGGCCGTGTAAGCCCCGTCAAAACCTGCACCATTCTGGACAGGTGGGTCGCCTCTGTCCGGCTTTATTGCTTCCAACGTCCAGCCGCAGACGGCAGCCGGGAGGCCTGCAAACCACCGGAGCGTACCGGCGTCCCTTATGACGAAATGTGGGTTTAAAAAGAACTTATCACGCACCCCGCAGGGCATGTTCAGTTTATCTCAGTTTTCGGAAAAAATCCGTCGCAATCGAAGTTTTACTCTTCGTCGGAAAGGATCTGCTCCATGAAGAGGTCGTAGACCTTGTCGATCTCCTCTTCGTCGTCAATGGTGACAAGGAACTCCTCGCCGTTTTCCATCTGGCTTTTGAGGATCACGAGACCGTATTCCTCTTCGTTTTGCTCGTCCTCGCTGTCCTCTTCGACCACGGGGAAGAAGGCCATATACGTCGTGCCGTTATGCTCGAGTGCGTCGACGTATTCCAGCTCTATATCGTTGCCCTCGTCATCGGTCAGCGTGACGAAATTGGGGCCGAACTCATCGTTCATGGGGGAACACCTCCTGAAAGTTTGTGCTCGCATTATACCGCACCTTGCGGCAAAATGCAAGACAAGATACGTACCACTTGACAGCCGTGCTATACTATATTCTGTATCACTATTGAAAATCAGCTATGCGCGCTTGCGCATATTTCTATCGCAAAGGAGGAGGCGCTTTATGGAAGAAAACCGCGCAGAAAACCAGACGCCCCGAAGACAGCACACCCAGCACCCCACGCATCAGGTACACAAGAAGAAAAAGTCCGGCACGGCGAAAACGGTCATCGGCACCATCTTAGCCATCGGACTCACGACCTGCCTGATGTTTTTCGCCATCTTCATGGTCTACGTGCATACGTCGCTCGATCTGAATGTGGACATCTCGGCCTACACGCTCAAGCAGAGCTCGACAGTCTACTATCAGGATAAAACAAGCGGGGAGTGGGTGGAGCTCACGAAGCTTCATGGTGAAGAGAACCGAACGCTCGTCAGCATCGACGACATCCCCAAGCATGTGCGGGAGGCGCTGATCTCCATCGAGGACGAGCGCTTCTGCAGCCACCACGGCGTGGACTGGAAGAGCACGGCCAAGGCTATTGTCGGCAAGCTTACCGGCACGTCGACCCGCGGCGGCTCGACGATCACCCAGCAGGTCATTAAAAACACGACCGGCGAGAATGAGGTGACCATCAAGCGCAAGGTGGCAGAGATCTTCCGCGCGCTGCGGCTCGAGAAGAACTACTCAAAGGAGGAAATTCTCGAGACGTATTTCAACAAGGTTTATTTTGGTAACGGCTGCTACGGCATCGAGGCCGCGGCCGAGGGCTACTTCGGCAAGACCGTAGGCGAGCTGAGCATCGCCGAGGCGGCGTCTATCGTCGGCATCACGCAGTTCCCCTATAAATACGACCCTGCGCGCGGCGATTGGTACCGCGAGCAGAACAAGGAGCGCCAGCTCACCGTTCTTTATAAGATGCACGAGCTGGGTAAGATCAGCGACGAGGAATACGAGCAGGCGAAAAATGAGCCGCTTGTGTTCACCTGGGATCCTGACTTCGTTCCCTCTGCAAGCGTGGCGAGCCGGGCGGACACCGCGTCGAGCACGACATATGACTCCTACTTTGTCGAGCGTATGTTCAACGACATCGTTGCCGATATGCACGAGCAGCTTGGCTACAACGAAAAAACGGCAAAGGATATGCTCTACACCGGCGGCTACTCGATCTACTGCACGGTCGATCCCGAGATCCAGTCCATCGTGGAGAGCGTTTACGCCGACCGCAATAACCTGAACTATACCTCGTCCAAGGGCCAGCTGCTCCAGTCCGGCGCGACGATCATCGACAACACAACGGGCGACATCGTTGCCGTTGCGGGCCGCGTGGGCGAGCGCGAGGGCCGGTTCCTGCTCGACTATTCGACCGTTGTGCGTCAGTGCGGTTCTGCCATCAAGCCTTTGAGCGTCTACGCGCCCGCGCTGAATGCCGGCGTCATCACGCCCGCGAGCGTCATCGACGACTATCCCGTTGAAATGCTCGGCGGAAGCATCTGGCCGGTGAACGCCTACTCGGGCTACCGCAGCATTATGACGCTGCAAGACGCCATCCGCAATTCGTCCAACCCCACGGCGGTGCGCACGGCCATCAAGCTGACGCTGCCCGCGTCGTATGCCTTTATGACCGAAAACTTAAGCTTCACGACGCTGACGAACGACGATATGACCGCGGCGGGCGCGCTCGCGCTCGGCGGCCTTTCCAAGGGCGTGACGACGCGCGAGATGGCCGCGGCCTACGCAACATTTGCCCGCGGCGGCGTTTACACCACGCCGAGAACGTATACCGAGGTGCTTGACCACAACGGCAACGTCATCCTTGAAAATAAGACCGAGTCCCACGTCGCGATGAATGAGAGCACCGCCTATGCGATGAACGAGCTCCTGAAAAACGTCGTGCGCAACGGTACGGGTACGGGCGCGAACTTCTCCGGCATGACCATCGCCGGTAAGACCGGTTCGACCAACAGCAACAACGACCGTTACTTTGTCGGTTACACACCGTATTACACGGCAGCGGTCTGGGTCGGCTACGACACGCCGACGCGCATCGTGGCGAGCGGCAACCCCGCGGCCACGCTGTGGAAGACGTTCATGAGCAAGGTCCACGCGGGCCTTCCGAACAAGGACTTTGAAGTCAGCAGCGCCGACATGGTCAGCGTGACCGTCTGCACGCAGACGGGACTTCTGGCCTCGTCCGGCTGTCCCTCGCAGACTGTCAAGGTCGCAAAGAACTATGCGCCCTCGCTGAGCTGCGACGGACACATCAGCGTAACCGTCTGCGCCGATTCCGGCATGCTCGCCTCCGACTACTGCCCGAATGTTACGACGGCCTATGTGCTCGATCTGAGCCAGCCGAACGTCAGCAGCGGTTGGGGCTACAAGCGCGAGCTTCTCACGACGCCGCTGAGCGCCGCGCTTCAGGCAACGTATCAGGCACAGCTCGAAGAAGGGCTCATTTCGTCGATCCCTGCAGGCGAACCGGTGCGCACGAACAGCGGCACAGTGCAGCTATACAGCGATCTGATGTACAGCGGCATGTGCACGACGCACACAACGCCGCTGGAGCCCACGCCGGACCCGGATGCACCGGATGACGGCAGCGGCACGACGCCGGGCGGTGATGCCACCACTGGCGGCGACAGCGGCACACAGACGCCGTCTGACAACACCGGCACGGCGGGAGACAGCGCATCCGGCGATGTCGGAGACAACGGCCAGTTCCTCAACTGGCTGCTCAACAACGGCGGCACAGGCCGGTAAAAAGCAATAAAAAAGAGAACGGTTTTCACCGTTCTCTTTTTTATGCGGCAGCTTCCGCTTTTGCGTTTCGAATCTGCGCGAACAGCAGCAGGAGGAAGGGAAAGAGTACCATCCCTGCCACGCCGAACGTGCAGTAGCCGAGGTACATCGCAAAAAGCGACGCGACCGGCGGCAGCCCCGCCTGCGCGGAGAGAAGCTTGGGCTCGAGCGTGTTGCGCGTGATGAGCGTGCAGAGGTAGAGCGCGAGGAGCACGATGACCTTGGGCGGGAAGCCGAACAGCAGCGTGAAGACCGCCCACGGCACGAGCGCCGTGCCCGTGCCGAAGACCGGCAGCGCGTCGAGCAGTGTGATGAGAAAGGCGAGCAGCAGGGAATAGCTCTGGCGCATGAGAAGAAAGCCGATAAGAAGCTCTGAAAACGTGATGAGCGACAGCGTTGCCTGCGCGCGCAGCCACCGCGCAAGCGAGCGCATTACGCCGCCGCGAAAGAGGCGCAGCTTTGCCATCGCTTCTTCCGGCACGGCGTGTTCGAGTGCCGTGCAGAGCTCGGGGTACGACGCGGAGGTGAAGAAGATCGCAAGCACGCCCGTCGCGATGGCGAGCACGCCGCCCGGCAGCGCCGCGGCGGCAGAGCCGAGCCACGCCATCGCGCGCGAAGACAGCGAGCGCAGCAGGCTGTCCGCGTCCGTGACGGCCCTGAAAAGCTGCTCGTGCAGATAGCCGCTGAGCCATTCGGGACTCGACGCGCTGAACTGCTCCAATCGGGAGAGCAGATCGTCCGCTGCGGCGGGGATCGCGTCGAAAAACGCGGGCGCGGCGGCGAGCAGCGCGTTCGTCTGAGAAAGCAGCGTAGACCACAGGAGCGACAGCAGCCCGCCGAGCAGAAACAGCAGCGTCAGTGTCAGGATCAGCGCGGAAAAGCCACGTTGAAAGTGAAATTTCCGCCGCAGATACAAAACGACCGGTTCCAGCAGCGCCGCGACGAGCAGCGCGAGCAGAAACGGCAAACACCACGGCAGCACATAGCGAAAGCAGACATAAAAGAGAGATGCACCCATGAAAAGCACGAGCGATAAAGTGAGGAAGCGTCTCAGCCGTTCTTCATTCAAATTTTGCAGACCTCCCACCGAAAAAAGTGTTGCAATATGCGTTAAGATATGCTAAAATCCTGCCATATAAAGACAGATGACCGCGAAGGAGAAACATTATGGCGCCTGCAACGAAATTTTATTTGGTCTCGTCAGAGGCCCTTCCGGAAATTTTTATCAAGGTGGCGGAGGCGAAGCGCATGCTCCAGTCCGGCGAGGTGCGCACCGCGGGCGACGCCGCCCGTACCGTCGGCATCAGCCGCAGCGCATTTTATAAGTACCGCGATGCGGTGCGCCCCTTCAACGACATGAAGACCGGCCGCATCATCACGTTCTACACGATGCTCAAGAACAACCCCGGCGTATTGTCCGACGTCCTTTCTATTTTTGCCGGTTCGGGCGCGAATATTCTGACCATCAACCAGAGTATTCCCACCAACGGCTGTGCCGCGGTGACGATCTCGGCCGAGACGTCCGAAATGCAGGAGTCGATCGAAGAGATGATGGCGCGGGCGCTCGCACTTGAGGGCGTGGTGCGCTTCGATATCCTCGCGGCCTGAGTCACGCGGGCTTGTACAAGTTCATACGATGGATTGGCAGCGGCTGAGGTGAGCGCTGTCAATCCATTTTTTGTTGGAAGTGGTTCTTATGAGCCTGATCGTACAGAAATTCGGCGGCAGCTCCGTGCGCGACTATGCGCATCTTCTGCGCATGGCGCGCATCGTCAAATCGCGGGTGGACGAAGGCGACGACGTGGTCGTCGTTCTCTCCGCGCAGGGCGACACGACGGACGGCCTGCTGCAAAAGGCAAAGGAGATCAGCGAGCGGCCTTCGCCGCGCGAGCTCGACATGCTGCTCTCCGCGGGCGAGCAGATGAGCGCCGCGCTCGGCGCGATGACGCTGCGGTCCATCGGCGTGGAGGCGGTATCCCTCTGCGCATGGCAGATCCCCATCGAAACGGACGGTACACACGGGAACGCGGAGATCGAACTGATCGACACCGCGCGTATCCGGAAGGAGCTGGCCGAGGGCCACGTTGTGGTCGCGGCGGGCTTTCAGGGCGTCGACGAGCGGGGCGACGTCACGACGCTCGGACGCGGCGGCTCGGACACGAGTGCAGTGGCGCTCGCCGCGGCGCTGAAGGCCGCTGAGCTTGTTATCTACACAGACGTGGACGGGATATTTTCCTCTGACCCGCGCATCTGCAAGAACGCTGTGCGGCGCGAGGTGATCTCGTATGACGACATGCTGCTGCTCGCACAGAAGGGCGCACAGGTGCTTCACGACCGCAGCGTGGCGCTCGCGCAGGCGGGCGGCGTGCCCATCACCGTGCGCTCGTGCAGGGAAGGGGGTAATGGCAGCGTCGTTTGCGAAACGGATGAAGACGCAAGCGTCGTCGGCGTGACGCAGAAAAAGAGCGGGCGGAGCCGCCTTGCGGCCATCACGGCGGTCGGCGGCGCGCTGCCGAGCATCGAGAAGGAGAAGATAGCCGTCACGGCGCTCGAACGGGCGGAGATCACCGTCTTCGCCGTTGCGGCGGGGGAGCGGTTCATGAGCTTTTACGTCCTGCGCGACGACGCAGAGCGCGCCTTGCAGCTCGTGCACGACGCGCTGATCGCCGCGAAAGAATGAAAAAAGACCCGTTGGAGCATCCAACGGGTCTTGCCTTTTGCAAGCTGCTTATTCTTCGGCGTAGCGCTTTTTCGCCTTTTCGATCTTGGTCGAATAGCGGTCCTCTTCAGAGAAGATGCAGCCGCAGTATTTCTGCATGTAGAGGCCCATCTCGCGCGCCTTGGCCTGCCCCTCGCGAAAACCGGGGCGGAAGTCACGGTAGTAGAATTCGACGCCGTACTTCTTGCCCATCGTCTCGCCCACGGCCTTTAAGAGCTCGTGGTTCTGATACGGAGAGATGAGCAGGGACGATGTGAACGCGTCGTAGCCGTGGTCGGCGGCGTATTTGGCCGCCGTGCCGAGGCGGATGGTGTAGCAGTGCGCGCAGCGGTGGTCGATATCCGCACTCACGGCGCGGACAAAGTCGCGCAGGCCGTAATCCTCTAAAATATGCACTTCTACATGCTCTTTTTCCCCGTATTCGAGCAGCGTGCGGCGGCGCGCGTCATACTCCGTCCAGGGGTGAATGTTCGGGTTGAACCAGAGTGACGTGGGCTCGATCCCGTCGGCGCGCAGCGTGTCCACGCAGTAGACCGAGCAGGGGGCGCAGCAGGAGTGCAGCAGCAGTTTATCCATCAAAAAAGACCAGCTTTCCTTGTGTCGTTTCTGCCAGCATACCACAAGCGCGCGGCAAAGTCCACGGGAAAAGAAAATTAAGCGAATGGCGCAGGATCGTTCACGATTTATACATTGACTATTCAATCGAATGCGTAGTATAATACATTGATTATTATGAACAAGTATGCCCATGCGGCAAAGGAGAAAATGTATGTGGATCGCGGACGGTTGGGAAGATTATGAGCTGCTGGACTGCGGCGGCGGAGAAAAGCTCGAACGCTGGGGAAAGCAAATTCTGGTGCGGCCTGACCCTCAGGCGATCTGGGAGACGCCGCGCACGAACCGCGGCTGGCGCAACGCGCAGGGCCGCTATTACCGTTCGTCCTCGGGCGGCGGACATTGGGACAAGGAGAAGCTGCCCGAGAGCTGGACGGTAAATTACAAGGATCTCAAATTCCAGGTCAAGCCCATGAATTTTAAGCACACGGGCCTGTTCCCCGAGCAGGCCGTCAACTGGGATTTTGCGCGTGAGAAGATCAAAAACGCGGGCCGGCCCATCCGCGTGCTGAACCTCTTCGCCTACACCGGCGGCGCGACGGTCGCGTGTGCGGCGGCAGGCGCTCAGGTCTGCCACGTGGATGCGGCAAAGGGCATGGTCAACTGGGCGCGCGAGAACGCGCGTGTCAGCGGCCTTTCCGATGCGCCGGTGCGCTGGATCATCGACGACTGCGCGAAATTTGTCGAGCGTGAGATCCGCCGCGGCAAGGTGTATGACGCCATCATCATGGACCCGCCGAGCTACGGTCGCGGCCCCGGAGGAGAGGTCTGGAAGTTGGAGGACAATCTTTTCCCGTTCGTGAAGCTCTGCGCGCAGGTCTTATCGGACAAGCCGCTTTTTGTCATCATCAACTCGTATACGACGGGGCTCGCTCCCTCGGTGCTCGGCTACGTGCTGCACCTGCTCGTTGCGGAAAAGTACGGCGGCAAGGTCACGTGGGACGAGCTGGGCCTGCCCGTGACGGAGACGGGGCTCGCGCTGCCCTGCGGCGCGACGGGCCGCTGGTTCTCGGAATAAAGGAATCCGCCGCTTTGCGGCGATGAATCCCCGAAAGGCTCTTTCGGGATAACGATTAAGGAACGCAACTTTTATGGAAATGATCAAGACCCAAGACCTGGCCTTCACCTATCCGGGCACGGAAGACCAGGTGAACACCCGCGCGCTGCGCGGGGTGGATGTGACCATCGAGCACGGCAGCTTTGTCGTGATCCTCGGCCACAACGGCAGCGGAAAATCGACGCTTGCCAAGACCTTCAACGCAGTCCTGCTGCCAAGCGGCGGCAAGGTCTATGTCGAGGGCATGGACACGATGGACGAATCGCTCCTGCTTGAAATTCGCAGGCGCGTGGGCATGGTGTTCCAGAATCCGGACAACCAGATCGTGGCGAATGTCGTCGAAGAGGATGTCGCGTTCGCTCCCGAGAATTTGGGCGTGCCGAGCGCCGAGATCAGAAAGCGCGTGGACGACGCGCTCGAGGCCGTCGGCATGACGCAGTTCGTCAAGCACGCGCCGCACCTGCTCTCCGGCGGACAGAAGCAGCGCATCGCCATCGCGGGCGTGCTGGCGATGAAACCCGAGTGCATTGTGCTCGACGAGGCGACCGCCATGCTCGACCCCATCGGCCGGCGCGAGGTGCTCGCGGCCGTCGAAAAGCTCAACCGCGAGCAGGGCATCACGGTCGTCCTCATCACCCACCACATGAACGAAGCCGAGCACGCCGACCGCGTGATCGTGATGAACGACGGCCTTGTCGTCATGGACGGCAAGCCGCGCGAGGTCTTCACCCGCAAAAAGGAGCTGGAGGACATCGGCCTTGCCGTGCCGGACACGGTCTCGCTGCTCTTTTCCCTGCGCGAGGCGGGGATGGACGTCCCCGTGGACGCCATCACCGTAGAGGAATGCGCAGACGTCATTGCGAAAAATTTTACCTAAGAGGACTGTAACCTTGGAAGAGATCATTCGTGTAGAAAACCTGACGCACACCTACGGGGAGGGTACGCCCTTTTGCCGCAGTGCGGTGCAGGATATGTCGCTCGCGATCTATCGCGGCGAATTTTTGGGCATCATCGGCCACACGGGCAGCGGCAAGTCGACGCTGATCCAGCACTTGAACGGCCTGCTCAAGCCGACCTCCGGCCGGATACTTCTCGGTGGAGAGGACATCTGGTCGGACCCGAAGAAAATTCGGGACGTAAGATTCCGCGTGGGCCTCGTGTTCCAGTATCCGGAATACCAGCTTTTTGAAGAGACCGTTTACCGCGATATCGCGTTCGGCCCGACGAACATGGGCTTATCCAAAGACGAGATCGACCGCCGCGTGCGTGAATCCGCGCACTTTGCGGGGCTTACCGACGATCTGCTGGAAAAATCGCCGTTCGCCCTCTCCGGCGGACAGAAGCGCCGCGTGGCCATCGCGGGCGTTATTGCGATGGAGCCCGAGGTGCTCGTGCTCGACGAGCCGAGCGCGGGCCTTGACCCGCAGGGCAGGGAAGAGCTGCTTTCAAACATCCGCGAATTCCACCGCGCGCGCGGCACGACCGTCGTGCTCGTGAGCCACAGCATGGAGGAGATCGCGAAAAACGTCGACCGCATCGTTGTCCTGTCGGACAGCCACGTGCTCATGAGCGGCACGCCGCGCGAGGTCTTCGCCCGCGGCGACGAGCTGATGACCGCGGGCCTCGACGTGCCGCAGGTCACGCGCGTCGCGATGGCGCTGCGCGATAAAGGCATTGCCATCAACCCCGCCGTTTACACCGTCGATGAGCTCAGCAAAGAGCTTGTCGCGCTCAAGAGAGGGGGCGGCAAAAAATGCTGAAGGATATCACGCTCGGCCAGTTTTTCCCGGGCGACACGCTCGCCCATAAGCTCGACCCGCGCACAAAGCTCCTCGTCACGGTGCTCTACGTCGTGGCGCTCTTTACGGCGAAGAGCTACATTGCCTACGGCGTTCTCATTCTGACGCTGATTGTCGCCGTGCGCATCTCGCGCGTGGGCGCGAAGGCGCTTTTCAAGGGATTAAAGCCGGTGCTGTTCATTATCGCGTTCACGGCGCTTTTGAACCTCTTTTACACCCCCGGCACGGAGCTGTGCCATTTTTGGATCTTCCGCATCACGATCGAGGGTGTGCGCGCCGCCATCACGATGATGCTGCGCATCACGCTTTTGATCATGGGAACGTTCCTGCTCACGTATACGACCTCTCCCATCCGCCTGACGGACGGTCTGGAGAGCCTGCTGGGCCCGCTCAAGAAGATCAAGGTCCCTGTGCATGAGCTCGCGATGATGATGTCGATCGCGCTTCGCTTCATCCCGACGCTCATCGAAGAGACGGATAAGATCATGTCCGCGCAGAAGGCGCGCGGCGCCGACTTTGAGACCGGAAGCCTTATGCAGCGCGCCAAGGCGCTCGTGCCGCTGCTTGTGCCGCTGTTTGTCAGCGCGTTCCGCCGCGCCGACGAGCTGGCGACGGCCATGGAATGCCGCTGCTACCACGGCGACGAAGGCCGCACGAAGCTCAATGTGCTGCACTACCAGACGCGCGACTATCTGGTGCTCGGCTATTATGCCGTGCTCGTGGCCGCGGTCATCGCGCTGCGATAAGAAGAAAGGACGCTTTTATGCGAAACATCGCCCTCAAGCTCATGTATAACGGCACGGCCTATCACGGCTGGCAGGTGCAGAAGACGGTCTCAAGCGTCTGCGAGACGATGGAAAAGGGCCTCTCAAAGGTCTGCGGCGGGAACGTCAAGCTCGTCGGCTGCGGCCGCACGGACGCGGGCGTGCACGCCGAGCGCTACATCGCCAATTTCCATACCGAGTCGCGCATTCCGGTCGAGCGCCTGCCGTTTGCCATCAACACGCACACGCCGGAGGATATCGTCGTGCGCGAAGCGCTTGAGGTGGCGGAGGATTTCAACGCGATCCTCTCGTGTCAAAAAAAGGAATACACCTATCGTATCTATAATTCCCGCATCAAAAACCCGTTCTATGTCAATCGGGCGTACTTTTACCCCAAGCACCTCGACGAAGAGGTGATGGACCGCGCGGCGCGCGCCTTTGAGGGCACGCACGATTTCCGCGCCGTCCGCTCTGTCGGCACGGAGACGAAGACCACCGTGCGCACCGTGCACTACTGCCGCGTGTCGCGCTCGGGTGATCTCTTGGAGCTCAAGGTCTGCGCGGACGGGTTCCTGTATAACATGGTACGGGCGATCACCGGCACGGTGCTCTACGCCGCCGAGGGGAAGCTCACGCCAGAGGACATCCCCGAGATCCTGGCCTCCGGCGACCGCTCGCTCGCCGGCCCCACGGTGCCGCCGGGCGGACTGTACATGACGAGACTTTGGTATGAGGATGAACGGCTCAATGAATGATCTCAAAGAGGAAAAGGGAACACGCGAGGAGCTGAGGCGCTCGCAGGCGGCCCCGCGCCGCTCCGGCGGCGGGCTCAAGCGGGCGCTGATGGTGATTCTGGCGCTTGTGGTCGTGCTGGCCGTGGTCGTCGCCGCGGCGTGGAAGGACCTGAGCAGCCTTGACAGTGTGCGCCGCCTTTTCTCCTACAATAAGGTCACGCAGGATGAGCAGGGCAAGGTGGAGATGTACTCGTTCAGCAACGACCGCAGCAACACCTTTGCGCTGCTCGGCGACCATCTGATCGTCGCTTCGACGACGGGCGTGTCGATCTACAGCAGCAGCGGCAGCGTGGTGGACAGCATGAGTGTGAAGCTCACGAATCCCGCCATCGCTGTCGGCGGCCAGACCGCCGCGGTCTATGATATCGGCGGGCAGACGCTTCTTATTTACTCTGCAAGCGGCCTTGTGCGCGATATGAGCGGCGAGTGCAGCGGCAATATCCTGTCAGTCAGCGTCAATTCCTCGGACTATCTGGCGCTCAACGCCGAAAAGAGCGGCTACAAGTCCGCTGTTACGGTGTACGACGCTTCGGGCGAGAAGACGTTTGCCTTCAACTCCTCGGAGCGCTATGTCATCGACGCGGTCGTCATGCGCGACTGCAAGCGCATGGCGGCGGTGACGCTCGGCGAGTCGGATGGCACATTCGCCGACACGGTGAGCATCTATTCCCTCGGCAGCGATAAGGCGGACTCGGTCAACACACTCACGGGCTCGCTCCTGCTATCGCTCGACAGCGTGGCCGGTACGCTCTCGTGCCTGACGGACGAGAGCTTGACGCTCTTTTCATCGGACGGTACGCTTTCCGGCAGCTATCGCTACGAATACCCGTATCTGCGCGGTTCGAGCATGGGCGGCGACAACTACGCGGCGCTGCTGCTGAGCCGCTACCGCTCGGGCAGCACCATGAAGCTCGTGACTGTCTCGTCCGACGGTACAGAGATGGCAAGTCTCGACAGCAGTCAGGAGATTCTGTCCATGTCCGCGGCGGGGAAGTATATCGCCGTGCTGTACAGCGACAGTCTGGTGCTCTACACGCCGCAGCTGCAGGAATACGCGCGGCTGGATGCCACGGAGTACGCGCGCTCTGTCATCATGCGCGAGGATGGTACGGCGGTGCTGATCGGCTCGTCGTCCGCCTGGCTTTATATTCCGTAATTTCTGTAAAACGCTAAAAATGTTACAATTTATGACTTGAAAGGAGCGCGGGAAACGTGAATAATGGCCTTATGATCGATGCAGTCTTCGCGCTCGTGCTCATTTTAAGCGTCGTGTTCGGCGCCAAGCGGGGGCTGTTCCGCAGCTTTATGGCGCTGGCGGCAATCGTGCTCGCGCTGATCGGCGCGTCGCTCCTGACCGACGCTTTGACCGAGCCCGTGACCGACATGCTGATGCCGCGCCTTGAAAAGAGCGTGGAGGAGTGGTTTGATACCGAATCGCAGACACCGCAGGGGGATGTCCCGCAGATCGGGGGGGAGACCCCGGCGGAGAGCGACGCCTCGGGTGAAACGCAAAACGGCGACGCCGCGCAGGACGCGGAAAACGTTTGGCAGGACGATTCGCCGCTCGCGGTGACAGGCCTTCTCAAAAAGCTGCTGCGCTTCGATTTCGACGGCGCGGTGCGTCAGTCGCTTCGAAATGCCGCGCGCGACGCAGCGCTTGCCGCCGTAAGGACGCTGCTCGGCAGCGTGGTGAGGACACTCGTGTTCGTGCTGTGCTTTTTGGTGCTCACGCTGCTGCTCCGCTTAGTGACGGGAGGCATTGACAAGGTGTTAGACTTGCCAGTGCTGAACGCGCTCAACACCATCGGCGGCGGCGCGCTGGGCCTGATCGAGGGCGCACTTTTGCTGTTTCTCGTCTGCGATGTCGCACCGAAGCTCGGCGTCAAGGCCTTTGCCGACTACGAGGGCACGTATCTGTTATCGTTTTTTATGAGTCATACTCCGCGCGGGCTTGTCGCCGCGCTGTTACCCTGATCTTTACCCCAAGGAGGAAATACTATGCAGCCGCAACTTTGTTCCAGATGTAAAAAGAATATCGCCGTTGTGTTCATCACCCGTCAGGAAAACGGGCAGAACGTCAACGAAGGACTTTGCCTCAAGTGCGCGAAAAATCTCGGACTGCCGCAGGTGGACGAGATGATGCGCCGCATGGGCATCACGGATGAGGACCTTGACAATATCTCCAATGAAATGATGGGCGCCTTCGGCGGCGCGGAAAACCTCGAAGGTCTGACCGACGCCGACGATCCGGACGCCGATAACGAGGACGAGGACGGCAAGACCGCCACATTCCCGTTCCTGAGCCGCTTTTTCGGCGGAAATCCCGCTGCGAACGACGCACAAAATGGCAACGAGGCCGAGCAGACGCAGAGCCCGCGCAGCAACAAGAAGGTCGAAAAGGGGAGCAAGCACAAATTCCTCGACTCCTACTGCATCAATCTCTCCCAGCGCGCACGCGACGGCAAGCTCGACGCGGTCATCGGCCGCGAGGAGGAGATCGAACGCGTCATCCAGATTTTGAACCGCCGCCAGAAGAACAACCCCTGCCTGATCGGTGAGCCGGGCGTCGGCAAGACGGCCATTGCCGAGGGCCTCGCCCAGCGCATCGTCGCGGGTGACGTGCCCTTCAAGCTCAGAAGCAAGGAGGTCTATCTTCTTGACCTGACCGCGCTCGTCGCGGGCACGCAGTTCCGCGGCCAGTTCGAGAGCCGCATGAAGGGCCTCATCGAGGAGATCCGCAAGATGGGCAACGTCATCCTTGTCATCGACGAGGTGCACAACATCGTCGGCGCGGGCGACGCCGAGGGCAGCATGAACGCCGCCAACATCTTGAAGCCTGCGCTCTCCCGAGGCGAAATTCAGGTCATCGGCGCGACGACGTTCACCGAGTATCGCAAGCACATTGAAAAGGACACCGCGCTTGAGCGCCGCTTCCAGCCGGTCACGGTCAACGAGCCGAACATGGAGGACACGCTCAAAATTTTGAAGGGCATCGCCCACTACTACGAGCAGTTCCACGGCGTCAAAATTCCCGAGGGCATTCTGCGTCAGGCGGTGCTGCTGTCCGAGCGCTACATTACCGACCGTTTCCTGCCCGACAAGGCCATCGACCTCATCGACGAGGCATGCTCGGATCTGAACCTGCACGACAAGAACATCAACCGCCGCATGGAGCTGCGCCGCGAGATCGAGGATTACGACAAGGAGCGCGAGCTTTTGCAGGGCGCAGAAGAACCCGACTTTGAGCGTCTGGCCGAGCTCAAGAGCCTTACCATCAAGGCGCAGACCGAGCTCGACGAGCTCTGCGCGCAGGGTGACCCGCAGCTCACGATGGACAACCTCGCCCGCGTGATCGAGCTCTGGACGAAGATCCCCGCCTCGCGTATCCGTGAAGACGAGTTCCGCCGTCTGAGCGAGCTTGACAAGCGCTTAAAAGAGCACATTGTCGGTCAGGACGAGGCTGTCGAGGCTGTCGCCGCGGCGATACGCCGCAACCGCGTGGGCATCTCGCCCAAGCATAAGCCGGTGAGCTTCATCTTTGTCGGCCCCACGGGCGTCGGCAAGACCGAGCTTGTCAAGCAGCTGGCGCAGGACCTCTTCAACTCGCCCGATGCGCTGATCCGTTTCGACATGTCCGAGTTTATGGAAAAGCACTCGGTCTCCCGCATCGTCGGCTCGCCCCCGGGCTATGTCGGCTATGATGAAGCCGGCCAGCTGACCGAAAAGATTCGCCGCAAGCCCTACGCCGTCATCCTTTTCGACGAGATCGAAAAGGCGCATCCCGACGTGATGAACGTCCTGCTGCAAATTCTCGACGACGGCGAGATCACCGACTCCCACGGCCGCAAGGTCAACTTTGAAAATACCGTCATCGTGATGACGTCCAACGCGGGCAGCGAGCGCAAGGAGGGCACTGTCGGCTTCGGCCACACGGTGAACGAGCAGAACCGCGACCGCGCTATGAAGGCGCTCGGCGAGTTCCTGCGCCCCGAATTCCTGAACCGTGTGGACGAGGTCATCTGCTTCAACCGCCTTGACGAGAAGAACTTCGCCGGCATCGCCCGCATCATGCTCGATGAGCTGCAAAAGAGCCTTGAGGACAAGGGCCTGCTCTTTACGTGGGACGAGGATGTTGAGGACTACCTCGTCAAGAAGTCCTACTCCGCGACCTACGGCGCGCGCAATCTGCGCCGCACCATTCAGAAAGAGCTCGAAGACGTCATGGCCGTGCAGATCATCGACTCCTACGAGCACCCCGTCACGCAGATCCATGCATCGATGGAGGACGGCAAGCTCGTCGTCCGCAGCCTGTAAAAGAAAGGGGAGGGAGACCATGTTCCATCTGTTCCGCAAAGACATTGAAAAGCACTGCGCCTACTGCAAGAGCGGATCTGTCATCAACGAAGGGCAGGTCATCTGCTCCCGCCGCGGCGTGGTCGACTCTGCCGACCACTGCCGTCACTTTTGCTATGATCCGCTCAAGCGTGTGCCGCCCCGTCCCGCCACGCTGAACGACAAGTACACGTCCGAGGATTTTTCCCTGTAAGGCCGGGCAGCGCCCCGAACAATAAAGAAAGAAGGCCGATTCCCATGAACGTTTCTCAGGTTTACGCAGTCTATTTCAGCGCCACCGGCAACACCAGAAAGGTGACCACCACGCTTGCCAACGCGCTTGCCGTCAGCTTCGACGTGCCGCTCGAGGTGCGCGATTTCACGCTGCCCGCCGCGCGCGAGGAAACCTATGATTTTGCCGAGGGCGACCTTGTCATCTTCGGTATGCCGACCTATGCAGGAAAGCTTCCAAATAAGCTGCTCGACTTTGTGAAGTCCGGCTTTCACGGAAACGGCGCGCTCGCCGTGCCGGTCGTGACGTTCGGCAACCGCAGCTTCGACAATTCGCTTGCCGAGCTCTGCGCCTGCCTCGAAGGGGACGGCTTCCACACCATCGGCGCGGGCGCCTTTGCCTGCCGCCACGCCTTTACCGACGCGCTTGCCAACGGCAGACCCGATTCCGACGATATGGCGGAGCTTGCAAAGCTCGGCTCCGCGGTCGTGGGCCGCATCGTGCGGATGACCGAGTATCCCGCGCCCGTCACGGTCGACGGTGACGCCGACGCGCCGTATTACCGCCCGCTGGGCCTCGATGGCGAACCGAAGGTGTTTCTGAAGGCGAAGCCCAAGACCGACCTCGACAAGTGTATCCACTGCGGTGTGTGCGCCTCACTCTGCCCGATGGGCTCGATCAATCCCGATGATGTCACCGAGGTCGTGGGCGTGTGCATCAAATGCCACTCCTGCGTGCGCAACTGCCCGATGGGTGCGAAGTATTTCGACGATCCCGCGTTCCTCTCGCACCGCGCGATGCTCGAACGCGACTACACGCGCAGAGCGGAGGACAAGATCTTCACGGCGTAAGAAAGTACATAAAAAGGCTCTGTTTGGGAATCCCAAACGGAGCTTTTTTGTATCCCGAAAACCACTCGCTGGGCGAGTGGTTCAAAAGAGGCTGCTG
>OOAC01001013.1_pt1 | contig 21405 bp, 20 predicted proteins | sample 1671041 | NCBI WGS metagenome assembly OOAC01 (sample SAMN06348116, study PRJEB24527) | human gut metagenome | biome: human gut; feature: ankylosing spondylitis patient; material: feces | host: Homo sapiens | place: China | collected 2015-10 | reverse complement strand
CGTTCTCTTGGGGGTCCAAGGGGGCCATTCTCTCACGTGAGAGAATGGCCCCCTTATTCCGTGCAGCGCCCGCGGCGCTGCTCCCCCTTGCAGACTGCAAGGAGTCTATTCCATCTTGCATAATTTCACGATTATGGTAACAAATCGAATTTCTGTTCTGCCACAAATTTTCCAATTCCAGAATTATGTAAATTTCGACACACGCCTATCTGCACAGTATGTTTTCCACTCCGCGGAAATCAAATCAATTTTCCCCTGTCAAATCAGGCGATTTTGAGAAATCCGCTTGTGTGGAAAACTCTGTGGAAACTGTGGATAACTCACCGTAGAATCTCTTTATTGAATTTATTATGTTAATCTGTCAGTTTCGATCAAACCTTGCCGCATCGCGGCGGATTCTGTCGGGAACGCGGCTACTTTGACGGCTTTTCGCAACTTCCGTCATGTCTGCTGATTTTTATTTTTGCCGTTCTGCCGAATCACAAGAGCCTTTCTGCACACGCATTTTGCAGAAGCTCTGCAAAATATACTATTTGTATAGAAACTGTAAAGGCCCTGCCGATTTCTCGGCAGGGCCTTTTTTAACACGGTGTTTCCAGTCCGTAACACCCGCTCACGGGGTCTAAAAAGAGCGGCAGGTGCAGCGGGCGGTACGTGAACCAGACGAACGCGAACAGCAGCGCCCACAGAAGTACAAAGCCGATGAGCTGCATCGCGCCCCCGCGCAGCGCGCCATCGGTCAGCAGGCGGTAACTCAGAAAGTACAGCAGCGCGTCGGCGAGGAAGAAGATCGTGATGTTCACCCAGCCAGGGAGCTTGCCGAACATTCCCGTCAGCGTGTAGAAAAGCGCCGGAATCGAGACAAGGCCCAGCAGGATGCTCGCCGCCTTGACGGCGAAGAAGTTCCGGAACGCCTCGGAAAACACAATAAACTCCACCACCGTGAACACGAGAAACGGGATAAACAACAGCTTCATGTGCTCCCAGGTCGACTCGTTGACCGCCGAAAACACCGCGATCACGCGATTCCCGCCCGTCCATTCGTACACAAAGTGCAGCAGCGTCCCGAAAAGGCCAGTTGCGATAAAGCCGACAATCTCCCATCGGCGCAGCTCCCGTTTCATGCTCCGTCCTCCCTTTCCGCCCCGGTCAAGCCGGGCAAGCACTATAGTCTACGCGGGAAAGAAGGGCTTTATACAGCAAAAGCCGCCCTAAACGGGCGGCTCTTGCATTTCTTCTCTTATTCGGCAAATCGCGGCACGATGACGCCCGCAGGTGCGTTCTTCGTCAGCTCGAACAAGTTCCCATCAAGTTTGTGGATCTTCTTTGCCTCATACAGCGCCAGAAATTCATCGAGTGTGCCGATCTCAGGGTAGCCGTGCGCGCCGAAGCGGTAGTGCATCGGCACGAGCACGCGCGGCGCGATCGCGTCCGCGACCTTTTTTGCCGTCTTCGCGTCGATCGTATAGTACCCGCCAACGGGAATCAGCAGCGCATCGCAGCCCTTGACCGCCGCAAGCTGCTCCTCGCTCAGCTCGTGGCCGAGGTCACCGCAGTGCACGAGCGTCATCCCCTCTGCGCGCAGGATATGGATGGCGTTCTCGCCGCGAAGTGAACCTTTCTTGTCATCGTGGAACGTTGAAACCGTCTCGACCGTAAACGGGCTCTCCGATTTGTCGCGCCCCGAGAGCGTCACCGCCTCCAAAAAGGCGTGGTCGCGGTGGCCGTGCGAGCACAGCGCCTCGTCCGCCTCGATGTGCAGCGCAGGATACGTCTCTACATAGTAGGGGTCGAGCACGACGCGCCAGCCCGCGCTCTCGACCACAAAACAGGAATGGCCCAGCCAGATGATGTTCATGGTGTTTTCCTCCTTAATTCCGCGTCATTCAAGCTCATCGAGCGTCATGGAGAAGCTCTCCATGCAGTTGACCATGAAATAGTCGAGCTCGGGCATGTGCATCTCGCTCAGCGCGCGGCGCGTCTGCTCCGCAGCCTTTTTGAATTCCATGTTGCCCGCCTTGAGCTCTTCGACGCACTTGATGTAGGCCGAGAGCTTGTCCGCCGCTTTGACAAGCTTTTTCGTCGTCTCGTCCTCGATCTTGATGATGGGCTCATAGTCCGCGCGCAGTTCGTCCGGCAGCATGGAGAGCAGCTTGTCGCTTGCCACGGCCTCGACCTTGCGGTAGGCGTCGCGGATCTCGGGGTTATAGTACTTGATGGGCGTCGGCATATCGCCGGTCAGGATCTCTGTTGCGTCGTGGTAGAGCGCGGCGACCGCCACGGCGTTCGCGTCCGTGGGCAGACCGAAGACACGCGTGCGGATGAGCGCGAGCGCGTGCGCCAGCACCGCGACCATGTGGCTGTGCTCCTGAATGTTCTCCTCCTCGGTGTTGCGCATGAGCGCCCAGCGCTTGACACAGCGCATGCGGGAGATATAGGCATAAAAATGGTTGGCCATGCGTTATTCCTCCAACTCGCCGCGAAGACTGCCGCCGTCGACCGCCGTGATCTTCACGTTTTTCACCTGATTGTGCAGGCCTTCCTGCGCGACGGATACCTCCATATAGTTCGGCGCGTGGCCCGCGCTGCCGCCCTTGCGGTCGCGTTCGAAGAGCACGGGAAAGATCTTGCCCACGCAGCACGCAAGATACGCTTCGTGCATCGTCTTGGCGACAGCCGAGGCGCGCGCAGCGCGCTCTTCGCGCACGGGCATGTCGATCTGGCGCATCTCCGCAGCCTTCGTGCCCGGGCGGATGGAATAAGGGAAGACGTGCATGTCGGCAAAGCCGACGCGCGCGATGAAGTCAAGCGTCTGCGCGAATTCCTCCTCCGTCTCCTCGGGAAAGCCCGTGATGAGGTCCGTCGTGATGGCAGGGTCGTCAAAATACTGACGCAGCAGGTCGCAGGATTCCATATAGCGCGCCGTATCATATTTGCGGTTCATACGCTTTAAGGTCGCGTCGCAGCCCGACTGCATCGAGAGGTGGAAATGTGGGCAGAGGTAAGGAAGCTTCGACGCCCGCTTGCAGAATTCCTCCGTGATGGTCCGCGGTTCGAGCGAGCCGAGGCGGATGCGCATGTCGCCGCCCTCGCGCGCGATGAGCTCCAAAAGGTCGATGAGTGAGGTCCCGTCCTTGAAGTCCGAGCCGTAGGACGAAATTTCGATGCCCGTGACCACGATCTCACGGTAGCCCTCCTCACGCAGCGCTTTCACCTGCTTTGCAGCTTCGTCCATCGGCAGCGAGCGCACGCGCCCGCGCGCGTAAGGAATGAGGCAGTAGGTGCAGAAATTCACGCACCCGTCCTCGACCTTGAGCATCGCGCGTGTGCGATTCACCATACCTCCCGCGGGCAGCACCTCAAAATCGCGCCGCTCCCAGACGTCGTCGACATCGACAATAGGCGTTTTGTCCTGTGCCGCGCGCTCCAAAAGGTCGATGAACTTCGCGCGGTCATTCGTGCCGGCGATGACGTCGAGCCCGAGCTTTTTGACGTCCTCGGGATGCGTCTGGGCGTAGCAGCCGCAGGCGGCGATGACCGCGCTCGGGTTGCGGCGCTGCGCCTGACGGAGCATCTGGCGCGACTTTTTGTCGCTCACCGCCGTGACCGAGCAGGTGTTGACAACGTAGGCGTCCGCCGTCTCCTCAAAATCCACCAGTGTATGTCCGCGGTGCAAAAGCTCCTGCTCGAGTGCCTGCGTTTCATATTGGTTCACCTTGCACCCGAGGGTGCAGATCGCAACTTTCATGTATGTTTGTATCCTTTTCCGCGATTTGAGCGGTAAAGTTCCGCTTTTTTCTGCCGTTTCCGACGCAAAGCGTCCGCCGCCCTTGCTTTTTTATTTTTATATTGTATAATCATTTGAGCATTCTGACAAGACCAAAGAAAGGATTTTCCCGATATGATCTATCTCGATCACGCGGCCACCACCCCCGTTCCCGAAGAGGTGGCGCATGCCGTTTACGATACGCTGGTTTCTGGCTGGGGCAACCCCAGCTCGCAATACCCCATCGGAAAGCAGGCGCGCGACGCTGTCGCCGCGGCGCGCGAGACGATTGCCGCCGCGCTCGGCTGCAAGAGTGAACAGTTCGTCTTCACCTCCTGCGGGTCGGAGAGCGACAACTGGGCCGTCCGCCTTGCCCTGCACCAGAACCGCCACGCCGGCAAGCACATCATCACGACCGCCGTGGAACACAGCGCGATTCTCGAGACCTGCAAGGCCCTCGAGCAGGAGGGCTACTCCGTCACGTACTTAAAGCCCGACAAGAACGGCAACATCACCGCCTCTCAGGTCGAAAGTGCACTGCGCGACGACACCGCGCTCGTCACGATGATGCTCGTCAACAACGAGACGGGCTGCATCTTCCCCGTGGCCGAGGTCGCGCAGCTTCTGAAAGCGAAAAAGTCCCGTGCCCTGCTGCACACCGACGCGGTGCAGGCCTTTTTGAAAATTCCGTTCCGCGCCGACACGCTGGGCGCGGACCTCATCTCCGTCAGCGCGCACAAGCTCGGCGCGCCCAAGGGGATCGGCGGCCTGTATTTGGGCGAGCGCATCCGCGCGCCCAAACCGCTGATCTTTGGCGGCGGGCAGGAGAGCGGCCTGCGCTCCGGCACAGAGGCCACGGGCCAGATCGCAGGCTTTGCCAAGGCGGTCGAGCTGCGCGCCGACCATCTCGATGAAAAGCTCGCCCACGTCGCCGCCATCAAGACCTACGCCGAGGAAAAGCTCCTCGCGCTCGACGGCGTCGTCCGCATCGGCGACGGGACCGCGCCGCACATCCTGTCGATCTCGCTCGTCGGCTACCCGTCGGCGAATGTCGTTACGGAGCTCGGCGCACAGGGCATCTGCATCTCGGCAGGCTCCGCCTGCCATCGCGGGCAGCTGAGCCACGTCTACCGCGCGATGGGCCTTGACAAAAAGGCCGCCGCGGGCGTGCTGCGTGTCAGCTTCGGCCCCGAGACGACGAAAGAAGAGATCGACGCGCTCGCCGAGGCGCTCAGGGCGCACCGCGACACGCGCTTCCCCATGCTGTAATTCCACGATTCGAGGTTTTTATGTTCTCCTATCTTCACCAGCCCAAGGGCTTTTACAAGCATCTTTTTCTGCTGGCGCTGCCGGTCATCGTGCAGAATTTGATCACCACGTCGCTCGGCTTTCTCGATACGTTCATGGTGGGACTTCTCGGCAGCGATCAGATGTCCGCCGTCACGGTGGCGAACGTGCCAGTCTTCATCATCCAGCTCGTCGTCTTCGGCCTGCAAAGCGGCTCAAGCGTGCTCATCAGCCAATACTGGGGCCGCGGCGACCGCGAGAGCATCAACCGCGTCATAGGCATCGGCTTTATGATCGCGGGCGGCGTGAGCGTGCTGTTTGCCGCCATTCTGTGCGCGTTTCCCGCGCAGGTGCTCTACCTCATCACCGACAATCTGACACTCGTGGAGCTGGCCGAGCCGTACCTGCGCATCGTCGGCTTCTCCTACATTTTCAACTCACTTTCCTCCATCTACATCGGCATGCAGCGCAGCATCGAAAATCCGCGCTTCGGCATGATCGTCTTCGCGATCTCGATGCTCTGCAACACGCTCGGCAACTATGTGCTGATCTTCGGCAAGCTCGGTCTGCCCGCGCTCGGCATCACGGGTGCGGCGGTAGCGACGCTTCTGTCCCGCGTGGTGGAGTTCGTCGTCGCGTCCTCCTACGCGTTCCGCTGCCGCACGATGCCGCTCATGAAGCACGCCATCCTCCGCCCCGGCATGGACATGCTGCGTAAATTCCTGCGCTACAGCGCGCCGGTGCTCATCAACGAGACGCTCTGGGGCACGGGCTTTTCGATGATCACGGTCATCATGGGCCACATGGCAAATAGCAGCGATCTCATCGCCGCCTACACGCTCGCGGGCAATATCGACAAACTGATGACCTCCGGCGTGTTCGGCATCGCGGCGGCGGTGTCCGTCATCGTCGGCAAGGAGATCGGCACGGGCAACTTAAAGGGCGTTTACAACATTGGCCGCGCGCTGTGCTTCACGGCGTTCGTGTTCGGCATTGTGCTCGGCCTCGCCGAATACACGATGTTCGTGACGCTGATGCGCCCGTTCGTCATGCCGCTCTTCTCGCTCTCGGCGGTCGCCGAGCGGCTTTGCAGTGTGATGCTCATGTGCTATGCCTGCGCCATCCCGCTGCACAGCTTTTCAACCACGATGGTCGTAGGCGTGCTGCGCGGCGGCGGCGATGTGAATGCCTCGCTCTTTATCGACAATGTTCCCCTCTGGTGCGGCACGCTGCCGATGATGTGTCTGCTCGGCCTTGTGCTCAAGGTGCCGAACGAGGTCTTCTGCCTCTGCCTGATGATCGAATATATCATCAAATCCCCCATCGGCCTTTACCGCCTGCACTCCGGCAAGTGGATCCACGACATCACCCGCATCGACGAATAACAAAAAAGCGGAAGGGCGCTGCCCTTCCGCTTTTCCATTCTCATTGTCAAGTTTTTACCGCGCGCTCCCGCCGCATTTCTCTCAGCACCGGCACGCTGACACACAGCGACGCCGCCACAAAGAACGCGATGCCGACCATGCGGTTCACGCTGATATGCTCGTGGTACACGACGACCGCCAGCGCCGTTGCCAGAATGGGCTTGACGAGATAAACGAACGACGCCTCCGTCGCAGAGGTGTACTCCGTGATCTTCGCCGTGAGCAGAAAGCCGATGGCCGCGCAGCCGATGCCGACATGGCACAAAAGCAGCGTCGTTTTGAGCGTAAAGCCCGTGAAAAACGGAATGCCCGCGAATATCTCCAGCCCCAGGCCGCTGTAAAGCGCACCGACCGCCGGAATCTCACCGAGCAGCAGCAGGAAAAGAAGCTCCAGACCGCCGATGAGCATGTTGAACGTCGTGATCACGAGCGCGCCGAGCCGCGGCAGACGCAGCTTGCAGAGCGTACCGTAAGTGGCAAACAGCAGCGTGGCGGTGATGATCTCCAAAAAGCCGCGCAGGCTGATCTCAAGGTGCGCGGGATTGAGGATGAAGAGAATGCCGACAAGTTCCACGCCGATGGCCAGCAGATGGTTCTTTTTCAGCGGCTCATGCAGGATGAAGTGCGCCAGCGCCACCGCGAACACAGGATTGCCCGAGTAGATAATCGATGTAGCTGAGGCGTCCATGTGCAGCACCGCCATCTGCAAAAGCGACATGTGCAGCGTCACCGTCAGAAAACCGAGCAGTGTGAAATAGCCCCAATCCGCCTTTGTAAGCTGGATATCCCGCTTTTTGAGGTCGTTCAGTGCAAAGGGCATCAGTGCAGCCGCGCCGAGCAGCACGCGCTCCACCGTCACCTGCATGGGCGCGAACGCGCCGCCGAGGGCCTTGAGCGCGACCTCCGTCGTGGAATAGAGCATCGCGGCAAGCAGGATATAGAGATATCCCCGTTTCCGATCAGTCGTCATCTTCTTCCTCCTGTGCCTCGCCTTTGGCGAAGCAGCATCATTGTATGCCCCGCTGTGTTAAAATGCAATCCCAATCCGCTTTGTTCGGACGAAAAATGCCGCCCCGAATCGGGGCGGCATTTTGATTGCGGAACAGAAAATTACTTGGCAGTCTGCGCGGCCTTCTTACTCTCCCACTTGGTCACGCAGCAGGCGCAGGAGATATCGCCCGTGATGTTCAGGCAGGTACGCCCCATGTCGAAGAGGCGGTCGATGCCGTAGATGATCATGATCATATCGACGGGGATGTTCATCGCCTCGAGCACCATAGCGAGCATGATCATGCCCGCGCCCGGCGTACCGGCGGTGCCGATGGAGGCAAGCGTCGCGGTGACGACGATCGTGACCATCTGGCCAAGGGTCAGCGTCATGCCGCAGCAGGTGGCAAGAAAGATGGTGGCGACGCACTGATAGATGGCGGTGCCGTCCATGTTGATCGTCGCGCCGAGGGGGATAACAAAGGAGGAAACGTCGCTCTCCGCGCCCAGCTCATCCGCGCACTCCTTGCTCAGAGGGATCGTGGCGGCAGAGGAGGTGGAGGTAAAGGCGAAAATCATCGCGGGGGATGCCTTCTCGAAGAAGGTGAAGGGGCTGATGCCCGCAAACGCCTTGGCAGAGAAAGAGTAGCAGAGGACTGCATGGACGATGTAGCCGAGGTACGCGCAGCCGAGCACCACGGCAAGAGAGCCGAGGATCTCAGGGCCCTGCGTGGCGACGACCCACGCCATCATCGTAAACACACCGATGGGGCTGAGGGCAATGATGAACGCCATCACGCGCTCGATGACCGCATAGAGCGTGGAGACCAGGTCCTTGGCAAGCTTGCCCTTTTCGCCCGCGGCAAGGATGCCGCCGCCGAACATCAGGGCGATCACGATGACCTGCAGCATGTTTGCGTCGGTGAAGGACTTCCACATGTTGCTCGGGAAGATGGCGACCAGGGTATCCATGAAGTTGGCGCTGGTGGCCTTATCCCAGACCGCGCCGTCCTCCAGCGCGAGCGTGGGGAACCAGCCTGCATTGTTGAAGAGGTTGGCGAATACCAGGCCGATGACGCAGGCCGCGGCCGTGGTGACGAGGAAGTAGGCGACCGTCTTCCAGCCGACGGAGCCGACCTTCTTCATATCGCCCATGGAGATGATGCCGTCGATCATCGACAGCAGCACGACGGGCACGACGATGAACTTGAGGAGGTTGACGAAGATCGTGCCGAAGGGCTTTAAGTAGTTGGTCGTGAACTCGGGTATTCCCAGCTTATGAAAGGCATAGCCGGCCAGAATACCGAGCAGCAGCGCAATTCCGATCTGCTTCGGCAAGCTTAGTTTTTTCTTTTCCATGCTCCACACACACTTTCTAAATGAAAATCCCCCATTTATAGGCATTATCAATAGGGGTCGTGCTTATTGTACTGCACTTTATTTCATTTGGCAAGGGCTTTTGCAGGAAAAATTTCGTTTTGCTGCCCGCATTTTTGCACAAAAATGATGGATATCTTTCATGTAAATTGGTCAAAATTTCGGCTTGCAATCTTGCCTGCTTTCGGGTATTCTTGGTCAGACGACAACAAACGAACAGGAGGAACGACCCATGATGCTCTGCACCGCGCCGAAAAAGAAAAATTCTTCCGTTGGTATTGCTGTTTCTGTTTTTATTGATATTGTTTCTTTTGACCGGTAAGTTTTCTTACCGGTCTTATTTTTTGCCCACGCGGGGCCCAACCATGTTTATTCAAATGAGAATAAAAATAAGAAGAAAGCAAAGAGGGAAAATCACATGAAGAAAGAACTCGGACACGAAGCCATCTACGACGCCCGCCAGCTGGGCACCCCCAGAATGCTGATCCTGGGCCTGCAGCACATGTTCGCCATGTTCGGCGCGACGGTGCTCGTCCCCATCCTCGTGCAGGGCTACGGCCTGCCGCTCTCCATCCAGACGACGCTGCTGTTCGCGGGCTTAGGCACGCTGCTGTTCCACGTGTGCACCAAGTTCAAGGTCCCCGCGTTCCTCGGCTCCTCGTTCGCCTACCTCGGCGGCTTCTCCACGGTCGCGACGATGCCCGCCTATGAGGGCATGGACCCTGAGCTCAAGCTCGCCTACGCGCTCGGCGGCATCGTGATCGCAGGTCTCCTCTACCTCGTGCTCGCGCTCCTCTTCAAGGTGCTCGGCGCGAAAAAGGTCATGCGTTACTTCCCTCCCATCGTCACGGGCCCGATGATCATCATGATCGGCCTGAACCTCTCCGGCTCCGCCATCAATAACGCCTCCACCTGCTGGTGGCTCGCCCTCGTCGCTATGGCCATCATCGTGGTCGCCAACATCTGGGGCAAGGGCATGGTCAAGATCATCCCCATCCTGCTCGGCGTCGTCGGCTCCTACATCGTCGCGGTCATCGCCGGTCAGGTCGACTTCTCCGGTGTGAGTGAAGCAAGCTTCCTTGGTTTCCAGCAGTTCGTCATCGCCAAATTCGACGTCTCCGCCATCCTGGTCATGGCCCCTATCGCCATCGCGGCTATGATGGAGCACATCGGTGATATCTCCGCCATCTCCTCCACCACCGGCAAGAACTTCATCGAAGACCCGGGCCTGCACCGCACGCTCGTCGGCGACGGTCTCGCCACCGCGTTCGCCGGCTTCTTCGGCGGCCCTGCCAACACCACCTACGGTGAGAACACCGGCGTGCTCGCCCTCTCCAAGGTCTACGACCCCCGCGTTGTCCGCCTCGCGGCCATCTACGCCATCATCCTGAGCTTCTCCCCCAAGTTTGACGCGCTCGTCAACTCCATCCCCGCGGCCATCGTCGGCGGCGTCAGCTTCATCCTCTACGGTATGATCTCCGCGGTCGGTGTGCGCAACATCGTAGAAAACCAGGTCGACCTCACCAAGTCCCGCAACCTGATCATCGCAGCGGTCATGTTCGTCAGCGGCCTCGGCTTCAGCTCGGTCGGCGGCATCACCTTCACTGTCGGCGGCGCGGCCGTCACCCTCTCCGGCCTCGCCATCGCGGCCCTGTGCGGTGTCATCCTGAACGCCATCCTCCCCGGCAACGACTACGAGTTCGGCGTCAGCGTCACGGGCGACAAGTCCGCCGACCTCGGCAGCTACTAAGAAGCAAATTTCAAAATCAAATCAAAAAGGAAGCGGCACGCGCCGCTTCCTTTTTTCGCTTCTTCGTGCTATACTCTATCCAAATCCTTTGCAGGAGGCATCATTCATGGAAAGCATCAAGCCCGGGCGCTACCGCCACTTCAAGAGCAAAGAATATGAGGTCCTCGGTGTCGCACGTCATTCAGAGACGGAGGAGGAGCTCGTCGTCTATCGCGCGCTGTACGGCGACTTTGGCCTCTGGGTGCGGCCCGTGAGCATGTGGAACGAGACTGTCGAGCGCGACGGCAAGACGTTCCGCCGCTTCACCTATATCGGCGAATGACGGGCTATACGCTGATTCGCGCCAAGCGCCGTACGATGTCCCTGCAATTGGACCGCGACGGAAATGCCGTCGTCCGCGCCCCCTACGGCGTCAAAAAAGAGTTCATCGACCGCTTTGTCGCCGAGCACGAGGACTGGCTTACCCGCGCCCACGAAAAGCAGCAGGCGCGCCGCCTTGCCCATCCCGAGCCGACGGACGAGGAGCGCAAAGCGCTCATCGCGCGTGCGAAGGAATACCTCCCGATGCGCGTCGATTACTGGAGCGGCATCATGGGCCTCACGCCGACGGGCCTCAAGATCACGTCCGCGCGCACGCGCTTTGGCTCGTGCAGTGGGAAAAACAGCCTTTGCTTTTCCTGGCGGCTGATGCAGTATCCGCGCGAAGCCATCGACTATGTCGTCGTCCACGAGCTCGCGCACATCCGCCACCACGACCACTCCCCCGCGTTCTACGCGCTCATCGAGCGCTACATGCCCGACTGGCGCGAGCGGATGAAGCTGCTGAAAGAATAAAAAGAGACGCTCTGCAGGCGTCTCTTTTCATCATAATATGGTAGTCCGACCTTCTCTTACTTGTTGAGCTTCAGCCGGAAGTCCTCGCCTTCGGCGGCATACTCCACTTTATAACACTGCTTTTCGGCAAAGCGGGCGAAGAGCCGGCACGCGCCTTGAACTCCTTGCTCGCAACGCTCATGATGAACGCGCCGAGCACGAGGCCGATGATCTCAGGGCGGACATACTGCACCTTTGCCGCGCTGTGCAGGCCCACCGCACCGGAAATATCGCGCAGAAAGCACGCGATGCAGAAGCCCATGTTCGTAGGGTTACCGAGCGCCGTTAAGATGAGCGCCGCAAGGCCCACTGCGGCGCCCGCAATAATGACGCCCAGATGTACTTTTTTTATTTTCTCCAATTCTCCTTTTTTGATCGTTGACAAAATCAACACTTTTTGTCGAAAACCAGTATATCGGTTTATCTTTTGAAAAACAAACGGGATTCATAGATGAAAGAGAGGGAACCATCGTTTTTTCGATGGTTCCCCCTCTTTTCTTCAAATCACCAGCTCGTAAAAGCCGTCGGCCTCCAACCCCTCCGCCTCGGTCAGCGCGGCGAGCGCGGCGCGGTCCTGGACCTCCGCGCGCCACGACATACCGCAGTCCGCCGTCAGCTCACGCGGGACGGGGATGAGCCGCCCGGGCAGGCCCTTCGCCCGGCAGAGCTTTTCCATCGCGATGGCCGCGGCCGTCGTGTGGAAGGTGATGACGAGCCATAGCTTTTTCTCTCTCATGTTGCGATCTTGCGGAGCGCGGTGACCGCGGCGTCCGCTTCCTCTTCCGTATTGTACCAGCCGAAGCTGAAGCGCACCGCGCCCTGCTCCTGTGTGCCGAGCGCCTCGTGCAGGCGCGGCGCGCAGTGCGCGCCCGGGCGGGTCGCGATGCCGTAATCCTCGGACAGGATATCCGATACCTCGCCCGAGTCCATGTCGCCGATGTTGAGCGCGGCGACCGCCGTGCGCTCATGGTCAAAATCGCCGTAGAGCGCCACACCCGGAATTTTCTTGACGCCCGCGACAAAGCGGCGCAGCAGCGCCATTTCATGCGCGTGGATGGCCTCAACGCCGGTCTCCTGCAAAAAGTCGAGCGCGGCGTTCAGCCCCGCGATACCGTGGCCGTTGAGCGTGCCCGCCTCTAGCCGCGTCGGCATCTGCTCGGGCTGCTCGTGGAGATAGGTCTGCACGCCCGTGCCGCCGACCTTCCAGGGGTTGATGTCCACACCCTCGCGCACGCACAGTCCGCCCGTGCCCTGCGGGCCCATCAGCGATTTGTGCCCCGTGAAGCACAGCACGTCGATGTGCATCTGCTCCATGTCGATGGGCAGCACGCCCGCGCTCTGCGAAGCGTCCACAATGAACAAAAGGTCGTGTTCGTGCGCAAATGCGCCGATGCACGCCAGATCCAGCGTGTTGCCCGTCAGGTTCGAGGCATGCGTGCAGACGACGGCGCGGGTATCGGGACGCAGCAGCCGTTCAAAATCGGCGTAGTCGATGTTCCCCTGCCGGTCTGCGGGAACAAAGCTCAACGTGACATTGTTTTCCCGTTCCAGCCGGTAAAGCGGTCGCAGGACAGAGTTGTGCTCAAGGTCGGTCGAGATCACATGCTCGCCCGCGTGGATGCAGCCATGGATGGCGATGTTCAGCGCCTCGGTCGAGTTACAGGTGAACGCCACGTGGTCAGGCCGCTTGCAGCCAAAGAGCGCGGCGAGTTTGCAGCGCGTGTCGTAGATCACGCGCGAGGCGGCAAGCGCCTCCTCGTGCGTGCCGCGCGCGCTGTTGCCAAAGCTCCCCATCGCCGCGACCACCGCGTCGATGACCTGCGGCGGCTTTCGCAGCGTGGTCGCCGCGTTGTCAAGATAGATCATCTTACGGACGGACGACGCGGTCCGCGCCGCTCGTCTTTTCGACGATGACGTACATGTTCGTCACCTCGCCGACGGCGAGCTTTTCCTTGAGGTCGTAGAAGTTGAGGCACGTGCCGCAGCTCATGATCTCCACGCCGCGCGCGGCCATGCCCTTGAGGTCTTCGAGAGACTCCGAGCCCTCGCACGTCAGCTTCACGCCGCCGTTGTAGCAGAGGATGGTGTCGGGCAGGGTCTCCTGCTGGCTCAGGGCGAAGACGAACGCCTTCATCAGCGCGCCGCCGAGCTCGTCATTGCCGCTGCCCATCTTGTCAGACGACAGCACCACGACCGTCCTCGGCTTGCCGCAGGTGTAGCACTCGCCGCTCTGCTCCTCCACCTTGGCGTTTTCCCCCACGGTGATGGTCACGCGGTACTCGTTTTCGCCAAGCTTTTCGGTTTTGGACGTGCAGCCCTTGCTTGCGGCCAGCTTGCCGAGGTTCTGCACCGCAGTCTCGTTGTCGACCAGCGTTTCGACCGTTCCGGCGCCGCCGAGCTCCTGCATCGCCTTCTGCGTCTTCACAACAGGGATGGGGCAGGCGTCGCCCATGGCATTGACTTTGATCGTCATTTCTATCGCTCCTTATCACAGGGTTTGCACCCGTTATTTCTTTCTAACTATAACAGATTCCGCGCGAAGTGACACAACTTTTTTCTCCCGCCGCGAATTTTTTTCATGGTTTTTCCCGTTTTACCGTGCTGTTATCATTGATTTTTTTGATGGCAGTCTCCGCCTTGCGCCGTTTGCAGCAAATTGATAAAATGAGAAAAAGTTTGTATCTTTCTGCGCATTCCGCGCTCTAACAGGCAGAAAGAAGCGGAAAGGAGGCCCTGCATGGACGAATTTGACGAGATCTGCCGGCGCTGCACACCCGTTGTCTACCGCTTCCTGCTCTCGCTCTGCAAGGACGCTTCCCTCGCCGACGAGCTAACGGCGGAGACGTTCTATCAGGCGTATCTGCACATCGACACATTTCGCGGCAACTGCCGCGTCGAATCATGGCTCTGCCAGATCGCCAAAAATGCCCTCACAAAAGAGCTCCGCCGCCAAAGGCGCGCCGTCCCCTTCGAGGAAACGCACGAGCTCGCCGCGCCGGACGACATTTTTGAGCTGCTGGCCGACAAAGAACAGGCCATGCGCATCCACGCCTCCCTGCACCGGCTCAAAGAGCCGTACCGCGAGGTCTTCACGCTGCGCGTGCTCGGCGAGCTGCACTTTCGCGACATTGCCGGCCTGTTCGGCAAATCCGAGTCCTGGGCAAAGGTCACATTTTACCGCGCCAAGGACAAGCTGATCGAAGATATGGAGGAACACCATGAACATTGACTGCCGTGTCATCGGCGACCTGCTACCGCTCTACGCCGACGAAAGCTGCTCGGACGCGAGCCGCGCTCTCGTGGACGATCATCTCAAAACCTGCCCCCGCTGCCGCGAAACGCTCGCGCGGATGAAAAGCGAGCAGTTTCTCCCCGCCGCGCAAGTCATCGACCCGCCCGCCGTCGCCGACTATGCGCAAAAGGTCAAGCACCGTCGCCAGAAGCGCGGCACCTGCCTGACCGTCGGCGTCATCGCCCTGATCGTATTGCTCTCGCTCGCCGCCGCTGCGTGGATGAACCTTGTCCGCGCACAGCACCCCTACATCCCCGTGGTTGAGGAGAGCGTCTGCAACCTTGCCGCCGGAGAGGTACAAACCTTTGCCGACAGCTGCGACGGCCGCCGTCTTTTTACGAACAGCACGCGCATCGCCGTCACCTTCCGTGCGGATACGCCGCAGAACGGCACGATCACGCTCTGGAACATCACCGATGTCACAAATCCCTACCCGGCCATGTTCTACGAGGTCGACGGACGCACCGCGCGCTGCGAATTCACGAATCTTTCCTCCGCCGAGCGCTATTTTGTCCTCTGCGACGGTCTTTCCGGCGACGTGACTCTCTCCGACGGACGCCCGACGGACCTTTGGGAGAGCTTTCTCGATCTGCTCCACACCCTCTTCCCGCGCTGACGGCGAAAACACGGCGGAGTTGACAAAGGCGTTTCGCTTCTCTACAATAAAAGCAGTTTTTCAAGGAGGAGGTGCGCGCCATGAACGACAAGCTGCGTCTCACGCAGATGACAAAGGCGGCGGGTTGAGCCGCCAAGCTGGGGCCGGGTGCCCTGACAGAAATTCTTGCTGACTTGCCGAATGTGTCGAATCCCGCGCTTTTAGTCGGCTACGACAGCAGCGACGACGCCGCCGTGTACCGCGTCTCCGACGAGGTCGCCGTCATCGAGACGGTCGACTTCTTCACCCCCATTGTGGATGATCCGTATCTCTTCGGCCAGATCGCCGCGGCGAACGCGCTGAGCGACGTGTACGCCATGGGCGGTGAGCCAAGAGTGGCGATGAACCTTCTGTGCGTGCCGAATTGCCTTCCGAAAGACGACATTCGCGCCATTCTGGAGGGCGGGCATGCCAAAGCCGTCGAGGCCGGATGCGTCATCGCGGGCGGCCACACCATTCAGGATAACGAACCAAAGTACGGCCTGTGCGTCACGGGATTCGTCCATCCCGACCGCATCCTCAAAAATGCCGGCGCGCAGCCGGGCGATGTGCTGGTGCTCACCAAGCCGCTCGGCAGCGGCGTGCTCACGACCGCCATCAAAGCAGACCTCATCTCCCCCGCCGCCCGCGACGCGGTTTATGCCCACATGGCGACGCTCAACAAAAAGGCGGGCAATGCCGTGCGAAGCGCCAAAAATGTCCACGCCTGCACCGACGTGACAGGCTTTGGCCTGCTCGGTCACAGCTATGAGATGGCGAACAGCAGCGGCGTTACCATCCGCCTGCACGGCGCAACGCTCCCCCTGATGGACGCGGCGCGCGATATGGCTGAGATGGGCATCATCCCCGCGGGCGCTTACCGCAACATGGACTATGTGAAGCCGCATCTCACGGTGCTGCCCACGGCGCAGCAGGTCTTCCTTGACCTCGCCGCCGACCCGCAGACCTCGGGCGGCCTTCTCGTCGCGCTCCCGCGCGAGGACGCAGAGCCGCTTCTTCGCGAGCTCCAGACCTTCGCCCCCTGGAGCGCCATCGTCGGCGAAGTGAGCGAGCTGCGCGCCACCGCGCTGGAATTCGACTGATCCAAACGGAAAGCAAGCAAAACAGGAGCTGAATGCCAAGGCATTCAGCTCCTGTTTTATATTCGCACCTCATTTCGCGTCCGCAGACGCAAAACATTTTCTAATCCGTATTTACTGACGACATGTGCGTCAGTAAATACACTTTGCACGGAGTGAGTGTCGAGCCAAGGGCGAGGCACAGAACGCAGTGAATCTTTTACACAAACAAGTGACTTATGTCACTTGTTTGTGTAACTCACGTGCAGTAGCTCATGGCACCGCTTTTCCCCGTATTCCGCCATCATCTGGGCAACCACGGGGTTTCGCTCCGCGCGCTTGAACATTGCCGCGTTGTCGGAAAGGTGCAGGCCGTCGCCGCGCTTTTCCTTGCTCTTCTTGAGGCCGTAGGGCTGGCCCGCACCGCCGACGCAGCCGCCCTGGCAGGTCATCACCTCGATAAGGTGATAGAACTTCTTGCCCTCGTCGATTTCCTTTAAGAGCTTTTTTGCGTTGGCAAGGCCGTTGACGACCGCGAGCTTGAGCTCGGTGTCGCCGATCGTCACGCTCGCCTCCTTGATCGGCGCGTCACCGCGCAGGCCGAGGATGCTGATCTCGCGCAGGGTGTTTTTGCTCTTATCCGGCAGGCAGTGGCGCACGACCGCTTCAGCCACACCGCCGCTCGTGCCGTAGATGACCGCCGCACCGGAGCCGAGGCCGAACGGCAGGTCGGGGGACTCAAGCTCCAGCTCGCCGAGCTGGATGCCCGTCTCCTGCATCATGTCGATCACCTCGCGCGTGGTGAGCACAAGGTCGACATCGGGTCGACCGTCGTGGATGAACTCGGGGCGCGCGGCCTCCATCTTCTTCGCCGTGCAGGGCATGATGGCGATGTGATAGGTCGTGCGGCCGTCGGCGGCATCCTTCGCGGCATACTTGTCGCGGAAGATCGCGCCGACCATCTCCATCGGCGACTTGCAGGTCGAAATGTTCTTCAAATACTTGGGGTTCTCGTTTTCGAGATACTTCACCCACGCCGGGCAGCAGGAGGTGAACATCGGGAACGGGCCGCCGTTTTTCAGGCGCTCGAGGAATTCTTCGGATTCGGCGATCGTCGTAAAGTCCGCGCCGAACGTCGTGTCGTACACCTCGTCCACGCCCATGAGCTTGAGCGCCGTGACGAGCTTGTCGAGCACGTTTTCGCCCGCGGGAAAGCCGAACGCCTCGCCCACGGCCACGCGCACGGCGGGCGCGATCTGGATGACAACGCGCTTGCTGGGGTCATGGATGGCGCGCCAAGCCTCGCCGATCTGGTTTTTCACCGTGATGGCGCCGGTAGTGCACACCGCCGCGCACTGGCCGCAGCTCACGCACTTCGTCTCGGCGAGCTTGCGGTCAAAGGCGGGCATGACCTGCAAATTGCTGCCGCGATAGGCAAAGTTCAAAATGCCCATACCCTGCATCTCCTCGCACACGCGCACACAGTCGCCGCAGAGGATGCACTTGTTCGGGTCGCGCAGCACCGCGGGCGACGAGCTGTCGATCTCGTAGTGCTCGCGCGTATCGGGGAAGCGAATTCTGCGCACACCGAACTGCTGGGCTAGCTCCTGTAAGCGGCAGTGGCCGCTCTTTTCGCAGGTGGTGCAGTTGCAGTTGTGCGAGGCAAGCAGCAGCTCCAGAATGACGCGCCGGTGCTTGAGAAGCCGCGCGCTGTTCGTGCTGATGCGCATGCCGTCGCGAGGCTCCATCGAGCAGCTCGCGTCGATCTTGCCGGTCTTTTCATCCTCCACCACGCACATGCGGCACGCGCCGTAAACGGAGAGGTCGGAGTAATAGCAGAACGTCGGCATTTCAATACCGGCCTTACGGATGACGGAGAGCACGTTCTTTTCCCCATCGAAGTTGACGCGCTGACCGTCAACGATCATCATACCTTTTGCCATGTCTCAGTCCTCCTCTTCAATGGCGTCGATCGCGCCGAACGGACACGCGCCCCAGCATGCGCCGCAGTGGATGCACTTATCGTTGTCGATCGTATGCGGCATGCGGATCTCACCGGAGATGGCCTCCATCGGGCAGTTGCGCTTGCACTTGCCGCAGCCCTTGCACAGCTCGGGCTTGATGACAAGGCGGCGCTTGCGGCCGTTGCAGATCGGGCAGTGGTGGTCGACCACATGGCGCAGATAGTCCTGGCGGAAGTGGCGCAGCGTGCTCTGTACGGGCTTGCACGCGCTCTGGCCGAGGCCGCACAGCGCCGTTTCCGAAATGGTCTTGGAGAGCTCCTGCAAAAGGTCAAGGTCCTCAAGGCTTCCTTCGTTTGCGATAATGCGGTCCAAAATCTCCAGCATGCGCTTTGTACCCTCGCGACAGGGAACGCATTTGCCGCAGCTTTCGTTCTGCGTAAAGCGCATGAAAAAGCGCGCGGTCTCGACCATGCAGGTGTCCTCATCCATGACGACGAGGCCGCCCGAGCCGATCATGGCGCCGATGCTCTTGAGCGAGTCGAAGTCGAGCGGCAGGTCAAGATGCTCGTCGCTCGCCGTGGTCGCACCGCCGGAGGGGCCGCCGATCTGCACGGCCTTGAACTTTTTGCCGTTCGGGATGCCGCCGCCGATGTCGAAAACGACCTCGCGGATGGTCGTGCCCATCGGCACCTCGATAAGGCCCGTGTTGACCACGTTGCCTGTCAGGGCGAAGGCCTTCGTGCCGGGGCTCTTCTCCGTGCCGATGCTATGGTACCACTCCACGCCGTTTTTGATGATGAGCGGGACGTTGGCAAACGTCTCCACGTTGTTGAGCACCGTGGGCTCTGCCCACAGGCCATGCTCGATGGTGCGCGGAGGTTTGACGCGCGGCATGCCGCGGTTACCTTCGATCGACGCGGTCAGGGCGCTGCCCTCACCGCAGACGAACGCGCCCGCACCCTTGTTGACGTGGATGCGGAAATTGAAATCGCTGCCAAGGATGTTCGTTCCGAGAAGGCCCATCTCCTCGGCGCGAGCGATGGCCGTTTTCAGGCGGTTCACTGCCAGCGGATACTCCGCGCGCACGTAGATATAGCCCTCGTCGCTGCCGACGGCGAGACCCGCGATCATCATGCCCTCGAGCACGCTGTGGGGGTTGCCCTCCATCACGCTGCGGTCCATGAACGCGCCGGGGTCGCCCTCGTCGCCGTTGCAGACGATGTATTTTTTCGCGCTCTTCTGTTTGCGCGCGCCATCCCACTTGCGTCCGGCGGGGAATCCGCCGCCGCCGCGGCCGCGCAGGCCGGAATCGAGAATATTGCGGCAGATCTGCTCGTCCGTCATCTCGAACAGCGCCTTTTCAAACGCGCTGTAGCCGCCCTTGGCGATATACTCCTCGATGTCCTCGGCGTCCGACGTGCCGCAGTTTTCCAGCACCACACGGTGCTGCTTTTTATAGAACGGGATATCCTCCTGCTTCGGGTACGCTGTGCCGTCGAGATGGTAGACCAAACGGTCGATGACCTCGCCGCCGAGTACGGTCTTCTCTAAGATCTCGTGGCAGTCCTCGGGCTTGACGTGAATGTACATCACACCCATCGGCTCGATGTGCACGAGCGGGCCCATCTCGCAAAAGCCGTGGCAGCCGCTCATTTTGACGTGCAGGCTCTTTTCCTCGTCCGAGTCGTGCTTCAAGCCGACGTAGACCTTCAGCCCGCGCGCCTCGCACTCGGATCTGAAATTGTCGTAAATTTTCATTGCGCCGCCGGCGATGCAACCCGTGCCCGCGCAGATGAGGATGGACGGCACCTCGCGGCTCTGCGCGAGGTCGTGCTCCGCTCTTGTGCGCAGGACGCGGAATTCTTCTCTTGTCAGCTTGCTCACGCTCGCACCTCCTCTTTGCGGATGGACTCAAGCAGCTCGATGGCGCGCTCGGGGTCCATCTTGGCATGCACCTCGCCGTCCACGGTCATGACCGGCGCCAAACCGCAGGCACCGAGACACGCGACCGTTTCGAGCGTGAAGAGGCCGTCGTCCGAGGTCTTTTTCTTTCCGTGCAGACCCAGATACTCATAGATCGCATCGTAAATCGGCCCGGACTTCCGCACGTGGCACGCCGTGCCCGCGCAGACCTTGACAATGTGCTTCCCCTTGGCTTCGAGCGAGAAGTTCTCGTAGAACGTCGCCACACTGTACACCTTCGACACGCTTAATCCGAGCGTGTCAGCGATAAGCGTCAGGTTTGCTTCGCTTAAATAGTTGTACTCCGCCTGAACATCCTGCAAAATCGCGATGAGATTCGATGGGTCATTCTCATGCGAGGCAAGAATGCTCAGGATCTTTTCTGTGTCAGGTTTCATGGTTGCCCTCCTATCTAATCCTGACGGCGATTATACCGTATCTTTTAAGGCATTTTCAACAAATTACTTCAAAATCATCGATTGATTATCTATATAAGCTTCATAAATTTATGCCCATCAATAAATCTGGAATGACCCGTATCTCTGTGCGGTTTATAAAAAATGACTTCCGTTCAGGTTTTCCCTGAACGGAAGTCATTTTTCTCACTTTATTGAACGATACTTATTGCGCGCCGTGCGGCATGCGTTCTTTGACCGCCTTACCGGTCGGCGTTGCGGCCAGACCGCCGAGCGCCGTCTCGCGGAACTCGACCGGCATGCGCCGTCCGACCTCGCCCATCGCGTCGATGACCTCGTCGACGGGGATGCGGCTCTCGATGCCCGCGAGCGCCATATCCGCCGCGGAGATCGCGTTCACCGCGCCGATGACGTTGCGCTTGACGCACGGGACCTCGACAAGGCCCGCAACGGGGTCGCACACAAGGCCCATCAGATTTTTGAGCGCCATCGCCACGGCGTGGCCGAGCTGCTCGTTCGTGCCGCCGCGCAGCGACACGAGCGCGCCCGCCGCCATGGCCGACGCCGTACCGATCTCGGCCTGGCAGCCGCCCG
>OOAC01001011.1_pt1 | contig 21444 bp, 16 predicted proteins | sample 1671041 | NCBI WGS metagenome assembly OOAC01 (sample SAMN06348116, study PRJEB24527) | human gut metagenome | biome: human gut; feature: ankylosing spondylitis patient; material: feces | host: Homo sapiens | place: China | collected 2015-10 | reverse complement strand
GAACATCTCCACAAAGTCAGAGCCGGAAATGGAGAAGAACGGCACGCCCGCCTCGCCCGCAACCGCCTTTGCCAGCAGGGTTTTGCCCGTGCCGGGCGGGCCGATGAGCAGCACGCCCTTGGGGATGCGTGCGCCCATGTCAATGTACGCCTTGGGGTTGCGCAGGAAGTCCACCATTTCCTTGAGTTCTTCCTTCTCTTCCTCCGCGCCCGCGACGTCGGCGAACGTCACCTTGTTCTTGTTCGGGTCATGGATGCGCGCCCGGCTTCTGCCGAAGTTCATTACCTTGCCGTTGCCGCCGGTCTGCGCGCGCATAATCAGCCAGAACATCACGCCGCAGAGCACCAGCGAAATCGCCAGCGGAATCAAATCGTACCACCACGGGGTGGTCAGCGGCTGACGATAGATGATGGTGAACGCCAAATCCTTGACGGACACCTCGTCCAGCGGCTTATTAAGCTTCGCCGCCTGCATCTGCCGCGCGGTGACGATGAAATCAGCGCCGATGGTGGTTTCAAAATCGTAGTTCTTGTCAGGGAAATCCGCGTCGGCGACCGTTGTTGTTGTCGTCACGCCCACCAGCGACGTGCCGCGGATGGCGACGGAGCGAACCTGCCCCTCCTCAATCATCGTCAGCAGCTGGGGATAGGTGATGCGGCGGTCACGGGTATTGCTGCCAAAGCCGTTGGTGAACAGCATCGAAATGGTGAGCACCATCAGCAGCAAAACCGCGACGTAGCCGAACATCCCGCGAGACTTCTTCAATGCGAGCATCCTCCTTCCGTTCCAGCGCCATCCGCCTGTTGCGGCGTATACCCATATAGACGAATGACGTGTGCGGAAAAATCCATCTTTACAAAAATTTTATGGTAACACCGCGCAAATGAGGTGGTCGGCTGGCGAATGAATTTTTCGTCAGATGCAAATGCAAATTTCGAAGGTTTACTGGATGTAAATCGAGAAATTTGCATGCCGCAGATGGCGGAAAAGACATCGCCAGACGCGCCGCCGAATTGTGCGGTGGTGCCTTATCTTTATTCGGGGAAGAATCGGCTGATTTATTCGCGCGCCGCGCCATACACGCGGCTGTCCAGCACGCCGATATCCGGCAGATTGCGGTACTTCTCGGCGAAATCCAGCCCATAGCCGACGACGAACTCATCCGGAATCTTGAAGCAGTGGTAATCCACCGTCAGGTTGTGTTCCGGATTGCGGCGGTCGGGCTTGTCCAGCAGCGTCGCAATGCGGATGGAGGACGCGCCGCGGCCCATCAAATACTTGCCGAGGTAGAACAGCGTGTTGCCGCTGTCCACAATGTCCTCCACAATCAGCACGTCGCGCCCCTTAATGGACACGGACAGGTCTTTCTCCAGATTGACCACGCCGGAGGACTTGGTGGAGTTGCGATAGCTCGAAAGCGCCATGAAATCCAGCGTCACGGGCAAATCGACTTCGCGGATGAGGTCGGAGAAGAAGACGCTCGCGCCCTTCAAAATGCAGACCATCACCAAATCACGACCCTGATAATCGTGGGTGATTTTCTGCCCCAGCTGGGCAACGGCCTTCTGGATGTCCTCACGCTTGACGAGAATCTTCGTCATGTCTTGATACAGCTTGGCATTGGTGTCCATCGTGTTGTCCTCCTAATATTATATGTGAGTATCAGTTGCTCTTGTCTTCGCGCAGGGGTGCGCCGCACACCTTGCACTGCTCCAGGTTTTTGTACGGTTCGTCGTCAATCTGCGTCCACTTGAAGGATGCCGTCAGCGGGCGATACCGCTGATTGATGGACGCGCAGTTCGGGTCGATGTGGTAATACGTTCCGCCGTTTTGGTTATAGTAGAGAATCAAGTCCGGATGGCTGGTGTTCAGCACGGGCTGGGTGGCAAGGGCGTTGGTCGGGGTGGCGGTGCTTTCCTGCTCGTTGCTTTGCAGCGTCGCGGGGTCAACGTACCACACGCCGTCCTCCTTGACCATGCGCACCTTCCACAGGTAGACGCTTTCGCCCAGGGTGTTGTTCTTGTTGATGACGGCGCGCACCGTCACCATGCGGGCGATGTCGTTCGATGTGCCCGTGATGGCCGTAAAATCCCAGCTGACGGGCGTGCGGTTGGTCAGCACCTCGCCGAAGAGCTTCTGCGTCACCGCGTCGGTGCCGCCCTTGATGCTGCTGCGCCACGACGGGGCCGTCAGGTTGACCATTTGGCTGATGGCGTTGTTCTTCCACAGCGTGAAGAAGGAATGCAGCTGCGCGTAGCACTCCTCGGAGTCATCCACAGGCGTCGCGGTGGGCGTGGGCGCGGGATTGGGCGTGTCCGTCGCGGTCAGGTTGACATCGAGGTTATTGCCCGATGTACTCCCCTGCTGCATCTGACCGGACTGATTCGGCTGCGCGGGGTTCTGATTGTCCGCCGCGTTCGTCGCCAGTGCGCTGACGAGGCAGACGACCGCCGCCGACGCCAGCAAAAGCGACAGCACCAGCCGCGCGTTGGGCGTAACCAGCTCGCGGAGCCACAGCGCGGCGATGCTCGCCACCGCGCCGACGAGGACGATCCACTTCACCGCCGTCCACGCGAACACCATGCTCAAGATGAAAAGAATCGGCAGCACGCCGAACATCAGTACTTTTGCAATCGTATCCCACGGAATTTCCCTGTGCGCCGCCGGCTGAACCCGGAAGCCGCTGCGCCCCGACGTGGGGTACACGCGCTGACCGTCGGGGGTGTACTGCGCGTACTGCTGCTCCGGCGGCAAATCCGTTTCCTGCGGATTCTGCTGGCTGTACCCCTGCTGATACCCCTGCTGCTCGTAGGGCTGCTGATACCCGCCGGGCTGCACAAACCCTTGCTGGTCATACGGCTGCTGCTGATAAGGCTGCTGGGCGTACGGCTGCTGATAACCCTGCTGCTCATAGCCCTGCCCATACGGTTGCTGATAACCTTGCTGCTCGTAGCCCTGCTGACCGTATGGCTGCTGATAACCTCCGTATGGCTGCTGATATCCTTGCTGACCATAGGGCTGTTGATAGTCCGCATACCCCTGCTGACCATAGGGCTGTTGATAGTCCGCATACCCCTGCTGACCATATTGCGGCTGCCCATAGCCGTTTTGCGGCGCGTAGCCCTGACCATAGGCATCATTGGGCGCGTAGCCGCCATTCGGGGCATAGCCCTGCGCCGGCGGATAATTGCCCTGCGAAAAACCGGGCTGCTGAGGATTCTGTCCGGCGTCCCCGGCGCCATCATAGGGTGGACGGCTGTTGCTCATCCGGCTTCCTTTCCTTTCTTCCGCGCGATTGTGCGCGAAGTTCCCTGCCGCGCCTGCGGACGGAGGAATTGCACCCTCCCGCGCGCGGACTTTCACGCAAGCGCCTGAATCGCGCTTTACATGATAACGCATCTTACAGTATAGCACAAAAAAATGGCTTGTAAATAATAAATCGGAAAAATTCACGGTTTGTTCGCCTGTAAGATGGAAAGATTTTTACTTCGGTGCGCGTTTCCGTCCTCCATTCCGCATTATTTTCGCTTTTCCGCTTGCAAAAGTCGTTCGGCTATGGTAAGATAGAGCGTGCCGACGAAAGTCAGCGAAATATTGGAAGCGATGACCGGGAAACAGTAGCGCGTGCAAGTCCCCTTCCTATTTCCAAATGAGAATGTGCCAAGATGCGAAGCGAATTTTTTCTGCTGGCTAACGGGAGTGAAACGCAGCGTAGCAGCGCTACGCTAAGTGGAACGAGCGGACGCCAGAAGGAAAAAGGCGCGAGCAGATGGCACAGGCGAATGCAGGAAATAGGATATCAGAGAGCCGCCGGGTGGTGCGAGGCGGCAGGGCGCACAGCGTGAACCTTCATCCCGCGAGTTTTTCGGCGTGGGCAGCCTTATCGCCTATCAAGCGGCGGCAGCGGGATTTTTTCCTTTGCCGCAAGACGAGTGGTACCGCGGATTCAGTCCGTCTCATCAAACGATGGGACGGGCTTTTTTCATCCAACTGTAAGGAGGAACATCCGGAATGAACGAGAAGATCGAAGCCCTGAAAAGCAGCTTTGATTCCGAGCTGAAGAAGATCGCCAACATGGTGGATCTGGAAGCCCTGCGCGTGAATTACCTCGGCCGCAAGGGCAAAGTGACCGACGCGCTCAAGGGCATGGGCAGCTTGACCGACGAGCAGAAAAAGACCGTCGGGCGCGAGACGAACGAGCTGAAAACCGCCATCACCGTCGCCTTGGCGGAAAAGCTGGAGGCGCTCAAGGCGCAGGAATTGCAGCGCGAAATCAATGCTCTGCCCGAATTTGACATCTCCATGCCGCCGGACATGACCCGCGGGTCGTATCACCCGATTACGCTGGTGCAGCGCCAGTGCGAGCAGGTGTTCAAGTCGATGGGCTTCACGGTGGAGGATTACGCCGAGGTCGTGACGGACTACGAGTGCTTCGAGAGCCTGAACATTCCGAAGTTCCACCCCGCGCGCGACATGCAGGACACCTATTATCTGGACAACGGGCAGCTGCTCAAAACGCAGACTTCCGCCGCCCAGAACGCCATCTACCGCCGCTACCGCGACGCGCTGGTGAACGACGGCGTGCCGATTAAGGCGATTTTCCCCGGCCGCTGCTTCCGCAACGAGGCGACCGACGCCTGCCACGAAAACACGTTCTTCCAGATGGAAGGCATCATGGTGGACAAGGACATTTCCATCGCGAACCTGATCTACTTCATGAAAACGATGTTGAGCGAGGTGTTCCGCAAGGACATCAAAGTCCGCCTGCGTCCGGGCTTCTTCCCGTTCGTTGAGCCGGGCTTTGAGCTGGATATCTCCTGCCTCATCTGCGGCGGCACGGGCTGCCCGTCGTGCAAGCATTCCGGCTGGCTGGAGCTGTGCCCCTGCGGCATGATTCACCCCGAAGTATTGAAGGCCGGCGGCATCGACCCGGAGCAGTACACCGGCTTCGCGTTCGGCTTGGGCATGACGCGCCTTGCCATGATGAAGTACGGCGTGAAGGACATTCGCGACCTGAACAGCGGCAGCCTGACGCGCCTGGCGCAGTTCACGGACGACGAGTAATGCGGAGGAAAGACGAACATGCTGATCTCAATGAACTGGATTTCCGACTTCGTTGACCTGACGGGTCTTGACAAAATGGCGCTGATTCGCCAGTTCTCCCTGTCCACGGCGGAAGTTGAGAATGAAATTTTCCACAAGGGCGCAGATTTGTCCGGCGTTGTCGCCGCGCAGATCGTCAGCGTAGAGAATCACCCCGAATCCCACAAGCTGCACCTGCTGAAGGTGGACGCGGGCGACGGGCAGCTGACCGACGTGGTCTGCGGCGCGCCGAACGTGCAGCTGGGCATGAAAACCGCGTTCGCGAAGGTGGGCGCGCAGCTGGGCGACATCACCATCAGCCCGCGCAAGCTCGCCGGGTACACGTCCTACGGCATGTGCTGCTCGGAGAAGGAAATCGGCATCAGCGACGACAATTCCGGCATCATGGTCATCCCGGAGGATGTCCCCTGCGGCACGGATTTGAAGGCGCTCTACCCCATTGACGACATTATCTTCGAGGTGGACAACAAGTCCCTGACGAACCGCCCCGACCTGTGGGGGCACTACGGCATGGCGCGCGAGTTTTCTACCCTGTCCGGCCGTCCGCTGAAAGCCCTGCCCGTGGCGGATTTGGCAGCGTACAACAATCTGCCCGCCATCGACATGAAGATTGAAGACCCGCTGTGCCAGCGCTACTCCTGCCTGCGGGTGGAGAACATCAACCGCCACGTCAGCCCGATGGCGATGCGTATCCGCCTGAACTACTGCGGTATGCGCGACATCAACTTCCTCGCCGACCTGACGAACTACCTGATGCTGGAAATGGGGCAGCCGATGCACGCCTTCGACAGCCGCAAGGTGGAAAAAATCCGCATCCGCCGCTTCCCGGAGAGCTTCCCTTTCCAGACGCTGGACAAGGTGGAGCGCACCATCGACCCGAACACGCTGATGATCTGCAACGGCGACAAGCCGGTTGCCATCGCGGGCATCATGGGCGGTCTGGACAGCGAAATCGTCGATGACACGACGAGCCTGACGCTGGAATCCGCGACCTTCGACGCAGCGTCCGTCCGCAAGAGCAGCGTCCGCCTCGCCCACCGCACCGACGCCTCCGCCCGCTACGAAAAGAGCCTTGACCCGGAAATGACGACCGTCGCCATCGCCCGCTTCGTCAAGCTCCTCCAGGAATACGACCCGGAAATGCGCGTCACCTCCCGCCTGACCGACGAGTACGCCTTCCATTATCCGAAGGTGCAATTGTCCTTTGACAAGGCGTTTGTTGACCGCTACACCGGCATCAACATCTCCTCCGACGAAATCATGCACACGCTGACCGCGCTGGGCTTCGGCATGACGCGGGACGGCGATTCCTTCACCGCGGACGTTCCCTCCTGGCGCGCGACGAAGGACGTAACCATCAAGGCGGATATCATCGAGGAAATCACCCGCATTTACGGCTACGACAACTTCGACCTGCACACGGCGGAATCCCCGCTCTACCCGGTTCGCATGTCCACCGAAAAGACGGTGGAAGACAAATTGAAGGACATCCTCGTCAAGCGCTATTCGCTGCACGAGGTGCATTCCTACATCTGGCAGTACGCCGACGACTACAAGAAGCTCGGCATCGCCGTTGAGGACAACGTGAAGCTGCTCAACGCCTCCAACCCCAACATTGAGACGCTGCGCCGCTCCATGATTCCCACCCAGCTGTGCCAGGTGAAGGGCAACACGGGCTATGCGCCGTCGTTCGGCATCTTTGAAATCGGTCACGTCATCGACGGCGTGGACGAGAACAAGCTGGCGAAGGAACACAAGAAGCTGTGCGTGACGCTCTTCAGCAAGGTCGATAACGTGGAAACGCTGTATTTCCGCCTGCGCGACATGCTCTGCGTCGCCGTGAGCGACATCCTGCACAAGGATTTGTCCTTCCACGCAATGACCGCGACCCACTCCTATGAGCATCCGAAGAACCTGAACGCCATCGTGCTGGACGGCGTTGAACTCGGCGAAATCGGCGTGGCGCACCCGGTTGTCGGCAAGAACATCGACAAGAAGGCGGCGATTGTGTTTGCCGAAATCGACATGGAAGCGCTTGCGTCCATCGCGCCCGCGCCCATCGTCTACCGCGAGCCGTCCCGCTTCCCCGGCATGGAGCAGGATTTGACCTTCGTGGTCAATCGCTGCCAGCCGATTCTGGACGCGGTGAAGGCGGAGAACTCCCCGCTGGTGCAGAAAGTGACCGTGCTGGGCACATACAGCGACATCACCGGCAAGACCATCACGATTCGCTTGTCCTTCTCGCACCCGGAGCGCACGCTCACCCGCGACGAAGTGCAGGCGGTTGTCGACGGCGTGGTTGCGCGGCTGAAGGGTCAAGGGATTGAACTGAAGAAGTAAGGGTAACACCGCACAAATGAGGTGGTCGGCTGGCGAATGGATTTTTCGTCAGATGCAAATGCAAATTTCGAAGGTTTACTGGATGTAAATCGAGAAATTTGCATGCCGCAGATGGCGGAAAAGACATCGCCAGACGCGCCGCCGAATTGTGCGGTGGTGCCCTAATCCGCCTTCCTCCTGCCCCTCTGCTTTTGCCGGCGGAGGGGCGTTTTTTGTGCTTCCGCGAAATTCGAGATTGACAACTTCCCCCGATGGTGGTAAACTGGAAAAAACGGAAGTTTTCCGCCCATTTTCGTCGCTTGTTAGGAGGATTGCTATGAGTCCCATTGCCGCCCGGAAAAAGACCATCATCTGGATGATTGCCGCCATCGTGCTGGCAGTTTCCTCCATCGCACTTGGCGTCGGTCTCATCGTCAGCCACAATTCGCTGACGGACACCCGGAATCAGCTGACGGACACGCAGAGCGCGCTGTCCTCCGCCCAATCCTCCTTAGCGGACACCGAAAACAGCCTGTCCGCCGCGAAGGACACCCTCGCGTCCACCGAAGCGACCCTCGCGGACACGCAGACCACGCTGGACACGACCGCCGCCGCCTTGACGGATACCCAGACCACCCTCGCGTCCACCAAAGCTACCCTCGCCGAAACGCAGGGCACGCTTGCCGACCGCGAAACTGAACTGTCCGCGACAAAGGACACCCTCGCATCCACCGAAGCCACCCTCGCCGAAACGCAGGGCACGCTTGCCGACCGCGAAAACGAGCTGTCCTCAACGAAGGACACCCTCGCGTCCACCGAAGCCGCCCTCGCTGAAACGCAGGGCGCGCTTGCTGACCGCGAAACCGAGCTGTCCGCGACGAAGGACACCCTCGCGTCCACCGAAGCTACCCTCGCCGAAACGCAGACTGCCCTGAGCAGCCGCGACACCACGCTGGCATCCACGAAGGACACGCTGATGATCACCCAGACCAAACTGGCGGCAGTGAAGGACACGCTGTCCACCACGCAGAACGAACTGGACACCTTGAAGGCATCCCTGCCGGCGAAGGAATATGAACTGGAGAACACGAAGGAAGCGCTCGCCGCGACGGAAGCCGAACTGGCGGTGACGCAGAACACGCTGACTGCCGCGCAGACGGAGCTGTCCGACACAAAAACCAGCCTGTCCGCCACTGAAACCGAGCTGACCGCGACGAAGGACAGCCTTGCCGCCGCCACGACGGAATTGTCCGACACCAAGACGGCGCTGACCGCCACCGAAGCCGAACTCACGACGACGAAAGACACCCTGACCGCAAAGGAAGCCGAACTCACCGCGACGAAGGACACCCTGAGTGCGAAGGAAACCGAACTCACCGCGACGAAAGACACCCTGACCGCAAAGGAAGCCGAACTCACGACGACGAAGGACACCCTGACCGCGAAGGAAGCCGAACTCGCCGCGACGAAGGACAGCCTGACCACCGCGGAAAACGAACTTGCCGCGACGAAGGACAGCCTGACCACCGCCACGACGGAGCTGGAAGCCACAAAGGCAACCCTTGCCGCGACAGAGGCGGAATTGACGACGACGCAGGAAACCCTCGCCGACGCGCAGGCAATTCTGGCGGCATCGAACGAATCGCTGAGCTTCGCGAAGCTGAACCCGGCGACGCGCGGCACTGACCCCGGCATTGCGCCCTCCCCGATGGCAAGCGCGGTTCGCGACCCGTCGGAAGCCGTCGCGTTCCTGCTTGTGACGGTCGGCACAAAGACATACGAGCCGATTCCGCTGCTGGAGGACGGGTACTACCGGCTGATTCACGGCGTGTGCGTGAACATCATCCACGTCACGGAGACGAGCATCGAGATGACCGACGCCAGCTGCGCCGACCACGACTGCATCGCGCAGGGCATCGTGACGCTGGAAAACAAGGACACGCGCGAAGGCGGCAGCTACATCATCTGCCAGCAGAACTTTGTGACGCTGCGGCTCTGCACCCGCGCGGAACTGGAAGCGGAAGGCATTGTGCTGCAATAATCGAGGATTTGACCGGGGGCGGCGCATGCTGCCTCCGGTTTTTTGCATAATCAGAAATATCCCCAAGGAGGAAAACGCCTATGCTGACGTATCATCCGATCACCGAAGCCGAGAAGGAAGCCATCTGCGCGTGGCAGTACCCCGGCGAATACGCGATGTACAACAATCCGCCGTATGCCGAGCAGAAGAAGCACGGATACGGTTTTGCGAATCCGGCAAACAATTTCTATTCCTTTTACGATGGCGAAACGCTGGTGGGCTTCGTGAACCTGTCGGACGAGGGCAGCGAGGTGTTTTTCGGCATCGGGGCGCATCCCGACCACTGCGGACAGGGGTACGGCACGCAGATGACGGCGCTGGCGTGGGATTTATCCCAGCGGCTGTATCCGGGCAAGCCGATGTATCTGGAAGTGCGGACATGGAACACGCGCGCCGTTCGCTGCTACGAGAAGGCAGGATTCCGGGTGGTGGGCGAGCCGGTGAAGCGGGTGACGCTCAGCGGAGAAGGGACGTTTTACCACATGGTGAGGGAAAAGTGAAGTAAACAGCGTCTGCTGAAAAATCAGTTGCTTTTTGATTCCCTATCCGCTATAATAAAAGTGGGAAGCACAGCCGGACACCCATGATAGGAGGGATGAATGTGCCGGAAATTAGCCGCTTTTATGGCATTGTTATCAAAATGTTCTTCAAGCCCAAGGAACATGAGCCGTCCCACATTCATGCGCTTTACGGCGAGTATATGGGAGAATTTAATATTCGTACTTTGGAAATGATAGAAGGCGACCTGCCCAAAAAGGCACAGGAACTTGTGACCGAATGGCTGAAATTGCACCAAACGGCGTTGCAAACCATGTGGGATGAGCAGAAAATTGGGAAGCTGCCGCCCCTGTAAGGAGGTGCGAAAATGATTCCACGCATCAAGAGCGTGACCCCGCTGCCGGACTACTGCCTGTCCGTGTCCTTCGACGACGGGCGGCGCGTGCGGTACGACGTGAAGGAGGATTTTGCCCTGCCCGGCTACGGCGTTTTGCGGGATGTACACGGGCTGTTCCAGCAGGTGCAGCTGGACGAAAGCCGGACGTGCGTATTCTGGAACGAAGATGTCGATTTGCCGAGCGACACCCTCTACGAGTACGGCAAGCCGATGTAACCACAGCCGCCTTTCGGGGCGGCTTTTTTCGTGCGCGGGGTGGGGACGGAGGGGTTGTCCCCCGCTGAAATCTCTATGAATCTGTAAAATTCAGTTGAAAACAAGCGCAAAGTGTGGTAAAGTAGGTATGTATGCGATTTTTCCCCGCACAGGCGGAATTCTGCTGCATTGCGGCACGCTCGGAGGAAACGAACCATCATGACGATTATGAATGTCTTATCCCTGTTCGGCGGACTGGGGCTGTTCCTGTTCGGAATGCAGCTGATGGGCGAAGCGCTGGAAAAAGCGGCGGGTACACGGCTGAAAAAGCTGCTGGGCATGGTCACGGGCAACCGCTTCCTCGCCATGCTCGCGGGCATCACCATCACGGCGGTGGTGCAGTCCTCCTCCGCGACGACGGTCATGGTCGTAGGCTTCGTCAACGCGGGGCTGATGTCCCTGACGCAGGCGGTCGGCGTGATTATGGGCGCAAACATCGGCACAACGGTCACGTCGCTGCTGCTGTCTGTGCAGATTGATTTCGCCGCCATCTTCACGTTTCTGGGGCTGATTCTCTCGAATCTTCCCGACAAGTACAGAACCGCCAAGCAGTTCGGCACCATCACGATGGGCTTGGGCATCCTGTTCATCGGCATGAACACCATGTCCGGCGCGATGGAGCCGCTGCGGACGTGGGAGGGCTTCCAGAAGGCGATGGCGTCCATCAACAACCCGATTCTGGGCGTGCTGATCGGCGCGGGCATCACCGCCGTCCTGCAATCCTCCGCCGCCAGCATCGGTATCCTGCAAACGCTCGTCGCGCAGGGGCTGATTGGGCTGGACAGCGCCATCTTCATCCTCTTCGGGCAGAATATCGGCACCTGCGTCACGGCGCTGCTGGCGTGCGCGGGCACAAACTCCACCGCCAAGCGCGCGGCGACGGTGCACCTGCTCTTCAACGTTATCGGCACGGTGATTTTCGTCATCATCGCCTGCTGCCTGCCGCTGGCAAGCTGGGTCGAGATGCTCTCCCCCGGCAACCTCAAGCTGCAAATCGCCATCGTCCACATTCTCTTCAACGTCACGACGACGGCGCTGCTGCTGCCCGCCGCAAGCTGGCTGGAGAAGCTGGCGTGCCTGCTGATCAAGGGCGACGGCTCGACCGCCGAGGAAATGAAGCTGCTCTACTTTGACGCGCGTATGCTCAAAACGCCGCCGATTGCCGTGGCGCAGCTGTTCAACGAAGTGCAGCGCATGGGCGGCATTGCGATGGGCAACTTCCAGCGGGCGATGGAGTGCTTCAACGAGTGGGACGCGAAGAAATCCGAAGAGCTGGCACGGAACGAGGACGTGCTGGACTACCTGAACCGCGAAATCACCGATTCGCTGGTGGAAGTGAAGGGGCTTGACCTGTCCGAGAAGGACACGAAGCTGGTCGGCTCGCTCTTCCACGTCGTCAACGACATGGAGCGCATTGGCGACCACAGCCAGAACATCCTCGAATCCGCGCAGCTGAAGAATCAGGACGAGGTGAAATTCTCGCCCAAGGCGGTGCAGGAGCTGGAAAGCCTGTCGAACCTTGTGCGCGCACAGGTGCAGCGCTCGCTGGACATGTTCAAGGCGCAGGTGACGGACAATGTGCTGCTGGGCGAAGTGGAGAGCGTGGAAGACGAAATCGACACGACGACCGAAGCCCTGCGCAGCCACCACATGGATCGCTTGAAGAACCACAAGTGTTCCGCGAAGAACGGCATGATTTATCTGGACATGCTGACGAACCTCGAACGTATCGGCGACCACGCGGAGAATATCGCCACGTCCGCGAAATCCGCAACGGGGATTTGATTTGCACATAAAAACCTCGCGACAGGTGATGCCGCGAGGTTTTTCTATTGGTTTGATTCTGCTGATTTTATTCGCCGATTTCCGCGTAAATCATTTCCACATGATTCTGGCATTCCTTCGCGAACGTCGCCGCATCAAACGCGCCGTTCAGATAGCGCTGCACCAACACCTGAAGCGCGTCATCATACGTCAGCGGCGAACCCTCTGACACATACAGCGATTTTGCCATCTCCTGATAGTAGGCAATATCCTCCGTCGAAGAGAAATAACGCCACTGCTCCATGTTTGCGTACTGATCCTGCAAGTCGCGCAGGGTGTCCTCGTCCGCGCGCTCTTTATCTGCTTTCTGTTCCAGCAGTGCGATTTTTTCCGCAAGTTCATCCAGCTGCGCCACCATCGACGGATTTTCAATCGGCTCGGTCAGGTTGTCATAGATAAAGTAACTTCCATCTGTCAGATGTGTCGCGCAGTATTCCAAAAACTGAATCGCGGCTTCCTGATTCTTGCCGTAGGGGTTCACCACAGCAATGGTCACATACGTTTCAACCGCGCTGTTCTGCTCCGGGAAAATGCGCGGCACGAATTGAATCATCTGCGACGGGGCGGACGAAGCACCCGGAATCATGAAAATATTTTCAAATGCCATGCGCGGCTCTTCTTCCGCGGGCAGTTCGTCCTTGATGCGCTGGACGTAATGCAGAAACGTTTCGTCCGTAAAGTCCAGCCTGCGTCCATCCTGCAGGGAGGTCATGATGTAATACTTCATGAACAAGTCCATCATGCCCGACTGGGTGTATTTCTGCATCAGAAGCCCTGTCTCTTCCGGCAGAAGCCCTTCGGCAAGGATTTCATTGCATACATCCAGCAGTTCGTCGAAGGTTTCGGGCGACTTCATTCCCCATTCGTCCAGATATTCCGTCAAGACCATCATGCCCATCGGGGAAGCATCTATTATCCAGCCCATCAGCGTATCGTCATCCGTGCAGACGGGGCGCAGAGCGGGATAGACATGCTGGAAAGCGTCCTGCAAAATCGCGCTGCCGGTTAGCGGCGCGTAGTATTTCATGTTTTTGAGGGTATATAAGCCGTCGTAAGCAGTGAAAACAAACAAATCAATGTCGGGATTCTTGATAACGTAGGCGGTCGAAATCGTGTCCATGATGTCTACGGACTTTTCGCAGGTGATGCTGATGCCGCTTTCCTGTTCAAACTGCTCCATGCGTTCCATCAAGGCATAATACTGATTGGTGGCAATGTTCAGTTCTGCATTTTCCGCGTAGGCGGCAAAAGCGCACAGGGTCAGAGCGGCGCAGAGCATCAGCGACAGAAACTTTTTCATTCGCTTCTCCTTCTTTAAATCGTTAAGACTGTAAGTAAAACTCAATAGGCGGAAGTATCCCGCAAAGGACACTTCCGCTCATTTAATTTATCACGTTACGGCGCAAAAACAGCTACAAGTGTACTTTGTGCATTTGTTGGCACAGAACTATTTGTTCTGGCTCGAGCCGAATAACTGACATTTGCCTTTACATAGCCAGCTTTTCTGCTTTCCTGCATATAGTAAATTGTCTTAACGCCCGCGCTATTAGGATAATATGCAGGCGACACCTGCGTATCATTGGAATTGTTTGTGACCCAGAAAACGAAATACCCTGCACCCGATGTGGAGAACTCCGTAATTTCCAGATACGGCTCATCCGATTCATCACTCTTAATGCCGGTTCCCACAGTGAACGTTTTCTTTGGACCAGTAACCGTTACCGCCATCGCCGACGTAGCAAACAAGCAAGTCAAAACCAACGCAAGCAGTAATGCCGTCATTTTCTTCATACGTTTTCCTCCTATTTTGATTGTGCTCGGCTATTGCTTCTGAATCATCCAGCCGCCCCATTGGACTCGCCTCCTTTGCTTATAGGTCGCTTTTCCTCCATTGAGGACATCTTTAATATATCACATGTTTTTTATTTTGTCAACACCCATTACAAAAATTTTTTTCTTTCTTGATATATTCCCCCACCACCTCCACCAGCCCATCCGCCTCCTTCGGCGCGTACCGCGGCGAAATCGCGAGCGTCACGAAGTCATACGCCCCCGCCGCGCGGAAATCGCGGTAGTCGTCGTACACGCGGAAGGGCACGGTCGGCTCTGCGCCGTTTTTCGCCGCAAACATCTGCGCGGTCAGCGAATTGAGATGGATGTTGCCGTCCGCGTCAAGCAGCACTTGCGGAATGTCCGCTCGCGAACGCGGATTGCGCACGTTCTCCAGCGCCGAAATCCGCCGCATCGCCAGCGCGAAAAGCAGGTAATTCGCCTCATCGAGCTTCTTCTGGGCATAGAAGGCGGCGTAGTCCAGCCGCTTTGGGACGGGCATGGACAGGACGTTGAACAGCACGAAGTTCGGGCCGGGATAGCCGATGCCGAGGTCGCTGTGGGCATCGACGTGGGTGACGTCGAAGGGGGCGGTCAGGCGTCCGGCGGCGATTTGCTCCTCCCAGAAGCGGAGCGCGCCGTCGTGCGTCTCGAAGATTTTGCCGGGCGTGGGATGTTTTTTTGACAAGCCACACTGGTTTTCCAGAAACGCGCGGACGGCGGATGCTTCCCACGGCTCATGTCCGGGGAGGGACGGGCGCTCGCCCAGTTCAGCAAGCGGGCAGCAGTCGGCGAGGAAAAAGTCGAGGTCAATGTCGAGAACGCGCATGGTAATGCTTCTTTCTGCTGAAATCAGCGGGATTTCGGTTCTATTATACCCCATTCCCCCTCACGGCGCAAGGTCGATGATGCTGTTGTCGCTGCCGCCCTCGGCGAAGGAATCCGGCACTTGCCCGACGATGATGCTTTCCGCCATCGCCATCTGCGTGCTGGCCTGCACGTTTTTCGCGCCGGTCGGAATGACGATTTGCACGTTCGCAGTCAGGACGAGGGAAATGCGGTGGCGTGTCTGGTTGATGCCGGCGGTGGTGAAATCAGTGCTGAATGCCGCCTGCACCGAGCCGACAGGCAGAATCTGCACGGCGATGCCCGGCCCCGCGCCCGCCAGCAGCGTCAGCCCGATGGCACTGCCCAGCGGCACGACGACGGTTTTCTGCCCCATGGCGGTCAATCTCTCCTGCGCAAGCAGGGACGCCTGCGCCGCCAGACGGTTCATCTCCGGGGTATTCGCCTGAATCAGGCGCACTTGCCCTTGATCGTCCTTCTCGACGGTCATCAAGTCGGCGTAATGCACGCCGAGTCCGAGCATCTCAGACGCTGCCTCGTTGAGCGCCTGAATCGCCAGCGACCGCGCCGTCGCCTGCGAGAGCGTCAGCACGACGTCCGTCACGTTGCGCTCGACGCGGAGAATCAGCAGCGTCATCAGCACAGGCAGCAGCCACAGCACGCGTTTCCACCGCCGCCGGGGAGATTTTCGGCGCTTTGCAGGAATTTTCGCTTCTGATTCGTTGTTTGTCTGGGGCATGGTGCATCCTCCTTTCGTTGACCTGCCGTTGCAGGATGAGCGAATATGTGCTATAATATAGGATGCAATTTTGTTTGCTCTGCGGATTATGCTATTTTCGGATGAAAATGCGCCACGATAGCGCGGGTGAATCCGGAAATAGCACATTCCTTCATATTCCGCCGGGGCGCGCATTATGCCGCTTACGGCGCAAAGGGGCTGAAGCAGTGAAGAAACGCAGCAATTTCCCGGACTTTGTGCCGGAAAACGACGATTTTGCCTATCAGGACGGTCATCCCGACGACCCGCAGGGCGATTATCCTGACGAGTACGACCCGAACTGGGCGGACGACGACGACCCCGTGGAAGTTGCGGGGCAGGCGGACATGTTCGCGCACGAGGACTTCTGGAACGCTTCGGCGGATGATAGCGAAGCGCTGCCGGAGGAGGAAAAGGTCTACAAGCACTCCATTTTCAAGCCGGAGATGAAGAAGCCGAACTTCGTGCTGTCGATTGCCGTCAACGTCATCCGCATTTTCGCGGTGCTGGTGCTGGTGGCAGGGCTGGCGGCAGTCGGCGCGGTGGTCGGCATTGCGAAGGGGTACATGGAAACCGCCCCGACGCTTGACCTCGCCGCGATTGACGATCAGGCGCAAACCTCCTTCATCTACGACGCCAACGGCAACCTCATCACCGAATACAAAGGCTCGGAGAACCGCGTCATGGTGTCGATTCAGGCCATGCCGACATACCTCCAGCACGCTTTTATCGCCGTAGAGGACGCACGCTTCTACACGCACAACGGCGTGGACATCAAGCGCATTGTCGGCGCGTTCGTGTCGAACCTGTCCTCCTCCTCCACGCAGGGCGGCTCGACCATCACCCAGCAGCTGATTAAGAACACGCTCCTTTCCTCCGAGCAGAGCTACAAGCGCAAAATTCAGGAAGCGTACCTCGCCATGCAGCTGGAAACGCGCTACACAAAGGATCAGATTCTCGAAAGCTACCTGAACACCATCTACCTCGGCGAAAACTACTATGGCGTATACACCGCCGCGCAGGGATATTTCGGCAAATCGCTGGGTGAACTGACGCTCCGCGAATGCGCCATGCTGGCGGGCACATGCAACTCGCCCTACTACTACAATCCGCGCCGGAATTTCTACACGCGGCAGAAGGAGGGCGTGGATTACCCCGCCATCACCAACGACCGCACCAACTACGTCCTGCGCTGCATGTACGAAAACCAGTACATCACCTATGAGCAGTATCAGGAGGCGCTTGACCCGGCGACCGCGCATGTGCTGGAGAAAGACCCGAACACGGCTACCGGCATGTACGCCTACGCGCACTACGTCGAATACGCGGTGGATGAGGTCATCGACATCCTGCTGCAGCTGAACAACCTTGAGGACACCTCCGCCAACCGCAACGCCATGGAAAACAAGCTGCGCACCGGCGGCTACCACGTCCAGCTCGCCATCGACACCTCCATTCAGTCCACTGTCGAGGATACGCTGGAAAACTGGACGAACTACCCCACCCTGCGCGACCCGGCGGACAAGGTCTACCGCACGCGCAATTCCGACGGCACATACGACGAAACGGTTGAGCCGCAGGCCGCCGCCGTCGTTGTGGACTACCATACGGGCGAAATCAAAGCCATTGTCGGCAGCCGCACGCGCCCGACGGCGATGAAGACCTTCAACCGCGCGGTGGATATGACCATGCCCGTCGGCTCGTCCATCAAGCCGATTGCCGTGTACGCCCCCGCGATTGAGCTTGGCGCATCCCCCGCGAGCATCGTGATGAACATGCCGCTGCCGATTTCCGGCTGGCGCGGGTCAAACGGACAGGATTCATGGCCGCGCAACTACGGCGGCAGCTCCTACGCCGGCCCGGAGACGCTGCGCAAGGCGCTCGTCAACAGCCACAACACCGCCGCCGCGCAGGCGCTGATGACCCTCGTGGGCGTGGACAATTCCGTTGCCTTCCTGCACGCGATGGGCATTGACGATGCGCACATTGATGCAACGCCGTTCGGCTTGTCCCTCGGCTCCAGCGGCATTACGCCCATGCAGATGGCGGTTGCCTTCGGCGTGCTGGCGAACGGCGGCGTGTATCAGCAGCCTATTTCCGTCCTCGGCATTTCCGACAGCACGGGCAAGGTCATCTGGGACGGCCACCAGCAGCAGGAGCGTCACCGCGTGTTCAGCGAATCCACGGCGTACATGGTGGTGGACATGCTCAAGCAGGCGGTTTCCTCCGGCACGGGCACAAACGCGAAAATCAAGGGGCAGACCGTCGCGGGCAAAACTGGCACGAACTCCGACCAGAAGGGCGTTTTCTTCGCCGGCATGACGGGCTACTACTCCTCCGCCCTGTGGGTTGGGCACGACAACTACAAGGCGCTGTCGTCGAAATCCACCGGCTCCCGCTCCGCCGCCCCGCTGTGGCAGAGCTACATGAGCAAGATTCATCAGGGGCTGTCCAACCGCGACATTCTGGAGGGCAGCGCCAGCGACTACGGCTTGGTGAAGGTGACGACATGCGCGGTATCGGGGCAGCTTGCCACCGACGCTTGCCGCAGCGACGCGATGGGCTACGGGGTCGTGACGGACTACTGGAAAGCCGGCACAGAACCGACGGTTTCCTGCCAGATGCACACGACGCAGACGATTTGCTCCGTCAGCGGCTTGCTCGCCTCTCCCTACTGCCCGGACACGGTCACGCGCGGCGTGCTGACGATTCCGTCGGGACACCCGCTGGCGTCCTTCATCGGCACGGAATATGAGGATGTGCTGATTGAGTACCTCGGCAGCTACGCGGTCTTGGGCGCAAGCGGCACCTGCCCGTACCACACGAGCGCATCCAGCTCCGGCAGCAACACGATGGTGGAGAACACGCTGATTCCTGATGCGAAGATTCTGCTTTCGCAAGCCTACGCGCAATTGCAGAGCATGGACATTGTAAACGACGCGCAGCGCTACTCCGCGATTCAGTCCGCCATCACGAATCTGGAATACGTCATCTCCCTCCCCGCCCCGACGACGGCGGAAGTTGCGTCGGCGATGGGGCAGCTGACACAGGCGATGGCGGGTCTCTACTAATGGATACGCAAACAAACACGGCGGCGGATTCTCTCGCAGAAATCCTCCATGCCCTCCGCGGCATCCGCGCCCCCATCCAGCAGGGCGAATACGACCTGCACGCCCTCGTGCGCACCGCCTTGACGGAAGCAGGCGTCCCCTGTGCGCACGAAGTCTCGCTCGCCCCGCGCTGCCGCATCGACTTGCTTTGCCCCGGCGGCATCGGCATCGAAATCAAGCGCGGGCAGCCTGACCGCAAGCGCATTGTGATGCAGCTGACCCGCTACGCCGCGTGCGGGCAAATCAGCAGTTTAATTCTTGTGACTGAGCGGACAGTCGCCGTACCCAATCGAATTCACGGAAAGCCGATTTCGTGCGTATGCCTGAACCGGCTGTGGGGAATTGCACTATGAATGAAGAAGAAGCGGAACTGCTACCGCCGTACCTGCGCCCGTACCCGCCCGCCGGCGCGCCGCTGGGAACGCTGAGCTACAACCGCCGCAGCAAATGCTGGGTGGTGAAGGGCGACCCATCGGTGACGGAAGTGTGCAAGCGGCTGTTTCCGGGCAGCGCGGGCAGCAGGCGCGGCGAAGCGCGGTTCACGGCGCATCGGCGGGCGGTCGGCGACCTCTGCTGGCTGATGATGCGCTTCCCGCTGGAAATCAAGTCCAGCGACCGCGCGTTGTGGGAAAAAGCGGTCACGGGCGCGCGGGAATACGCGGTTCGTCAGGCAAAGTTATCGACCATGCCCGTGCGCATGACCCCGCCCGACGGCGCGTTTCTGGGCACGCTCCGCCCATTTCAGGAGGAGGGGCTGTCGTACCTGTGCAGCCATGACCGATGCCTGCTGGCGGACGAAATGGGCTTAGGCAAGACGGTGCAGGCGCTGGCGTTTCTATCCTCCACCGGTTCATTGCCCGCGCTGGTGATTCCGCCCGCGCACCTGACCCGCAACTGGCAGGAGGAGACGCTGCGTTTCCTGCGGGTGGACGGCAAAGCGCCGCGCGTGCACGTCATCAAGGGCTTGAAGCCCTACGACCTGCCGGAAGCGGACGTGTACATCATGCACTATCTGCTTCTGCGCGGGTGGAAGAGCGTGCTGCCGACGCTGCCTTTTCGCTCGGTCATCTTCGACGAAATTCAGGAGCTTCGCCACGCGGGGACGGAAAAGTACTCCGCCGCGTCGCTGCTGTCGGAAAGCTGCGAGCGCGTTATCGGGCTGTCCGGCACGCCGATTTACAACCGCGGCGGCGAAATCTGGAACGTCATCAACATCCTCGACTACCACTTCTTAGGCGACTGGGAGTCGTTCTCGCGCGAGTGGTGCAGCGGCTACGGCAATCAGCTTGTACTGAAGCCCGATTTGCTCGGCGCGTACCTGCGGCGGGAGGGGCTGATGCTCCGCCGGACGAAGCAGGAGGTGCTGCGCGAGCTGCCGCCGAAGCGCCGCCTGGTGCAGGAGCTGGACTGGAACGACAAGGTATACGCCCAGCTGATGGCGCCCGTGATGCGCGACGTGCTGCGCTGGAAACAGGACGACCAGCTTTCGGCGCAGGAGCGGGCGATGCTGGAGGAATCCATCAGCCAGCACGCGCGGCAGGCCACGGGCGTGGCGAAAGCGCCGTATGTGTGCCAATTTGTGCGCGCGCTGCTGGACGGCGGCGAAAAAGTGCTGCTGTTTGCACACCACCATCAGGTGATGGACATCTACAAGCAGGAATTGAAGGCGTTTTCGCCGGGGTTCATCACCGGGCGGGAGACGACGCTCATGAAAATGAACGCGGTTGACCGCTTCCAATCCGGGCGGACGGATGTGCTGTGCATCAGCCTGCGCGCGGCAAGCGGTCTCAATCTCCAGCGCGCGACATGCGTGGTCTTTGGCGAACTGGACTGGTCACCGGCAGTGCATTCTCAGGCGGAGGATCGCGCGCACCGCATGGGGCAGGAGGATTCGCTCCTGTGCTACTACCTCGTCGCGCCGCAGGGTTCGGACGCGGTGATGCAGGAAGCGCTGGGCTTGAAGGTCAGCCAGTTTGTGGGGCTGATGGGCGACGCGCCGCAGTCCCCGGAGCAGGCGGAGCAGTTTGCAAATCAGGCGCGTCGGCATGTGGAAAGGATTGTGGCGCAGATGGGGGACAATTCCGGTTCTCCCGGCTAACGATAACGGTCAAGCTGCATGGGTGTGCGCTGCGAAGGGGTGTCGGGGGCGACCGCAAAGCCCCCGACTCGCCTCCGCAGAGGCGAAATCCCCTGCTTGCAATAATATGCTGTTTTTTCAGACACTCAGACTTGTCTGCACTACCATACTGGTCATTGCCATGCTTCCAGAGGGCTTTCCGATCGCCCTCTGGACTCCTTCGGCGGTCGCCTCTCATGCAGATTGAGCTGTATTGCAAGGCTTTTTAGTTACTGGCAGGGACGCTTCGCTGCCTGCACCTTGTTGACTTCTTCCTTTGAGTAGGTTTGACGCGGAACAGTTGGGGCG
>OOAC01000983.1_pt1 | contig 21875 bp, 17 predicted proteins | sample 1671041 | NCBI WGS metagenome assembly OOAC01 (sample SAMN06348116, study PRJEB24527) | human gut metagenome | biome: human gut; feature: ankylosing spondylitis patient; material: feces | host: Homo sapiens | place: China | collected 2015-10 | reverse complement strand
GGCTTGTATGTCTCGGGATTTTGGCATATTCATGCCAAAACACCTCGCGGGATAGCGGTGTGTAAACAATAACAAAAAGACCATCTTGCAGATATGGAGGAAAATCCGGAAGATGGTCTTTTTATTCATGTTTTATTTATACAATATATAAGAATGTTATATCTGTATTATTCAGCAACTGCCTTAAATGCTTCATCAAGATCCTGAATGATATCGTCAATATTCTCTGTACCAATGGAAAGACGAATTGTATTTGGTTTGATACCCTGATCGAGAAGTTCTTCTTCTGTGCACTGGCTGTGTGTTGTTGTAGCCGGATGGATAACAAGAGATTTAACATCAGCTACATTGGCAAGCAATGAGAACAGTTCCAGATTATCAATGAAGTCCTTTGCCTTCTGCGCATCACCTTTAATCTCAAATGTAAAGATGGAACCGCCACCATTCGGGAAGTATTTCTTATAAAGCTCCTGCTGAACCGGATCTGTGGATACAGACGGATGATGAACTTTCTCTACCTGCGGATGGTTATTTAAGTACTGAACAACTTTCAGTGCATTCTCTACATGGCGTTCAACACGAAGTGACAGTGTTTCAAGTCCCTGAAGGAAAATGAATGAGCTTACCGGAGAGATGGTTGCACCTGTATCACGAAGAAGAATTGCACGAATCTTTGTAACAAATGCTGCCGGTCCGCATGCCTTTGTAAAGCTTACGCCATGATAGCTTGGGTTCGGTTCTGTCAGAGATGCGAATTTACCTGATGCTTCCCAGTCAAATTTACCACTCTCAACGATCACACCTCCGATTGTTGTACCATGTCCACCGATGAATTTAGTTGCAGAATGAACAACGATATCTGCACCATATTCGATTGGTCTTACAAGGTAAGGTGTTGCAAATGTGTTATCCACTACAAGCGGAATCTTATGTGCATGAGCAATCTTTGCGATAGCTTCAATATCAACTACATCAGAGTTCGGGTTTCCAAGAGTCTCGATGTAAACTGCTTTTGTATTTTCCTGAATTGCATTCTCAACTTCTTCCAGATTGAAGATGTCTACGAATGTTGTTGTGATTCCGTAGTTCGGAAGTGTATGCTCAAGAAGGTTGAAAGATCCTCCGTAAATGTTCTTTGCAGATACGATATGATCTCCCTGCTGAGCCAGGTTCTCGATTGTATATGTGATAGCTGCTGCTCCTGATGCAACTGCAAGTGCTGCTGAACCACCTTCCAGTGCTGCAATTCTCTTTTCAAATACATCCTCTGTCGGGTTTGTCAGACGTCCATAGATATTACCGGCATCCTTCAATCCAAACCGGTCTGCTGCGTGTTTACTGTTGTGGAACACATAAGAAGATGTCAGATAGATTGGAACGGCTCTTGCGTCTGTCACTGGATCTGGCTGTTCCTGTCCTACATGTAACTGTAATGTTTCAAACTTTAAATTTCTGTCCTCATAATGTTTCTTTCCCATAATTTTGTACCTCGTCTTTCTTTTATTTTCCGGCTTGTGCCTTGTTATCTTTTTTGTTTTGCAACTCGTTTTCTTGATTGCAAGGTTATCTTATCATCCTAATTCCTATTTGTCTAATAGGAATTAAATTGAATCAGTTATAATTTTATGTTATAGCAAAATCCACACTTGACACCCTTCATCCAAATATATAGAATATAAGGAAATTTATACACAAAAGGAGTGGTTTTTTTGGACAATAGTCCCGCGTTACAACTAATTATAATTCTGATTTTACTGGCACTTTCCGCTTTTTTCTCTTCCTCAGAGACTGCACTGACAACGGTAAGCCATCTAAAGCTTCGTTCTCTCGCAGATGACGGAAACAAGAAAGCAAAGAAAGTATTAAAAGTAACCGAAAATTCAAGCAAATTATTGAGTGCGATCCTGGTCGGAAACAACATCGTCAACATCTCCGCCTCCGCACTTGCAACAACCTTTTGCACAAACATGTTCGGAAGTAAATACATTGGTGTATCTACCGGAATTCTGACATTGCTTGTCCTGATCTTCGGTGAGATCTCCCCGAAGACCCTTGCAACACAGTATGCATTACAGCTTTCCATGGTCGTTGTCTACCCGATTTCGTGGCTGATGACGTTGCTCACCCCTGTTATCTTCCTGTTAAATATATTGACCGGAGCCATCTTCAAGCTGTTCCGTGTCGACCCATCCGCGAAGAAGGCAAGCATTACCGAAGCAGAGCTGCGTACTATCGTAAATGTATCACATGAAGAAGGCGTCATTGAGCCCGAAGAGAAATTCATGATCTCCAATGTTGTTGATTTTGGCGATGCATTATCGAAGGACATCATGATTCCAAGAGCCGATGTTATATCTGCCGACGTGAATTCTACCTATGAAGAGCTTGTCGATATCTTCAAGAGTGAAACCTATACCAGAATCCCGATTTACGAGGATTCCAAAGAAAATATCATCGGTATCCTTAATATCAAGGATCTGTTTTTCTACCGGGAGCTGTTAGATATCCGTTATTTTGATCTGCGAAGCATCCTGCGTAAACCATTGTTTGTATATGAGTATCAGAAGACGAGCCAGATCTTCGCAGAGATGAAAACCTCCGCAGACAGTATGGCAATCGTACTTGATGAATACGGGCAGGCATCCGGAATCATCACAATGGAGGATCTGGTCGAGGAGATCGTCGGAGATATCCGGGACGAGTACGACGAGAACGAGAATGATCTGATCCGGGATCTCGGCAACCATACTTATGATATTGATGCATCCATCAAACTGGATGATTTAAACGATAAACTCCACACGAATTTCCAGTCCAAGGATTATGATTCACTTGCCGGATTCATCATTGAACTGTTGGATAAGATTCCAACCGCCGGTGAAGAAGCTCATTGCGAAGGTGCCCACTTCAAAGTAACCGAAGTGCACAGAAACCGTATCGAGCGCGTGACTCTCACGCTTCTTCCGACAGAACCATCCGACGAAAAAGACGAGGCGTAATTGACGCCTCGTCTTTCTTTTTATTTTCTTCTCTTATTTTCTTCTTTTGTTTTCTTCTCTTTCCCGTTTTGCTGCTCCTGTTCTTTCGCCTGCTCCGCAGCCATCTCATCAATGATCCGCTCCATGATTTTCTTCTTGATGAAGATATCATAACCAAGCAGCGACAGGAAATTCAGATTCTTAATATACTTATCTTCCACACCCGGGAAATCATGTTCGGACAATTCAAACGTCTTCACGACACTGTTTTCCACCCGGAAATGCTGATGCTGCTCTAACTTATAAAGACTTGCATAAATCTCTTCCAAGCTGTGTGGCGCATCTGGATTTTCAAAATAATGATCAATCAACGGCTTCAGCATGATCTGGATATCACTGATCGATATCACATTTTTCAGATAATAGATATAGATCAGTAGAATCAGATGTTCCTTCGTATACCGCTTCTTCTCCGGCGGCGGGAGCAGATTGTTCTTCGTATAGTTGTTGATCATTGTTTTCGTCAGCGTCTTATCTTCCTCATACCGTTTGTTCTGCGAAAGATATTTATCCATGAACGTCGTCACCTGATCCATATAAAGCTCAATCGAAGGAAGATCCTCCGGTGCAATATAGCCAAGCTGTGTCATTTCCCGTATTTGTTTTTTCAGGTTGTCCTTTTCAATATCCATATAATATACGCTCCTAATGCGTATATTATATAGTATTGAAAACCATGTGTAAAGGTTTAAATGAATATATCTGATTAATGTGTCTTGTAGTAGTTGATCAGACAGCCAGCCAGAATGATATCTCTCTCATCGTCTGTCAGGTCGCCCAGTTTCAACGACAACTCCTTCATATCCTTGTTCACAACATACGCCTTGATAATTTCATCCTTGTTGCGGATTGCCTGTGCAACGCCAGGAATGAATACATAATCATCCACATCAAAGTCGTAATCCTCATCCATGACAAACGGAAGCATACCCCAGTTGATCAGGTTTGAACGATAACGCTTTGTTGCATACTCCTTGGCGATATTAGCCCAGCCGCCAAGTACCTTCTGGCAGGAAGCCGCCTGCTCACGTGCAGATCCATCACCCGGTTTCACCGCAAAGATCGTACTTCCGACACCGGTATTCGAGCCACATGCATCCGGGAACATTTCCTTCACCTTGTGCATAGCTGTCTTCATGTTCGGATCTGCTTCGCCCATGCACTCACCAGCTTCACGCACACGCTCGACCTTCTGGATTGCCTTGGCTCTGCCTACATACTCCGGATCCTTACGGGACAATGTAAACTCCGCAAGTCCGAGTGGATTCGAACGATAAGAAGATGTCTCACCGGAAGGAATCAGCTCATCCGTCGTTGTAACCGGATCATGGATCACGGAAGCGACCTTGAGCATCAGGTTGTCTGTCAACGCCACCATCTCCGGCCAATCCTTGATGTTTGGTCCAAACTTAATCTCCTGCTCCGGCTGTGGATGTCCCCATCCATTATAGACACGGTTATCGTAGATCTTCTTGTCGAAGAAATATTTCTGTCCCTTGTATTCTACATCCAGATCGGTTGCAGCTGTTAAGAAGCCCTTGTTTGCGGCTGTCGCTGCGATCGAACGTGCATCCATCAGTGCGACAGAAGCAATCTGACCATTCTGGATCTTCGAACCTTCACGGTTCGGGAAGTTTCTTGTTGAGTGACGGATCGAGAATGCATTATTTGCCGGTGTATCTCCAGCACCGAAGCATGGTCCACAGAATGCAGTCTTGACGATCGCACCCGTCTCGATCAGATCGGAAAGTACACCATTCTTCGCAAGCTCCATATAAATCGGAGTGGATGCCGGATATACAGAAAGTGTAAATTCGTCCGCGCCAATGTATTTTCCACGGATCAGGTCTGCTGCCTGACAGATATTCTCGAATCCACCACCGGCACAGCCTGCGATGATTCCCTGCTCTACATAGAGCTTTCCGTCAACAACCTTATCCTTCAGTGTAAAGTCAATCTTGCCATCCAAGGATACCTGCGCACGTTTTTCTACATCGTCCAAAACATCCATCAGATTTGCCTTCACGTCCTCAATTGTGTAGACATTGCTTGGGTGGAATGGCATTGCGATCATAGGTTTTACCTTGGAGAGATCTACATAAACAACACCGTCGTAATATGCAACAGCACCCGGATTTAATTCTTTGTAGCACTCCGGTCTGTAGTGTGTCTCATACCACTCTTCGATCTTCTCATCTGTTTTCCAGATGGATGACAGACAGGTTGTCTCTGTCGTCATAACATCGACACCGATACGGAAATCTGCGGACAGCTTATCTACACCCGGTCCTACGAACTCCATAACCTTATTCTTTACATAACCACAGCCAAAGGTTGCGCCGATAATTGCAAGGGCAACGTCCTGTGGACCAACGCCCTTCTGTACTTCACCGTCTAAGTAAATTGCCACAACCCCCGGCTTTGCCACATCGTATGTACGCTTCAGAAGCTGCTTTGCGAGCTCGCCGCCACCTTCGCCGATTGCCATCGTACCAAGGGCACCGTAACGTGTATGGCTGTCAGAGCCAAGAATCATAGCTCCACATTCTGCAAGCATCTCTCTTGCGAACTGATGGATAACCGCCTGATGAGGTGGTACATAGATTCCGCCGTATTTCTTTGCACAGGAAAGACCAAACACATGATCGTCCTCGTTGATTGTTCCACCAACTGCGCACAAAGAGTTGTGACAGTTTGTAAGTACATACGGGATTGGGAACTCTGTCAGTCCTGATGCTCTCGCTGTCTGGATAATACCAACAAATGTAATATCATGGCTTGTCATCTTATCGAACTTGATCTTAAGCTGTTCCATATTGCCCGAAGTATTGTGTGCTTCGAGTATTCCATATGCCATTGTGTTTTTCGATGCATCCTCTTTGGATGTCTGTACACCCTTCGATGCAAGTACTGCCTGTGCCTGTCCGTCATCTGGAACCAGCTCGGAACCATTCAGTAAGTATGCACCTGTTTCATAAAGTTTTACCATAATTCGCCTCCATACTCTCGTTTAATTTATTTGTAAGCTAAGATATAGCTTTCGCTGTCTTCTAATGTTGCTGTATCAAAGTCCTTCACACCCTTATTTAAAGATGTTGCAAGTGTTTCACTCTGCTGGGAGAGATACTCCGTCTCATCCACAACCTGCTCATTGACATAATAAGTACCATCCACATTCTGGACATACGGTCCATCTGTGATCACGCCATCCGAATACCGTTTCAGGCAATATTCATCCCCGGAAGTCCGTGTCGATAGCCAAGGAAATGCGACAAAGCTGCTGTCGCTGCAGAAGCTCCGCACCTTCGCATAGCCAAGGTAAGAAACCGCGCCATCCCGGTAGGTAAAGATAAAGCAGCTCACATAGGTCTCGTTGCGTTCCATACTGTTATAGAAAAATGCCTCCGGCACACCGTCCTCATCGACATCATACAACAGCATACTGTCTGGTTTGATATTTTTATAGAACGAATCTAATATATTGATACCGTCCTCGGTCTCTCCAAGTACCTTCTGGATTTCTGAATCTGCATTTTCTGCCAGCTTCACATATGCCTTCTGCCAGTCGGCTGCCATAGACAGCTTGTATTTCTGAAGATTCATATCTTCGGCATAATATTTTTCCAGCTTATCCAACAGGTTCAGTGCGTTCTGGTTATCCCCGATCTCAATATACGTATCAAGCAGACCGTCATAATAATTCATGCCTGTAGAATACGCAAGCTTGTATAATGAGTAAAATTTATCAATATACTGCGAATCCAGCGGATCTAACTGCACGGACTGGCAAATATTCAATGCCGTAAAATAATCTCCCTGATCATATGCTGCCTGTGCTGTGTCATACAATGCCCGATAAGACTCGATCACCTGAATGTTATTGGTGAGCACGGTTGTATAATCTGCAATATCTGTCACAGCCAGACCATTGACAATAGAAATATAGCTGTTCATCGCATCCGCCGTAATTTCACCATCTACATACTGCTGATACTTCTCATTTAAAACCTCAATTACAACCTCTTTTTTCGTGTCTGTATCCAGTCGAAGATTGATCTTGTTGATCGTCTCGTTCGCCTGCACAACGCCCTGTCCATTGTAATTCTGGTTTGAATTATAAATCTGTTCGATCGCATCCCGGTATTCGGTACGATTGACAAGCACATTGTATTTTGTACAAATGCTCTTTGTCTCATCGATACTGTTGATCGCATCATATGCTGCGACTGTATAAATGTAATCTTTTTCACCGGTCTGATATTCCAGGCAGATGTGCTTCGCATAATCCGGAAGCATTTCCTGTACTGCCTTTTGCTTTTCGCTATCTAACGCTTCGTAGCTTTTTTGCACCTCGTTCCACTGTCCAGCTTCAATACCGTCAAATACCTTATATTCATTGTAGTACGGATATAGGAATACGATTGCCGCACAGGCAACGACCGCAAGCACTATAAACGACACAATAATAAGTTTATTCCATGTCTTTTTCATCCTTGCACCTCCTAATCAATCACAACAGGCTTTGCCTCTGCATCGTCTGCCGGTAATGTATCAGCGCCTTCTGTATCCTGTGCAGATACATCACTTGGTGTTGCCTGCTCAAACGGCTGTTCCACCCATGTATCAGTCAGGTCAGACGGAGTTGCAATTCCCTGCAGGGCAGTTACCTGCTGCTCATATTTGGAAGTATCTGTCTCCGTGGCAAATCCTTCTACATGCAGGTTTTTTTCCTTCTCTCCCACCTGCGCGTAGGAAGGTGCAATGACCAAACGGTAGACAAACAGTGCAACTGCGGCAATTCCGACAATCAGCATCATCAAAGACAGCACACCAAAAAACTTATGAGCGCCGCCCGCTTTCATCTGCTCGTATGTATCGTCATCAACATCCGCGTACTTCGCACGCTTCTTCTCCTGTTTTGCCTTGATCTTCTCATCCTTGATCCGGTTCTTGCGCTCCCATTTGTTCTCCTCAGCAACATACGCACCAAACAATGCAGAAGATTCGCTTTCTTCCTCCGGTGTTTCCGGCTGTGCAGACGTATCCTCTGCTGCCACTTCCGAACTTTCCGGTTCTGCCGATTCTGCTTCCGTTTTTATTGATTCTACTTCCGTTTCTGTCTCCAGAGATGCATCAGATGTATCTTCTGCCGTCGCTTCCGGATTTTCTGGCTCCGCATCCGGCTGTGTACCCACTTCCGTTTCTTCCTGCTGTGACTCTATCGGAATCAAATCAATTTCTTCCTGATTATTTATGTTATTTTTGTCTTTCTTCTTTCTTCGCATAACAAAACTCCTTTGTTTTTGTTGTGTAAAAGCTTAACGTACTGATTATATCAATTTCAACCAGATTATTCAAGAAAGATTGTAATTTGCCAAGAAAAACCACCGACTCCCTTTACATTTTTTATCAGAATGGTATAATTATTGTGTTTTTTACTGTATTTATGAGAAATGGAGTGCAATATATGAAAAAGAACATCGAGATCAGATGGCACGGACGTGGAGGTCAGGGTGCCAAAACCGCAGCACTTCTGCTTGCGGACGTTGCTTTCAACACAGGTATGCACGTCCAGGGATTTCCGGAGTATGGTCCGGAACGTATGGGCGCACCAATCACGGCCTACAATCGAATTGGCGAATCCGAAATCCGGGTACATTCCAATATTTATCATCCGGACTATGTGGTTGTTGTAGATGAGACACTGCTTCATTCCGTAGATGTCACAAATGGTCTGAAGGAAGATGGTGCCATCGTGATCAACACACCGCGTCCAAAAGAAGAGATTCTTCCTTTATTAAATGGATACAAGGGAAGCGTTTATACGATTGATGCACACAAAGTATCAATGGAAACACTTGGAAAGTATTTCCCTAACTCCCCGATGCTTGCTGCTATCGTAAAGGTTGCAGACATCATGGATAAAGATGTGTTCTTATCCCAGATGCAGGCATCTTATGAACACAAATTCGCAAAGAAGCCGGAAGTAATCGACGGCAATATGCGTGCACTGAAAATGGCGTTCGAGGAGGTAAAATAAATGTCAAAGGCAACAGATATTTCTAAAATCAATGAACATAGTCCTTACTATGATATGACGCCGGGCAACCAGATCTATGGCGGCGGCGGTTCCCGTAAATTCTGTACAGGCGAGTGGAGAACAAAAACTCCAGTGATCGACTGGGAAAAATGTACACAGTGTCTGCTCTGCACACCCGTCTGCCCGGATAGCTGTATTCCGGTAAAAGACGGAAAAAGAGAAGACTTCGACTTAGACCACTGCAAAGGCTGCGGTATCTGCGAGCGCGTCTGCAGCTTCGGTGCAATTACAATGAAGGAGGGAATCTAATATGGCAATTCGTGAAAGAATGTCAGGTAACGAGGCAGTTGCACATGCAATCAAGCAGATCAATCCTGACGTAATGGCAGCATTCCCAATCACACCATCGACAGAGATTCCTCAGATGGTATCCACCTTCATTGCAAACGGTGACATCGACACCGAGTTTATCCCGGTTGAATCCGAGCACAGCTCTATGAGTGCCACCATGGGTGCCTGCGCCGCTGGCGCAAGAGCAATCACAGCTACTTCTTCCTGTGGCCTTGCCTACATGTGGGAAGTACTTTATGTCGCAGCTTCCGATCGTCTTCCAATCGTTATGGCGGTTGTAAACCGTGCATTAACCGGACCGATCAACATCAACTGTGACCACTCTGACAGTATGGGTGCCAGAGATGCCGGCTGGATTCAGATCTACGCTGAGAACAATCAGGAAGCCTACGACAATTACATCCAGGCGTTCCGCATTGCAGAGCATCCGGACGTTAAGCTTCCATTTATGGCTTGTCAGGATGGTTTCATCACCAGCCATGCAGTTGAGAATATCTCACTGATTGAGACAGAGAAAGTAAAAGAATTTGTAGGAAGCTATGAACCAGAAAACTTCCTGTTAAATGCAGATATGCCGATGGCAGTTGGTCCTTATGCAAACTCTCCATTCTACATGGAGACAAAGATGAACCAGCGTATCGCCATGAAGAATGCCAAGAAGGTTATCTTAGAGGTCGCAGAGGAATTCGAGAAGATCTCCGGAAGAAAATACGGACTTTTCGAGGAGTATCGCATGGATGACGCCGAGTATGTGATCGTGATCATGGGTTCTGCTGCCGGAACAACGAAGGAAGCCGTTGATGAGCTTCGCGAGCAGGGCATCAAGGCAGGTATGATCAAGGTACGTGTATTCCGTCCATTCCCAGGCGCCGAATTAGCTGCTGCCCTCGAAAATGCAAAGGGCATCGCGATCATGGATCGTGCAGAAAGCTTCTCCGGATGCGGCGGTCCGCTTGGTTCTGAACTGAAGGCTGCTTTATACGATGCAAAGAACGAATCAACAACCGTCAACTATTTCTACGGTCTTGCCGGAAGAGATTACACAGTAGAAACAGCCTGCGGTATCTATCAGGATCTGATAGATTATGTATCCGGCAAGCAGGAAGCAGAACAGTTCAAGTATATCGGACTTAGAAAGTAACGGAGGGAATCGAGATGGCATTTAATTTTAAAGAAGTAATGAGCAAACCGGAACGTCTCGCTCCGGGACATAGAATGTGTGCAGGCTGCGGCGGAACAATCGCTGTTCGTACAGTCCTGCGTGCCCTGCATGAGGGGGATAAGGCGGTTATCGGAAATGCAACCGGCTGTCTGGAAGTATCCAGCTTCATGTATCCATATACCGCATGGGAGGACAGCTACATGCACAATGCATTTGAAAATGCAGGTGCAACACTTTCCGGTATTGAAACTGCTTACCACGCATTAAAGAAGAAGGGAAAGATCTCCGCGAATTACAAGTTCATCACATTCGGTGGTGACGGCGGTACTTACGATATCGGTCTCCAGTCCCTGTCCGGTGCCATGGAGCGTAATCACGATATGGTATATGTCTGCTATGATAACGGCGCTTACATGAACACCGGTATCCAGCGTTCTTCTGCAACACCAATGTTCGCAGATACAACGACAACACCAGTTGGTAAATGCTCCAACGGTAAGATGCAGAACCGGAAGGATCTCGCATCTATCATCGCAAACCATGATATTCCGTATGTTGCACAGTCTACCTTCATCGGAACCATGAAGGATCTGTATGAGAAGTCTGAGAAGGCAATCTACACACCAGGTGCAGCATTCTTAAATATCATGTCACCATGTCCTCGTGGCTGGCGTTATGACACACCCGATATCATGAAGATCTGCAAGCTCGCAGTGGAGACATGCTACTGGCCACTGTTCGAGGTTGTGGAAGGCAAGTGGATCTTGAACTATGAGCCAAAGAAGAAGCTTCCAATTGAAGACTTCCTTCGTCCACAGGGAAGATTCAAGCATCTGTTCAAGCCAGAAAACGAGAACCTGCTTGTACAGTATCAGGAAGAGGTTGACCGCAGATGGGAAAACCTGTTGTATATGTGTTCAAAGTAAGCAGTATATAACAAATCATGTAAAGCTAAAACAGAATATACATAATCCCATAGCCAAAAAAATCGCTGAATCCGTATGATTCAGCGATTTTTGTATATATGCATTAAACTTCATTTAACCAGCTAATAATTTCCTGTTCCAATTTACAATTGTTCGCCAGCATAAATTCCATAACGGAATCATAGAAATGAACCTTTCGCAGAGAATTTGCTTTTATCCGGTCATTCTTTTCCAACGGCTTACAATATTGCTTATACGTTATCAGCTGCTGCACATCCATGTGCAACGGTTCAAACGGAATGCACGTCTTTTCAATCAGATTTCTTAAAATATAATATCCATCCGGGTCAATATCCCCAAAATGGAACCATGAAATGCCACTATTATATGCTGCGATTTTCTTTAAGAAGCTCTGCTTTGCAGAATTGTGATATCCACTTAGAAAGACAAATGTTGATTTATCATCCTGCACTCTGTTATAGGAAGTGAGATTTTCAACCGTAACAATCCGCTCCGATTTTACTTTTATCATTTTTATCTGGGCAATCGTCTCTGATAAAATAGCAATCGGTTTATCCGGTGTCACGCAAATCAAGCTTCCATCCGTATAGTGAATATCTACATTTCCTTTAAAACAAATATAAGATGGATTTGAAAATACATGGTATTCCTCAAGAATTATCTTTTCCTTTTCTTTTTTATCCAGCACAGAGATATCGAAGTCTAAATTCCCATATGTTTCGATTATTCCGCAAATGCGTGACCGATAGCTTTTTTTGAACAGCTTTGTATCTCCCAATACCGCCACAGATAACTCACGTTCCATAATATCTCTATCGTTTTTTAGGATGTATTCTAACAGTTTCAGATCGTTGATTGCTATATCAGACTCTGTCTTTGCGTCTTTGTAATTATCCAAGCGCTCAATCTGACTCCTGCAAAATGCATCTATAATCGCATGAATGCCCAAATATCTCGAATACATTTCAATTTCGCGATTACGCTTTTCTGTTATATCATCCCGCTTCAATACCGTATATGTAGCGTCTATCGAATCCGTATTCAGTTTTATTTTAGAGATTACCGGGATTCCTCTCTCATACTCCAAAATCACAAGCTTTGCTTCCTCCAGATGACGCATTTCCCAATTAAACTGATCCACTTCATCCTGATCCGTAAAATCTCCATTATAATCACAAAATACCTTTTCCGGTTTTATCGCAAAGCTTTGATTCCTGACATTATGTCCTTTATATGTAACGCTGTTTTCATACATATCTAAAAGCAGATTCAAAACATCTGTCTGCATTTTAGTCAATCTTGAACTCATCCATCTTCACCAGCCCTTCAACTGCCCATGTATATTTTCCTTTCATGCATAAGCTTATCGTTGAGTTAATATAGGAACCGATACTGTCTATTTTTTCCGGTGGAGCCGCGTATATTACCTGAAACCGGTTGTCCTCGAAGAACTTCACCATCTGCTCAATTCTTTCTCTGGATAGCGCCGAAAAAGCCTCATCAATAAACGCCAATCTTGCACAGGATACATTCTTCGGATAGCATTGCAGCAGGCTGGCTGCAAGAATAATGAAATATGGTGTTTGTTTTTCTCCATTACTTGCCGAGCCTTGTTTTTTCGATAAATCCGCTTCAATCTCCTCTCCATCCTGTCTCGATAATATACGCATATCGTACTTGAAATACTTTCGATAATCTGTATATTCATCCTCGTTTTCTTCCTCTAATATCGTGTCCATGAATTGTCGGATGTTATATTCCATTTCTTCGTCATCCTGATTCATCGCACGATACACTTCCATGGAATTCATATAACTCTCAAGTTTTTTACATAAATCGAAAAACACCTTCCGATCTGGTTTTTCCAGCATCTTAAACTGATATGTGTCCTTACCAAACGGAATATCCTTCAGTGCTTTATTTATATCATCGATTTCCTCTTTTGCTTCCCGGATTGCTTCATTGATTTCCGCAACAAAATCAACCATAAATGCATTCTCGAGCACCTTCTGTTGCTCCTCCAGCTTTTGTTTTGCTTCCTCAATTTTCACATTGGCTATATCTCTGTACTGTTCCCTAAACAACGGAATAAATCCTACACCGTATTTTTCATCGCTCTGTCCGATCGTACGCCAGTATTTCCTTTGTTCATTTTCCAGATCTCTAATAGCATTTTCCTTTTCCCCACGGACATTTTCAACATTTTTGGCTGTCATAACGCGTGCATTATCACTTTTTGTACGCAGTTTATCATATAATTCAACCATTTCCTTTCTTAATTCCAGTCTTTGTAAAATGGCTGCATCGTAGTCCTGCTTTGTTTTTTCAATCTGCTGTTCGGTTTCCACACATTTCTTCTCATTGCCATGTATACTGTCCGTACATGATTGAATCTGCCTAGTTACATCGATATAGCTGCCATCTACTTCCGTATACTCTTTTTCAGCATTTTGTTTTTCTTGAATAGCCGCAGCAAATCCCGGAGTATTTTGTATAGTTTTCAATTCAGCATTTTTGTCATGGAGTTCTGTTTTTTTCTCCTCAATGCGTTTTTGTACATCAAATATATAGCTTGTCTCATCCCAATTTACTGCCTTAATATCAGCAATATATCTGCATATAAGTTTTTCCTGCTCGATTAATGTATTTTCTTCCTGTTCAAAAGCAGCTTTGTCCGTTTTTGCTTTTTCGAGCTGTCGCTTAATTGCATCATGTCCCATAAATATCTGTGTTTTCTGCATGTTCATGCAGCTCATTGTAAAGCTCTTTGCCAGCGTACCATCTATCATCAATCCACCCTTTGGATACTGATGTAATTCCTGAATATCCTTGCACAAGTGGATTCCGTTCAGAAGATAATTGGCATAGCGTCTTCCATCTTCATTCGGAATATCAAGCATTGCAGCTGCCGAACCCGGTTGGATGTCGGTCTTAGGCAGTTTGTCTGTAATCACAACTTTGACATCCCGCATCTGATAATCGTGAACAATCTCCATCACCTGTTCGCAATACTTTCCATCTACGACAATATCAAACCGCTTTCTTCCTAAAAATGTCTCAATTGCCAGCTGCCAGTCACGATCCACATGCTGCACCAGCTCTGCAAATAATCTCACATCCGTTTGTATATTTCGCTTCGCAAGCTCTGACTTTATAATCTGTTTCGCGTTTTCATATTTTTTATCGAACGGAAGAACATCTGACTCCAATCTGGATATTTTCTGTCGTATCTCTTCCAGTTCGTTTTTTATTTCGTTTATTCTATCCGAAATATGGACTTTATCTGTTTGATAATTTGCCTTTTTTTCACCGGCAATATTCTTTAATTTTATAAATGCAGCAAGTTTTTCATCCACATGAAACGTGGTCGCCCCTATATCTTCAACAATCGCAATTTCTTTTTCTGTCAGTTTACCATCAAGGGAAAGCCAGGTCATAATACCTTGAAGTTTTGCTGCAAGCGATTGCAGTTCTGCCAAAGCATTTTCATATTGCTCTATCTCTTTTTCTATCGCAGAAATACTGGCTTCTAACGATTTGGTTATCTCTTCAATATTACATAACAGCTCGTTTTTCTCAGCATTGATTTTTCTCTCCAGTGCCTGTTCTCTCTTAGCAGCCAAATCATCTAACGAACTCTGAAGCAACTGCTTCCTTGCCTTGTCAATATTGATTTTCTCCTCCAATTGCGTTCTATGTTCCTGATTCCATTTCATCTCCTGATATAACAAAAGAATTCGTCTGATCTCATATTTCCGCTCAGAAGCTTCATAATCCGCTGTTTTATCCTGCACGACCTCCAACTGCAGTTTTCCGTTTGCCAATTCCTCATATACTTTTTTTGCATCCGCATAGTGATTTCGATGCTCCCGTATATCATCCATCGCCTTGATCTCATGTTTATCCAACACACATTCCTGAATAAACCGGTCAATATTGTTCTCCGGATTAAACGCCATCATTTTCACAAGCTTTGCTCTGTATTTTTCAACGCCGCAGCGAAGTCCCAATGCCCGCAGCACCTGTTCGATTCCCTTGTCGTGATTCATATATTCACCTGCCGGAACCTTCTTTCCCTTTACAGTCAATTCATGGCGTGGATATACGGTTACTTCTTTCTCTTTTACTGTAAAAAATCTGCAATCGTCAATCCTGGTATCTTTGAACACAAACCATTTTTTCGTATTGCTTGTCTCATTGACATACTCTATACAAACACCTACTACGAAATATTGCTTTTCTAATGGAGAATAAAACTCCATTGCAATATAAGATGTTACTTCGCCCTCACGAATAAATCTATTTTTTCCTTCACTCCTCGTGTCTCCACGAACATACGAGATTACATTTCTGTCTCTGTCTAATGCTGCCTTATTGAACTGCGTATTTCCTGTCAGCATATAGGTTATTGCATCCAGTATCGTAGATTTGCCGCTTCCATTCACGCCTGTAAACAACGTGGAACCCTCCAAAGCAATCGTGACATTTGAAAAGCGTGACCAATTAACCAATACGAGCTTCGTTGCAGTTTTTCTGCTATTTTCATTCAGCATGTTCGGTTTGCTCATCTGTATCCTCCTCCAAGCTATCCTTTCCTTCCAATACAACCTTTACAACTTCCGTTACAAACCGTTCAAATTCTTCCGTATCCAAAGCAAACTGTAACGATGGATACAAAACAAGCTTACAATCAATATCACCAACATTTCCATCTACATCCATTAAGCTGTAATTTTTGAGTACCTTGAAAATATTTCCCAATGCAGTCTTGTTTACCATGTCTCTGGCATCATACTTTTCCAATTCATAAATCAAGTCAGACACACCAATTACTATGACCGAAGACAACGTTCCTTCTCTTATTCTCGACATATAAATCAGCCAAAGGCAGCAGAGCACAATTGTCTCTTCCTTCGTAAAACGATACCTGTTGGACTTCAGCTTCTCCTTATCTCCGATTCCCGAACCGTTATCAAGCATGACAACGCCAGTATCCTTATCACACTTCACTTCAAATCCCATATAAGAAAAATAGTTCAAAAACGTATCTATATGATTAACAACGAAAAAATAATGCTTTCTATCTTCCTGCTTGTCCCGAACCAAAAATGTCCTGCTTAATATTTTTCTGCAGCAGTTTTGAAACATTAACTTTTCCGACGATGTAAAATCATCCCAAGCTTCTATAACATTCATCTTACGCCTCCACAATTCGAAACGATTTTAAAATCATTTCTCCAACCTCATAATATCCGTCTTCCAATTCAACCTTAAATCCATTTTCTTCCGCATATGCTACAGCCGATAGAATCATCAGCAGATCCTCTTTTGTTTCAAGAGGGACTTCTTTACTTGATATTTCATGTTTATTTCCTATCAGTTTTTTCAAATACTGCTTTGTTATTTTCTTTGAGTACGGATTTCTCGACTCTTTCTCATATGCAAGCCGCAGGTTCTGCAAATCATCATCTGTGAGAGTCTCTATTTCAGCAACCGACCGCTGCCGTACTCTTTTTCTGTTCTGTGGCATTCGAATAGATTGCGCATCAATATATCTGTTTTGATTGATTCGTATCATCTCACTCATTTGTTCCGGTAAAACTTCTTTTAGTCCTGCTTCCGTCATTGTATCCAGCATATACTTCAAGGTTCTTTCAACATGACCGCGCATATCCACTTCATGATTTTTCAAGTATCGCAGTCTTCCAAGCGCCATCGTTATGTAAAGATTTAGTTTATGCTTGATATCTGCAATAATCCTAAGATAATCATTCTTCAGAAACTTCTTAATCGTATCAAACATCAGATCTATTTTTTCCAGTGCATCTGCCTCTCCGATATCTTCTTCCGCAACACAGCCAATTGTGATCAATTCATACATTTCAGCATCATTTTGCAGTTGTTCCAGCATGGTTATGATCCTGCCACGATATATGTGAATATTATTCTGCGGTTTCGTCAGTCTGGCATACTCCTTAATGAAATCACCATCGCAATAAGCAATAATATTTTCTGTCAGGCTCTCATATGACACTTCTTTCATTAACTTTTCAATCGTTTTGCGAATATAGGTAGACATTTTCTTAAGAGATTTTGACAATGCTTTGGCATTCTTATATATGTTTTTCAACGCTCCAACATATGGATCCCCATTCCACTGATCCCGATTCAGCAACGTATTATAAATATTATACATATAGCTGGAGAATTCTTCTCTCTCCGGGCGTTCCAAACGTATTAATAACTCCGCCAGCATAACGCCCTGTTCTGTTATAACTATATACTTTTCAAATGTCGTCTCATCAAACTCTTCTTCCAGCCATCCGACTTCTTTACTTGCAAATCTTCTTAAATAATCGCTTGCAATATCCTGATAACTCTTATTCGTCATATCTTTATCAGCCAAAAAGCCTTCGGAGTGTTCCGAAATATAATACGCCACTTCATCCCGCAGTATATTTCTCTTTATTCTATATGATATCTCATTATCATATTGTTCATATATAAACCGGAGCAGGGCAGCATTCGTCCGATAATTGCTATTACTTGACAATGGATTAAAAAAACTATTTGGAATAATATTGAATACGCCGTTCACTCTGCCACCTTCTCTCTTTCGCTAAGCATCTGTATTTTTATATTATAATCAACGATGATCGTGTATTCAATAAGCGAAGTCAAACAAATTGTACTATTGTTTAAGACTTTAATCTGAATCATCTATACACGTATTCACAAAATGCAATCATTTGTTGCATTTTGTGATTTCTATGTGAATTGTGTTTACGTTTTATGTTTTTCATGCTACCATCTATATGTTGTCGAGAAGCGCTCGTTCATAGCGTAGTTCGGTAACAGTCTATTATTTAATATATCTTTTTTATATTCGATTCTTCGAATCATTTTTTATCCATTCACTTTTTACTTTTATTCCGTTCCCGGGTAAATCATTTTAGTCTAAGTCTAAGGAGGATTTTTATGGACAACTTTTTCTCAACTTTATCGCTCGGACAGGTGCGTGACGTCAACAACCGTGAGGTGTTCAAAAACCACGAACTATGTGCTGAATTTCTGCGCGATTACACGGACCTCGATCTGCTTAAGAACATCACTGCCGATGATATCGAAGATGTCACCGAAAAATATCAGGCATATCTTGGTATCGAATTTGAAACTGATACCATCAAACGTGTGCGGCTGCCGAGCCATCTGCAGCCTAACGATTCCGAATTGCCTAATAATTATATTTCTCAGGAAAATGCTTCGGAAAATATCCCACTTTTTGTGATTTCTCTTATTGAACATAAGAGTAACGTCGATTATAATGTATCTATGCAGTTGCTTCGGTACATCGCATGTATCTGGGATGACTATGCAAAGACAGCAAGGAAGCAAAGTGTCGGTGACAGTCGGAATCTAAACTTCCGCTATCCGCCAATTCTGCCGATTGTCTACTACGAAGGCACCGCCAAATGGACGGCTCCTATGCAGTTAAAGGATCGAATATTCTTAAATGAAGTGTTTGCACCCTATATCCCTGATTTTACATATCGACTCGTAAATGTACATAACTATTCGAATGATGAGCTTTTGTCTACCGGCGATGCGATGTCATTTCTTATGATGATTAACCGAATTCAGACGCCGGAGGATTTTTCAGAATTTATTCGGTCAAATCAGGATGCAATGAAGGAAATCGTCGCTCATGCATCAAACGATATCATCCAGATCATCATCAATGCGTTATGGTCATTATTCATGAAGATGCAAGTACCAACCAATGAAGCAACCAGCTGCATCAAAAAAGTAGTCGGAGGTGGCACTATGGGAAATTGGTTTGAAAATATGGAGCCTATGGATATACAGGCAGAACGCCATGCTACGCAGGAGGCGAAAGCCAAGCTTGCTGATGCGGAAGCCAAGTTGGAGAATATGGAGTCCGCGCTGTCCAACACACAGTCCGCGCTGTCCAACACGCAACAGTTATTGAAACAGTCTGAAGAAAAATACCAAAATATGCAACGCTTGTCGGATAAAAAAATTCGACAGCTTGAGGAAGAGCTTGAAAAGCTTCGTGCTCAAACCCCAAACAAATAATAAAACCTACGGCTGAAAGCATTCAAGCTTTCAGCCGTTTTTAATTTTAAAATGTATTAACCAGAAGCTTCCACCTCCGGTTCTCATCTATAGAAAATGATTCTGAAAATGTAATTCCAGCAAGATACCTTTCGTACCCATCGACTAGTTATCCTACGCAAACTATATATCCCGTCCTGCTTCCCGCATATTCTGCTAACTGTATGTCTCCATAAAATACCAACAATCGTCCAGTGCATTGTCGAGGTGATGACGAAAGTCCTTTGATTCCTGTCACGTCTTTTCAACTGCAGCCCGCTCCGTAATCCTAATCTTGTTAAATATATCCCTTGTGTATACCTTGCCTGTCATAATCTAAGCAGTTTCAAGTTATTTTTTTCCTCCATCATTCAGTCAAGAATATATTACCGTTCGACCTTAGCATCCAATTTTAATTAAACGGACATACTTTCACACACTGCCAGAATCGAATACACTTATTCTCATCAATCCGAGGATATTCGAACCCCTCATTCGGAACCGCATTTGATTTTGCTTCAGAATCCGGGAAAGAATACCCTCGTTTCCGAAGCTTGCATACCCAGTTGTAAAAGTTGCCAGGGTGAATGTCGTTTTGCTTACACCTCTGGTAATCAGACAGCCCGCTTTGGCGGCATTCCATGATCAGTCGAATCTGATCATCTTTACAAACACGTTTGCTCTTAATGGTCGCTCTCCTTTGAGATAGAGTGAAATGTTAGCATTTCCTAGCAATCATTATAGACAATAACTGGGAGAATGAAAATCTACCCTAAATTAGGCGCTTACTTTATATCTAATCGAATCGACCGTTTCGTAGCGCTCTTATACTCTACCTGCGCCTTTGTCTCTAGCACCACAATATCATTCCGTTCCAACACAGTCCGTAAAATATATTCAACCGCCTCAATCTTCCCGTCCAGCGCTTCTGAGAAAAAATCATCATCTATCAATCTCAGTTTATCAATCCGTGCCAAATACTCTTCCTGTGTCCGATACCATGCTAACTGCACATTTCCAGCTTCCATCTGTTTGTTCATCTCGTCCATACAACTCCTCCTGTATCGCCCCGGGGAATGGTTCATCCATCTAATATTGTCGACACAAAAACCATAACATGTCGGTTCATGCATTGTAAAGTGTAATATTTGAACATTTGCAAAAAGCACGCAGGAATGCGGGGTTGCGAAATTCAGTTCACAAAAGTTTCACTGTTTTACTGAATGGCAGATAGACAAGAATTTACTCTTCTGTCTATACGGAGCCAGAATCTCATCAATATCGTAACACAATCCCCGACTGCTTCACCTCTGTATTTGCAATTCCCAAAGACCTCAAATACTGTTCCAAAGAATTACGCTCCAAGGTACCTCTACATAACGGAGCAAGCGTTACCGACTTCAATGCCCCAAACCCATCATCCATATTCAGCAGAACTTCTATATATGGAACAAACAGATTTTTCTTCCTCTTATACCGAATCTTCTGATTCCCAATCGAAAAAATCATCCGACATTCATCCTCCGCTTTATATAGAGTATTCTTCATTACCATTCCATAATAAGAAACCAATTCGACAATTGGAATCGCCAGCAGTCTTGCCTGTTGTTCATCTACCAGCTTCATATACTCCCGCAAAGGACACCCCTCCAGCACTTCCGGGAAGAAATGCCCCATAACCATACGAATCGATTGCAAAATCATTTTCTTTTGTTCTTCCACATCATATATCACCGGACCGATATATCTCAGCTCCTCATATTCCTTAAAAAACAAAGCCGGATCTATCCCCATATTGCATCCATAGCTTGCAAACTCCGACCACAAAGTCAGATTATCCTGTTGCCTTGAAAAAGAAAGTACACAATACGAATCCCTTAAATTCTCAGATTTTGCCTGCACAGACAATCGATACTGTATTGCAAACGCAATCAGGCTATCCCCAAACGGAGCTTCCCCGAATTCTTCCTTGATGATTTCAAATAATAAATCATCCATATATTGAAACTCTGTTTCATCATTCAGATAATGAAAATCCGTTATCTGCATTACCCCACTATCTAAAATAGATTTCAGCCCATCCAACGAAGTGTAATGATAAATGATCTCGTCTTTTTCAAGAACAAATGGCTGAAATGCTCCGTCTTTGATTCCTTTTAATATCTCATCTTTTTTCCGGATAAATTCTTCGAATTGCATTTGTGATTCTCCTTCTAACCAAA
>OOAC01000975.1_pt1 | contig 21950 bp, 17 predicted proteins | sample 1671041 | NCBI WGS metagenome assembly OOAC01 (sample SAMN06348116, study PRJEB24527) | human gut metagenome | biome: human gut; feature: ankylosing spondylitis patient; material: feces | host: Homo sapiens | place: China | collected 2015-10 | reverse complement strand
ACCGACTCGGATACCGACACAGACACAGATACCGATACCGATACTGATACGGATACGGATACAGACACCGATACAGATACTGACACAGATACTGACACGGATACTGATACTGATACCGATACTGACACGGATACCGATACCGATACTGACACAGACACTGACACAGATACAGACACTGATACCGATACCGATACTGACACAGATACCGATACTGATACTGACTTAGATACCGACACTGACACTGACACGGATACTGATACAGATACAGATACCGATACAGACACTGACACGGATACAGACACGGATACAGACACTGATACGGATACAGATACTGACACGGATACAGACACAGATACAGATACAGATACCGACACGGATACTGACGCGGATACTGACACAGATACCGATACTGACACCGATACAGACACTGATACGGATACAGATACTGACACAGATACAGATACAGATACAGACACAGATACTGATACTGACACAGATACGGACACCGATACCGATACTGACACGGATACTGACACGGACACTGACACTGACACAGATACAGATACCGATACGGACACTGATACAGATACGGATACTGATACTGACACGGATACCGATACTGACACAGACACCGATACGGATACTGACACGGATACAGACACAGACACTGACACGGACACAGATACAGATACTGACACAGACACAGATACCGATACTGACACGGATACAGATACCGATACCGATACCGATACGGATACTGATACAGATACTGATACAGACACTGATACAGATACGGATACCGATACTGACATGGATACAGATACGGATACCGATACGGATACTGATACTGATGCGGACACTGATACAGATACCGATACTGACTTAGACACAGATACGGATACTGACACAGACACGGATACCGATACAGATACTGACACTGATACAGATACGGACACAGACACTGATACGGATACTGACTTAGACACGGACACGGATACCGATACAGACACGGATACAGACACCGATACAGACACAGACACAGATACTGACACGGATACCGATACTGACACAGACACGGATACTGATACAGATACTGACACTGATACAGATACGGACACTGACTCAGATACTGACACGGATACCGATACAGATACTGACACTGATACGGACACCGATACAGATACTGACACGGATACTGATACGGACACCGACACAGATACTGACACTGACACGGACTCGGATACCGACACGGACACTGACACAGATACCGATACTGACACGGATACTGATACAGACACAGATACGGACACTGACACTGATACAGACACAGATACCGATACTGACACGGATACTGATACAGACACGGATACCGATACTGATACGGATACAGATACCGATAATGATCGTGTAAACGGTGATGAAGTTGACTTCGACGACAGAACACCTCAGGGTGAGCGTGTAAACGGCGATGACAGCAACGGTAATCTTGAGCGTACTGACTTTGACAACACAAACGGCAACCCCAATACCGGCGTTGGCATTGACGGAACGCTTGCGGCAGGTGCGGCGGCTACAGCGGCTCTTGCGGCAGCAGGACTTCTTCTCGGTAAGCGTAAGAAAAAGGACGAATCCGAAGAATAATCGGTGAATAACCAAACAGCTGTATGGCTAAAAACCATACAGCTGTTTTCTTGTATAAGGGCAAAAAAATAACGGCAATCAGCACGATTGCCGTTAATTACTGCTTTGTCAGGTTTTCTTGAACTGACTGTTGTAAAGCTCCGCATAGAATCCGTTCTTTGCAAGAAGCTGATCGTGATTACCGATCTCGATAATCCTGCCCTTATCCATTACCAGAATGGTATCGGCATTTTTTATAGTCGATAATCTGTGAGCTACTATAAAGCTCGTTTTGCCCTTTGTCATCTTTGCAAAAGCGTTCTGAATCTTCATTTCGGTCTTTGTATCAATGCTGCTGGTCGCTTCGTCAAGAATCAGCATGGGAGGCATTGCAAGCATTACTCTTGTTATGCACAAAAGCTGCTTCTGACCTTGTGAAATACCGTCATTGTCGTTTATTATCGTATCATAACCGTCTTTCATACGCTTTATAAAGCTATGGCAGTGAGCGGCTTTTGCGGCGGCTACAATTTCTTCTTCAGTTGCATCCTGTTTTCCGTAAGCTATATTTTCACGGACTGTACCCTCGAAAATCCATGTTTCCTGAAGCACCATACCGTAGCTGAGCCTGAGCGAATCACGGGTCACGTCCTTTATATTGTTTCCGTCAACCGAGATACCGCCCTTATCCGTATCATAGAAACGCATAAGCAGGTTGATTATAGTGGTTTTACCGCAGCCAGTAGGACCTACAATAGCTATCTGCTGACCGCTCTTTACGTCAAGATTAAGGTCCTTGATAAGTTCTTTTTCGGGAACGTAAGAGAAGTCAACGTGGTCAATCTTTACGTTTCCGCTTACATCTGTAAGCACCTTGTTGTCAGCGTCGGATATTTCATCATCGCTTTCGGTAAGGGCAAATATACGTCTTGCCGATGCAAATGCCGATTGTAATTCGGTGACAACGCCTGAAATTTCGTTGAACGGCTTTGTATACTGGTTGGCGTATGATAAAAATGCGGAAAGCTGACCTACCGTGATACCGCCGCCTATAGCGCTGAGTGCGCCGAAAATTCCGACACCGGCATATACAAGACCGTTTACAAATCTTGTGGAGGGATTGGTAAGAGCAGAGTAGAACTGCGCTCTTACGCCGACCTTATACAGCTTTGCGTTAAGCTCTTCGAATTTTTCTTCGCTGTATTCTTCACGGGAGAAAGCCTTTACGACCTTCTGATTTCCGATATATTCTTCGGCAAGTCCGGTAATCTGACCTCTGAGCGCCGCCTGCTCCTTGAATTTCTTTGAGCAAAGTCTTGCTATGGTAGAAGCCACAATCAGTGATACAGGGGTTATAACGATAACTACAAGTGCAATGCCTACGTTTATCGAGAACATAAAGCAGAGTGTTCCTATTATAGTGACAGAACCTGTGAATATTTGCTGAAATCCCTGCAGCAGACCGTCAGATACGGTATCAATATCCGCAACGACTCTGCCTATTATATCGCCGTGCGGAGTAGAGTCTATATATTTCAGCGGTACACGCTGAAGCTTGTTGAAAGCGTCTGTTCTTAAATCCCTTACTGTTCTTTGAGTAAGTATGTTGGTGCAATATCCCATAAACCACTGGAATCCCGCACCTACGATTACTACAACGGCGAGCTTTATAATTATCGGCAGGATTTTTTTGAAATCAACATTGTTAATATCAATGATAAAGTCAACAGCCTGACCGATAAGAACGGGCGCATACAGCGTCGCTATTGCGCTTATAACAGCGCTGACTATCGTGAAAACGAGATAGAACGTATAAGGCTTTGTATATTTCAGCAGCTTTGCAAGAACTGTAAAACCGCTGTCGTTATTTTTTTTACTCATCGCCGTTTATCTCCTTTTCAAGTTCTTCCGCACTGAACTGAGTAAGACAGATTTGACAGTAATCGGTACAGCTCTGTAACAGTTCTTTATGTGTGCCTATGCCGACTGTTTTGCCATCGTCAAGTACGATTATCTGATCGGCATTTTTGACCGTGTTTGCTCTTTGAGAAATGATAAACACCGTCATATCGGAGCAGTTTTCCTTGATTGCCGTTCTCAGCTTTGCATCTGTAGCAAAGTCAAGTGCGCTTGCGCTGTCGTCAAGTATCAGTATCTCCGGGTCTGCGGCTATTGCCCTTGCAATAGTAAGTCTTTGCTTCTGACCGCCTGAAAGGTTCTTACCGCCCTGAAGTATCTTATAATCAAGCCCGTTTTCGAGCTTTTCGACAAACTCATAAGCCTGCGAGATCTTCAGCGCACGCCATATCTGCTCGTCTGTTATATTATCTCCGCCCCACTTCATATTTTCACGGATTGTACCGCTGAAAAGTACGGCTTTCTGAGGAACGACCGCTATCTTTTTGCGAAGACGGTTAAGGCTGTATTTTCTGACATCTGTTCCGTAAACTTCGACCAAACCGTCTGATGCGTCATAGAATCGGGGGATTAGATTTATAAGCGTTGATTTACCGCTGCCCGTACCGCCTATTATGCCTATCGTCTGACCTTTTTCGGCGGTGAATGATATATCTTCAAGTGCATATTCGCTGTTATCGTGATAGCTGAAATATACCTTGTCGAATTTTACGGCAGGAGCAGAGCTGTTGCCGTTTTCTTCGGTGCTGTCTGTATCTGTAACGGACGGCTTAGTGTCAAGCACCTCGTTTACTCTTGCCGCACAAGCCGCCGACTTTGTGAAGATAACAACAAGGTTTGCAACAACCACAAGGGCGAGCAGGATCTGATTCATATAGTTTACAAGTGCGATAACCTGACCTTGTGTAAGGTCACCGACATTTACCGAGAATCCGCCAAACCATATTATTGCAACGATCGCAAGGTTCAGTATGATAGCGTTGACAGGGCTGAGCAGTGCCGAAATCTTGCCGGCTCTTACTGCCGCTTTTTCAATATCCTCAGCGTTATCCCTGAAACGTTCTATTTCGTGCTGCTGCTTTGAAAATGCTCTTACGGCTCTTGCACCGACAAGATTTTCACGGGTGATGAGCGAGGTCTTGTCCAGCTTTTTCTGTATCGACCTGAAGAAGGGGATAGTCCTTGTTGTGACAAGCCACATAACAATTGCAACAAGCGGAATGACGAGAACGAAAATCAGCGCTAATTTCACATCTATCATAAAAGCCATTATCGTTGAACCGATAACTAAAAACGGCGCTCTTACAACAAGTCTTATCAGCATCGCAACAGCGACCTGCAGCTGATTTATATCGGAGGTAAGCCTCGTTATAAGTGATGGCGTGCCGAATTCGTCAACCTCCTTGTGCGAAAGGGTGTTGATATGATGATACAGCTCACGTCTTAGCTCTGTGCCGAAGCCCTGCGACGCAACCGATGCCACATACTGACAAATAAGCGCAAATCCAAGACCGCATACACCGAGCAGAACAAGCACTCCGCCCATCTTCCAGATATAACCGCTGTCTTTGTGTGCAATACCTATGTCTATTATCTTCGCCATAACCAGAGGAACGATAAGCTCGAATACCGCCTCGGTCAGCTTGAAAATAGGTCCGAGTATTACGTTTTTTCTGTATTTTTTAAGATACTTAACCAGTTTTAGCATATTTCACCGTCCAATAATAATGACATCGGAGCAAAATCCGATGCCATTACGAATATTTAATTATTATCAGCCAAGAACTTTCTTGATTTCTTCAGGCAGAGAGGCAGCAAAGCTGTCGCCTACCAACAGGCTGATCTCGTCAACGCTCGTTGTTATGAGCATTACATCGGCACATATGTTTTCGCAAGCCTGGAATACCTTAGCCGCAAAACCTGCCTGATCAATCATTTCCTCGCTCTTGATAACTATCTTTACATTACCGCTGTTTACACAGGGTGTTATTCCGTGTACTGCAGTTATTCTGGGTAAAACGGTAAGCAGTGTGGGTATATCATCATCGCTGAACGTAAAGCCGAATGAGAACATATCCGACTTAGGAGGTGTCTGCGAGATCATATCTACATTGATACCGCTTTCGGCTACCGCTGAAAGAGTAGTTGAAACAAAACGCTTTCTTGACGGAACATCTGAAAATGTTACGATTGATATGTTTTCGTATACTTTAATATCTGTCATATTGACCTCCGTTATGCTTCGGAAAGAAGATCCGACATCTGATAAAGACCTTTTTCACAGCCGCTTAAGAATACTGCCGCATTGACAGAGCCGACTGCGAATACTTGTTTTGAGCCTGCGCTGTGAGAAAGAGTTATCACTTCATCACGTCCCGCAAATATAACATCATGCTCGCCTACTATCGTACCGCCTCTTATCGAGTGCATACCGATTTCGGTTTTCTCACGGGGCTTTCTCACGCTGTGGCGGTCATATACATAGTGCATCTTGTTGCCAAGCTCTTCGTTTATCGCTTCCGCTATCATTATTGCCGTTCCCGAAGGAGCGTCCTTCTTGAGATTGTGGTGCTTTTCAACTATCTCAATATCAAACTGATCGCCGAGTACCTTTGTTGCACGCTTTGCAAGGTCAACAAGAAGATTTATTCCGAGCGACATATTGAATGTGAAGAACACGGGAATCTGACTCGCCGCTGTCTTTATCTGCTTTATCTGTTCATCTGTGTAGCCTGTCGTTGCAATAACTACGGGAACATTGTTTATCTTGCAGTAGTCGAGCAGCTCGTCAAGCAGTGAGGGGTGTGAAAAGTCGATTATAACATCGGGCTTTTCCGGCAGATCGAATAACTTCTTGTAAACGGGGAAGTCAGCGTACTGTTCACCTGCTATATCAATGCCGGCTGTTATTTCGCAGTCATCTCTCGTATTGACAATGTCATTTATTACTCTGCCCATTTTGCCGCAGGCACCTGTAATTACAATTCTCGTCATATTAACGTCCTTTTTCTGAATTTACTTTGTAAGACCGAGCTTTTCCATAGATGAAAACAGCTTAGCTATCTTTGCGTCTTCCATTCTTATAAGCGGAAGTCTGCACTCGCCAACATTCTTGCCCATTATGTTAAGCGCTTCCTTAACGGGAATGGGATTGACATCTATAAACAGATCGTTTGTAAATTCAAGGAGCTTTAGCTGTAACTCAGCCGCTTTCTTATAGTCGCCTTCAAGACAGTAGCTTGCTATCTCGTGCGTTTCGGCAGGAAGACAGTTTGCAAGTACCGAGATAACACCCTTACCGCCGAGCGACATTATAGGCACTATCTGGTCGTCGTTACCCGAATAAATGTCAAGGTCGGTTTCAGCCGCTATCTTGGCTACTGCGCTTATATTTCCGCTTGCTTCCTTTGCGGCAACTATGTTGTCCTTCTTTGCAAGCTCCTTGTACGTTTCAACAGAAATGTTCACACCTGTACGGCTGGGAACGTTGTAGAGGATTATCGGCAGGCTTACGCTGTCCGCAATTGCACTGAAGTGTGCGACAAGTCCTCTCTGCGAAGTCTTGTTATAATAAGGTGTCACAAGGAGCAGTGCGTCTGCACCGAGCGCCTCGGCTTCTTTTGAAAGCTGAATGGCATAAGCGGTATCGTTACTGCCTGCACCTGCTATGACAGGAACTCTCTTTGCTACCTTTTCAACGCAGAAGCGGATACATTCCTTATGCTCCTCGTCTGTCATAGCCGCAGATTCGCCTGTTGTACCGCACACTACTATAGCGTCCGTTCCGCCGGCAATCTGCTCCTCTATACGATCTGCAAAATTATCGTAGTTGATGCTCCCGTCCTCGTTCATAGGGGTCACTATAGCTACTGCAGAGCCTGTAAAAATTGTCTTTTTCATCGGATACCTCCGTGTTCAATGAATCAAAATCAGTCGAAATAGCCCTTTGCGGCATAAAGCTCAGCCATTTCAACTGCGCCGCCTGCGGCACCTCTTAATGTGTTGTGTGACAGGCAGACAAACTTGTAGTCATACTGTGTGTCTTCTCTTAATCTGCCGATTGAAACTGCCATACCGCCTTCAAGGTTTCTGTGCAGCTTAGCCTGAGGCATATTATCCTCTTCAAAGTAGTTAAGGAACTGCTTGGGAGCGGAGGGAAGCTCAAGTTCCTGCGGTGCGCCCTTATATTCCTTCCAGATATTGAGGATTTCTTCCTTTGAGGGCTTGTTCTCGAAGCTTACGAATACTGCGGCAAAGTGACCGTTTGATACGGGAACTCTGAGGCACTGTGTTGTGATTGCGGGAGCGGCAGCCTTTACTATCTTGTCGCCCTCGATCTTGCCCCATACCTTCAGAGGCTCCTGCTCGCTCTTTTCTTCCTCACCGCCGATGTAGGGGATAAGGTTATCTACCATTTCGGGCCATGTTTCAAATGTCTTGCCGGCACCTGAAATTGCCTGATATGTGCAGGCGAGAACCTTTGTGATACCGAACTTGCGTAAGGGGTTGAGAGCAGGAACGTAGCTCTGGATAGAGCAGTTTGACTTAACTGATATGAAACCTCTCTTTGTGCCAAGACGCTTCTTCTGAGCCTCAACGATAGCCATATGCTCGTCGTTGATTTCGGGGATAATCATAGGAACGTCGTCTGTGAAACGGTTAGCTGAGTTGTTGGACATAACGGGGCACTCGTGCTTTGCGTAAGCCTCTTCAAGAGCCTTTATCTCGTCCTTCTTCATATCTACCGCACAGAATACGAAGTCGACCTGTGATGCGATCTTTTCAATATCGGCAGTAGCGTCCATAATAACAATGTCTTCCATAGCCTTGGGCATAGGCTTTTCGATGAGCCATCTTGAGCCGACAGCCTCTTTATAAGTCTTTCCTGCGGAACGGGGAGATGCGGCAAGCACCTTTACGTTGAACCAGGGGTGATTTTCCAGCAGAACGGCAAAACGCTGTCCTACCATACCCGTAGCACCGATAATACCTACGTTGTAGTTTTTCATTTTAGTTTCCATCCTTCTTTTTTTGCTTTTAGCATATTTTCTTAAAAAAGCCGCTTGTAAAAATGATTACAGGCGGCTTTGTATGCAGATGTGATAAAGTTGTGTGATAGCTCTCCACCTACAGCTTAACCGCTTGATGACAATCGTGCATATATTAGACACACGACCAGATACATAAGCTCCGACACTTATGTTCTTCGGCGACAAAGCCTTTTCCCGCTGCAATCTGTCGGCAGATTGACGCAACGGGTACTTTTCTTTAATCGCACCTCTACCTGCTTTGTTTATATTATCATATTTATTGCTGTTTGTCAATGGCGAAGCGGTAAAAAATAATTTGATTTTTTTTCGTAAATGTGTTATTATAAAACAGTATGCAATATCCAGAAAGAAAAAATGCGTGAAAAACGCAAAAAACAGAGGAAAAACAATGCTTAAATCGGATTTTTATTATGACTTGCCGCAGGAGCTTATCGCACAGACTCCGCTTGAGCCTCGTGACAGCTCACGGCTTATGAAAATTGACCGCAAAAGTGGCGAAATAACACATGACCGCTTTTATAATATATGCGATTATCTTGAAAAGGGTGACCTGCTCGTTCTCAATGACTCAAAGGTTTTCCCTGCAAGACTTTACGGCGTAAAGCAGGAAACGGGTGCGGCAGTGCAGTTCCTGCTTCTTCACCAGATTTCACATAATCGCTGGGAGGTTATGGTCAAGCCCGGCAAAAGACTTAAAATCGGTACGAAGGTCGACTTTTCGGGCATTCTGACGGCCGAGATAGTGGACTATGCCGAGGGCGGCGACAGGATAGCTGAGTTTACCTATGACGGCGACAGCATATTTGAAGTGCTTGACCGTATCGGTCAGATGCCGCTTCCGCCTTATATTACCGAAAAGCTGAAGGATAAGGACAGATACAACACCATCTATTCCCACGAGGTAGGCTCTGCCGCCGCTCCTACTGCGGGACTTCACTTCACCGAAAACGTGTTTGCAAAGCTCCGTGAAAAAGGCGTTGATACAGCTTTTGTAACGCTCCACGTCGGACTTGGTACTTTCCGTCCCGTAAAAGAGGATAATATACTCGATCATAAAATGCACGTTGAGCATTACTCCATACCGCAGGAAACCGCCGATAAGATAAAGGCTTGCAGAGAGCGTGGAGGACGTGTCATTTCAGTCGGCACCACAAGCTGTCGTACACTTGAATCTGCCGCATCGCTTGACCCTAACGGCGAGATAAAAGCCTGCTCGCACGATACGGGAATATTTATATATCCCGGCTATGAGTTCAAGGCTATAGACGGACTTATTACGAATTTCCACCTTCCCGAAAGTACGCTTATAATGCTTGTAAGCGCATTCTTAGGCAGGGAAAAGACGCTCAACGCTTATAATGTTGCGATACAGGAGAAATATCGTTTCTTCAGCTTCGGCGACAGTATGATAATAATATGATGAACATCGTTAAAGTAAGCCTGCCCGAAAAGTGCAGGATAATTTGCGTCAGTGATATACACGCACATTATGATGAGTTTGCAAGGCTTTTGCGTAAGTGCGACTACAATAATGAAAGCGACTATCTGTTCATTCTCGGTGATATTCTGGAAAAGGGCAGGCAAAATATCGAAACACTGCACTTTATACAAAAATTATCCCATGACAAAAAATGCGTATGTATCAAGGGTAACAACGATACGATGGTATCGCGTATGGCGTTTGACGATGAAAAGGAAAAGTTTCTCGAAAGGCTTACATACCGCCCTGTAAACGCTTATATGCAAATGGCGGAGAGCATCGGTATTACCGATTTAACGACAGATTTTGATAACAAGCGTAATGCTGTCAACCAAAAATTCGCTAAAGAACTGTCGTTCGTTTCGGGGCTTCCGACGGCTATAGAAACCGAAAAACACATTTTCGTTCACGCAGGTATAGAAAACCGCACGGACTGGGAAAACAGCTCAGAGCAGTTTGTTCTGTGCGCACCGTGGTGGATAAGAAGCGGTCACGCTCTTGATAAATATGTTGTTGTCGGTCATTTCCCGACCTATAATTTTGCAAGAGGAAAAAACACCAATCTCCCGATAATCGACACGGATAAAAGGATAATAGCGGTTGATGGCGGCTGTTCGGTAAAATCGGCAGGACAGATAAATGCTTTTATAATAACTAAGGACGGAGAAAGCTACAGCTATGACAACGTATTCGAGCCGTCCGAGCCGTGTGAAAAATGTACGGTCATCAAGGATTATACAGCCGCTCGGCATTATTCTTATCTTGATTATGAAAAGAGCGACCTTGAAATACTCGGCAAGTCAGACGGACTGGTGTCGGTGCGTGATAAGCACAGCGGCAACAGCGGACTTATACTTGAAAACTATATCGCCCAATGGGGTGACGGACATTATCACGGCTGGACTAATCTTGATGCGTTTGTTTGCGTTAATAAAGGCGAAACATTCTGCGTTTATTATAAGAATGAAAAATACTGCTACGGCATAGCACAAAGCGGAGAAGTAGGAATGATACCACTTGACTGCGTTGCCGTATTTAAGGAGAAATATGTTTAAAGTACTGAAAACAGACGGTGTGGCAAGACGAGGAGAATTCCACACCCCTCACGGTGTGATACAATCGCCGTTTTTTATGAATGTCGGCACTTCTGCGGCAATCAAGGGCGGTATATCATCGCTCGATTTAAAGGATCTTAAGTGTCAGGTAGAGCTTTGCAACACCTATCATCTTCACGTTCGTCCGGGAGATGATATAATATATAAAATGGGCGGACTTCACAAGTTTATGAACTGGGACAGACCGATACTTACCGACAGCGGCGGATTTCAGGTGTTCTCGCTTGCGAAGCTCAGAAAGATAAAGGAAGAGGGAGTATATTTCAACTCCCACGTTGACGGCAGACGTATTTTTATGGGTCCCGAAGAAAGTATGAGGATACAGTCGCATCTTGCCTCAACGATAGCTATGGCATTTGACGAATGTATAGAAAATCCCTCGCCGTATGATTATGTAAAGAAGTCGGTTGACAGAACGACAAGATGGCTGCAACGTTGTGTTGACGAAATGGCAAGGCTTAATTCTCTGCCCGAAACGATAAACAGACAGCAGATGCTGTTTGCAATAAATCAGGGCGGAACTTATGACGATATAAGAGCCGAGCATATGAAAACAATAGCAAATATGAACGTTGACGGCGTGGCTATCGGCGGACTTGCCGTAGGCGAGCCTACAGATGTTATGTACAGGATAATAGAAACCGTTATCCCGCACGCTCCGACAGACAAGCCCCGTTATCTTATGGGTGTCGGCACTCCGTCAAATATAATAGAAGCCGTTTACAGAGGCGTTGATATGTTCGACTGTGTTATGCCGAGCAGAAACGCACGTCACGCTACCGTTTTCACATGGAACGGTATCACTCACGTCACGAATCAGTGCTTTGAAACCGATTCACTGCCGATAGACCCTGAATGCGACTGTCCTACCTGCCGCAATTTCTCAAGAGCGTATATAAGACATCTGTTTAAATCAGGAGAAATGCTCGGCGGAAGACTTGCCGTACAGCATAATTTGTACTTCTACAATACGCTTATGGAAAAGATAAGAGCGGCAATCGAAGAGGGAACTTTCGAGGAATTCAGAAATCACTATTCACCGCTTTTAGCGTCAAAACTTGTCTGATTTTCTTATAATCATCACATAAGGGTGATATAATAACAAACTATGATTTAAAGCGAAAAGGAGAACTTATGAAGCTGATTAATGTAGGTTACGGCAACACCGTCAATTCCGACAGGGTAATTGCGGCGGTCAGTGCCGATGCCGCACCGGTAAAGCGTATAATTTCAGCCGCAAAGGATAACAACACAGCCATAGATGCGACCTGCGGCAAGAAAACCAAAACCGTCATAATAACCGACAGCAACCATGTAGTTCTGTCGGCACTTGATATATCGCATTTCACAGGCATAGTAGCAGGTGAAGAGGTAAATGAATAACAGGGGGAAGAACAGTATGAACAAAGGATTGCCTATAGTAATTTCCGCACCGTCCGGCTGCGGTAAGGATACGATACTTGAACAGCTTTACAAGAAAAACTCGAATCTTACACAGTCGGTTTCCGCTACCACTAGAGCAATGCGTGAGGGCGAAATTGACGGAGTAAGCTATCACTTCACGACTACTGACGCATTTGAAAAGATGATAGCAAACGGCGAAGTGCTTGAATATACGCAGTATTGCGGCAACTATTACGGCACGCCTAAGAAAGCCGTTACGGATATGCTTGAACAGGGCAGGGACGTAATACTCAAAATTGAGGTCGAGGGTGCGATGAATATAAAGAAGATATTCCCCGAATGCGTGCTTATATTCATACTTCCGCCCTCAATGAGCGAGCTTGAAAGAAGACTCAGAAAAAGAGGCACCGAAACGGAAGAAACTATCGCCGCAAGAATAGCGCAGGCAAGAAACGAGCTTCAGTTTGCAGACAAGTTTGATTATCTTGTAGTAAACGGCGAGCTTGAAAAGGCGGTAGATGATGTAAATACCGTTATCCTTGCGGAAAAGATGAACACGAAGCGTTCACTTTCGTTACTTGAGGAAATCAAGAAGTCATAATGAGCGGCCGCTATGATAAGGCTATCGTATCGGTAGTAGTCGATAAGGCGCTTTACAGCTTTGATAACGAGTTTGATTATTATCTTCCGCAGGGAGTTAAGGCAAGCATAGGTCAGCGTGTTATCGTGCCGTTCGGCAAAGGCGGTAAGAAGCGTGTCGGCCTTGTGACCGGCTTTAAGCAGAATGCGGATTACGGACGGCTCAAGGATATATACTGCGTTATAAATGACGGAGTGATACTGGGTGACGAGGCTCTGCGTCTTATGCACTGGCTGAAGGACAATACCTTCTGTACTTATTTTGACGCAGTAAAGACTATCCTGCCCGGAGGTATGGCTCTGAATGTATCTCAGAGATATGCCATAAGCGATGAGTTCAGAAAAGCTCCTGACAGTTTTGCTCTTGAACCTGCGGAACAGGCGGTATCGGCTATGCTCCTCGGCTGTAAAAGCGACAGGGAGCTTAACGATATGATAGAATACGGCTTTGACGAACAGCAGAAAAAGCTGATTGGGCGTCTTTCGGAAAAAAGCGTACTTGTTTCGCTTGATATTATAAAGCAGAGAGTAGGCAGTGAAACCGAAAAAAACGTCAGGCTGACAGACAGCTATCTCAGCGGCGAGTATGCCGACAAAGGCGGAAAGCCCCTTACCGCAAAGCAGAAAAAGGTAGCCGATTTTCTGACGGATGCCGATTCCGCATCGGTAAAGGAAGTATGCTATAATTGCGTTGTAACATCCGCCGTTATTAACAATATGGAGAAAAACGGCATTGTAGAATGCTTTGACAATGAAGTTTCCCGCTCGCTTACAGCAGGAGCAAAGGCGGTAAGGAGCATTGACGATATAGTGCTGTCCGATGAACAGTCCGCCGTATACAGCGGAATGTCCGAGCTTATGGACAGCGGCAAGCCGCAGTGTGCCTTACTTAAAGGCGTTACGGGAAGCGGCAAGACCACCGTTTTCTTAAAGCTTATCGACAAGGCGTTAAAACAAGGGAAAACAGCCCTTATGCTTGTTCCCGAAATATCGCTCACTCCCCAGATGGTGAGAAATTTTACCGATCTTTTCGGAAGCAACGTTGCGGTAATACACAGCAACCTTTCTCTCGGTCAGAGGACAGATGAGTACAAACGTATCGAAAAAGGCGAGGCAAGGATAGTCATAGGTACAAGAAGTGCCGTATTCGCACCGCTTGACAACATCGGTATAATCGTTATTGACGAAGAGGGCGAGCATACCTATAAATCCGAAAAATCTCCACGTTATCAGGCAAGGAGCATAGCAAAGCAGAGATGCTTTTACCACAATGCCACGCTTCTTTTAGCATCTGCAACTCCAAGCCTTGAAAGCGCATACTTTGCGTCAATCGGCAGATATAAGCTGTTTGAGATGAAAAAGCGTTACAGCCAGCCGGTACTCCCCGATGTGTATCTTGTCGATATGAAGGTCGAGGTCGAAACCGGCAACCGTTCCAATTTCAGCAGGGCGCTTGCCGATGAGATAAAGAATAATTTGCAAAGAGGAGAGCAGACGATACTTCTGCTCAACCGCAGAGGCTACAACACCTATATGAACTGCATAAAGTGCGGCGAGGTGTATAAATGCCCCAACTGCAATATTCCTCTTACATATCATAAGACGAACAATTGCATGATATGTCACTATTGCGGCTATACCGAGGTATTCACAGGAAAATGCAAATCGTGCGGCTCGAAGTTCATATACAGCACAGGTACAGGAACACAGCGTATAGAAGATGAAATATCGACATTGTTTCCGTCTGCCAGAGTATTGCGTATGGATGCAGATACCACGATGAGCAAGTTTTCCTACGAAAAGAATTTCGATAAATTCAAGAACGGCGAGTATGATATTATGGTCGGCACTCAGATGATAGCAAAAGGGCTTGATTTTGAGAACGTGACGCTTGTCGGTGTACTGCTGATAGATAAATCGCTGTACGCAGGCGATTATCTCGGTTATGAAAAGACGTTTTCGCTTATAACACAGGTGGTCGGAAGATGCGGCAGAGGCTCGAAAAAAGGCAGAGCGTATCTGCAGACCTTTTCTCCCGAACATTATGTTCTTAATCTTGCGGCTGACCAGAATTACGATGAGTTTTTCAGACAGGAATGCGAGATAAGAAAAGCACTGCTGTTTCCGCCGTACTGCGATATATGCGAAATAGGGCTTTCATCGGTTGATGAGGCGGCCTGCAAAAAAGGCTCGGACAGCTTCGTAAAGCTGTTTATGAAAAATCTTGAGGGTCACGGTATCCCTATAAGAGTGCTTGGACCGTCCGCCTGCTCGGTGGCAAAGGTAAACGGCAAGTACCGCTATCGTATCATTATAAAATGTAAGAATAATAAAGAGTTCAGGTCGGTAATGCAGGCTACACTGCTTGATGCATATAAATCACCTGCACTTGATAAAGTCAGCTTCTTCGCCGATATGAACGGCGAGATTATATAAACAAAAGAAAGGATTTTTGAAATGGCAAAGAGAATAATAGCTAAGGACGGCGACGAATCGCTGAGAAAAAGATGTAAGGACGTTACCGTATTTGACGATAAGCTGTGGACGATGCTTGACGATATGTACGAAACAATGCAGGAGGCAAACGGCGTAGGTCTTGCCGCACCTCAGATAAGCGTACTGAGGAGAGTTGTGGTCATAGATGTAGGTGACGAACACGGCAAGATTGAACTCATAAACCCTGTTATCACATCTATGAAAGGCAAACAGCACGAGCTTGAGGGCTGTCTTTCAGTGCCGGGTATGTGGGGATATGTTGACAGACCCGCAAAGGTAAAGGTAAAGGCACAGGACAGATACGGCAAAGAATTTGATATAGAGGGTACAGAGCTTTTAGCGATAGCTCTGTGTCACGAAATCGACCATCTGAGCGGTATTCTGTTTACCGATAAGGCAGATGAACTGCTTACGTCCGAACAGCTTGAGGAACGTAAAAAGTAAGGGGGAAATCATTTGAACATAGTATTTATGGGTACTCCGGATTTCGCCGTATCGGCACTGGAGGAGTTACACAAGCATCATAATGTTATGGCTGTATTCACTCAGCCCGACAAGCCTAAGAACAGAGGAAAGAAGATGCAGGCATCTCCCGTAAAGGAGTGCGCCGAAAAGTACGGTATCCCCGTATATCAGCCTCTGTCGCTCAGAAAGGGCGAGGATGCTGAGAAGTCGCTTGAGCTTCTTAAACAGCTTGCTCCGGACTGCATTGTGGTGGCGGCTTACGGTCAGATTCTTCCCGAAAGCATACTTGAGCTTCCGAAGTACAAGTGCATCAATATACACGCTTCGCTTCTGCCGAAATACAGAGGTGCCGCACCTATCCAGAAGTGCATCATAGACGGCGAAACAGAAAGCGGAGTTACAACAATGCTTATGGCAAAGGGACTTGATACGGGCGATATGCTGATGAGCAGGTCGGTTAAGATTACTCCCGATATGACCGGCGGAGAGCTTCACGACAGCCTTGCGGCTACAGGCGGAGAGCTTATAATCGAAACGCTGAAGGCCTGCGAGGAGGGTACGATAAAGCCTGTACCTCAGGACGACAGCCTTTCGTGCTATGCAGGAATGATTTCCAAGGAAATGTGCAGGATAGACTTCTCAAAAAATGCAATTGATGTATATAATTTCATAAGAGGTATGTCACCGTCGCCTTGCGCCTATACTTTTATAGGAGATAAAAGATTAAAGGTTTACTTTGCTGTTATGACTGATATTACCTCCGACAAGCCGTGCGGAACTGTCGTGAACGAAAACGACCTCACCGTAGTATGCGGCGACAAGAAATGTATAAGATTTACCGATGTTCAGGGAGAGGGCGGAAAGCGTATGAATACCGCAAGCTTTCTGAACGGCAACAAGCTACAGCGTGACGCTGTGTTGAACTGATAGCGTCAAACGGAAAGGAGAACGGATATGGAATTTATACTTTATTTACTGCTGATAGCAGCCTTTATCTTTTCTATATTCACCTCGATCAATGTAAAAGGTACTTTCAGAAAATACAACAAGATGCCAAGCTCAAGAGGGGTGTCTGCCGCAGATATAGCAAGACAGATTCTTGACAGCAACGGACTTTACAACGTTCAGGTAACAAGAGTATCCGGAGAGCTTACCGACCATTACGACCCCAGAACAAACACAGTTGCACTTTCGGCTCCTGTCTATGACAGCGTATCTGTCGGAGCTATCGGAGTTGCGGCTCACGAGGTCGGTCATGCGATACAGTATGCCGAAAACTACACGCCTATAAGAATAAGAATGGCGATTCTTCCAGTTGCACAGTTCGGCTCATCGGCGTGGATACTGTTCTTCATACTCGGTATTGTGTTTAATATGCCGATACTCAGAGGCATAGGCATCGGACTTTTTGCGGCAATAGTGCTGTTCCAGCTGATAACGCTCCCCGTTGAGTTCAACGCAAGCCACAGAGCGCTTGCAACAATAAAGAATCAAGGCATATTGTTCGGTGCGGAGTATACAGGCGCAAAGAAAACGCTCACAGCCGCAGCAATGACTTATGTAGCATCGCTTGCAGTGGCTTTATTACAGCTTTTAAGACTTATCGCAAGCTCAAGAAGAGATTGATTTGGAGAGATGAATGAAAACCGCAAGACAGATAACGCTCGACCTTCTTATCCGTATGGATACGCAGGGGGCATACTCAAATATAATACTTGACCACGCATTCACGCAAAATGATGCGGACAGACGTGACAAAGCCTTCTCGGCGGCCCTTTTCTACGGCGTACTTGAACGCAGGATGACGCTCGATTATCTTATACGCTATTATTCAGGAATCGAATTCGATAAGATAAAGACAGCGGTCGTTGAAATACTCAGAATGGGCTTCTATCAGCTTCTGTTCATGAATTCCGTGCCGGACAGCGCTGCGGTGAACGAATCGGTAGCACTTTGCGATTACTGCAACAGTACAAAGGCAAAGGGTTATGTTAATGCTATCCTCAGAACATTTCTGCGTAATGAAAAACAGATAGATTACGGCAACCTTACGGGAGAAGCAAAGCTCTCTATCGAATATTCCTGCCCGAAATGGCTTGTGAAGAAGTGGAACAGCGAGCTTGGCGAGCAAAGAGCAATGCAGATGATAAACTCCTGCTTCGGCAGACCGCCGATATATGCCAGAGTAAATACCGTCAGATACACGGTTGACGATGTTATAGGCGAACTTGAGTCCGAAGGAATATCCGCAGCAAAGAACAGCCTTATAGATGCCTGCATAGAGCTTGCCAACACCAAAGGGATAGAGCAAAGCTCCGCATATAAAAAGGGTATGTTTCACATTCAGGATATTTCATCGCAGATATGCTGTAAAATAGCCGCTCCTGTGTTCAATGAAACGGTTGTGGATCTTTGCAGTGCGCCGGGCGGTAAAACGTTCACCTGTGCCGAAATTATGAACGACAGGGGCAGAATATACAGCTACGATTTATACGACGGAAAAGTTTCCGTTATTGCAAATACAGCTAAACGGCTCGGTCTTACTATTATAACAGCCGCAGAAAACGATGCTACAAAATTCAACCCCGATATACCGAAAGCGGACAGAGTGATATGTGATGTACCGTGTTCGGGACTCGGCGTTATCAGAAGAAAGCCAGAAATAAAGTACAAGCCTATGAAACAGCTTGAAACCCTCCCCGATACACAGAGGAAGATAATAAACAACGCCGCTGAATATGTAAAACCCGGCGGAACTCTTATCTATTCGACCTGCACTGTAAGCAGGACGGAAAATGACGATATAGTTGATGAGTTTTTAAAAGAGCACAGCGACTTTGTGCCGGTAGTCGTTCCTCTTAACATCAAAGGTCTTGAGGACAGCTACAAGAGAACGATGCTTCCCTGTGATGTGAACGGCGACGGTTTCTTCACGGCAACACTCAGAAAGGTGAAATAATACATATAAATGGAAAAAACAGATATTCTTTCGCTGTCGAAAGAGGAGCTGGAAGAAAAGATTCTGGCTATGGGCGAGAAAAAATTCAGAGCCGGACAGATATACGATTGGTTACATATTAATAAAGTAGAAGAATTTAGCAAAATGACCAATCTATCTGCACAACTCAGAGAAAAACTCGACGATATTTTTTGGATAAACTCACTAAAAATTCAAAAAAGGCTTGTATCTGACATAGATAATACGGTAAAATATCTTTATGGTTTGTCTGACGGAGAAAAAGTTGAAACCGTACTTATGGAATACAAGCACGGCAACAGCATCTGTATATCAACTCAGGTCGGCTGCAAAATGGGATGTAAATTCTGCGCATCGACCAAAGCGGGATTCGTAAGAAATCTTGAGCCGAGTGAGATGCTGCTGCAGATATACGAAAGTGAACGTGACAGCGGACGAAAGATAAATCACGTTGTACTTATGGGAATAGGCGAGCCGCTGGATAATTTTGATAATGTTGTAAAGTTTCTCAGACTTCTGTCGGCAAAGGACGATATGAGCCTGCGACACGTTTCGGTATCGACCTGCGGACTTGTGAACAGAATATATGAACTGGCTGACCTTAAACTCGGCATCACGCTCTCTGTTTCTCTCCATGCACCGACAAACGAGCTCAGAAGTTCTATAATGCCCATAAATGACAGATTCCGCATAGAAGAACTGATGGAGGCGTGCAAGTATTATTTCAATACCACGGGCAGAAGAATCAGCTATGAATTTGCGCTGATTGACGGAGTAAACGACAACAGACAATCCGCAGAAGCACTTCTTAAACTGCTGAAGGGTCAGAACTGTCACGTCAATCTTATTCCCGTCAACGAGATAAAGGAAGGCGTATTTAAACGCAGTGCTTCTGTTGAAAAGTATAAACAGATGCTTATAGACGGCGGACTTAACGCTACGGTCAGAAGAACGCTCGGTGCGGACATCAGCGCCGCCTGCGGTCAGTTAAGACGTGATAATAAGTAAGAAATCAAGGGAGAACCATTATATATGAAGGCTTACGCAAAGACCGATATAGGTAATTGCCGTGAAGAAAATCAGGACAGCTACTGGATAGGCGAGCTTGGAGATGACGCTATAGCGATCATTCTGTGCGACGGAATGGGCGGACAGAATGCCGGCGGATGTGCCAGCACAACGACTGTTGATTTTATAAAGGACAGACTGATAAAAGGCTTCAGACACGATATAACCAGAAATCAGATAAGGAATTTATTGATAACATCGGTAACCGCTGCAAACAGTGTTGTTTACGATATGGCAAACGCAAACCCCGAAAAAGCTGGAATGGGCACTACCTGTGTGGCAGGCATTATTTTCAACGAAAGAGCCTATCTTATAAATGTCGGCGACAGCAGATGCTATTTCTTCTTTGACGACAATATGCAGCAGGTGACAAAGGATCATACATATATAAGAAAGCTGATTGAAAAGGGAATAATAACATACGAGGAGAGCAAGACTCACCCCGACAGGAACAGAATTACAAAAGCTGTCGGAGCACAGCCTTTCATCACGCCGGATTATTTCGAGCTTGATGTAAAGAAGGGCGATATGCTCCTTTTCTGCTCGGACGGACTAAGCTCCTATGCGGAGGACGCTCAGATAGCTGAGGTTATAGCAGGTGCGCCTACGGCAAAATGCTGCGATCAGCTTGTAGATTATGTCAATAAACACGGTGGACGGGATAATGTGACCGTTGCTGTGGTTTCAATATAAATTCCGGCTTACCGTATGGGTCGGAGGTTTAATAAAGTACGGAGAAACGGTGGATTTTATGGATAACAATACAGACAACATGATAGGCAGACGCCTTGACGGCCGTTACGAGCTTCTTGAGCTTATAGGAACGGGCGGAATGGCTGACATCTATAAGGCAAAGGATATTACCGAGGACAGAATAGTTGCCGTAAAAATTCTTAAGAATGAATTTGCCGGCAGTGAGGATTTTCTCAGAAGATTCCGCAACGAGTCCAAGGCAATAGCACTGCTTTCGCATCCGAACATTGTAAAGATATACGATGTCGGCTTCAATGAGCAGATACAGTTTATCGTAATGGAATACATAGACGGCATCTCTCTTGCCGAATATATCAAGCTGCAGGGCGTTCTGAAATGGAAGGATGCCGTATATTTCACTATCCAGATTTTAAGAGCATTACAGCACGCACACGACAGAGGAATAGTCCACAGGGATATAAAGTCGCAGAATGTAATGATGCTCCCCGACGGCACAATCAAGGTCATGGATTTCGGCATTGCCCGTTTTAACCGTGAAACAGATAAAACTCTTTCCGAAAAGGCTATCGGCTCGGTTCACTATATCAGTCCCGAACAGGCAAGAGGCGAAATGACCGATGAAAAGAGCGATATATATTCTGTCGGCGTTATGCTTTATGAGATGCTGACAGGACAGAAACCGTTTGACGGAGAAACCCCCGTTGCGATTGCACTCCAGCATATGCAGACTCCGCCGAAACCGCTGCGTGAGATTAATTCTTCAATTCCCGAAGGTCTTGAGGAGATTACGCTCAAGGCTATGCAGAAAGAGCCTTCGATGCGTTATCAGACCGCTGGCGAGATGATAAACGATATTGAAGAATTCAAGAAAGATCCCAGCATTGTATTTGAGTACAAGTATTTCTCAACAGACGGCTCGACCAAGTATTTCGATAAGGTATCCGACCCCAACGCTCCCGAACAGAGCGCAAACGGAGAAGAGCTTCCCGAAGGCGAGGGCGATG
>OOAC01000933.1_pt1 | contig 22695 bp, 31 predicted proteins | sample 1671041 | NCBI WGS metagenome assembly OOAC01 (sample SAMN06348116, study PRJEB24527) | human gut metagenome | biome: human gut; feature: ankylosing spondylitis patient; material: feces | host: Homo sapiens | place: China | collected 2015-10 | reverse complement strand
CTCAAGCTCCTCTGGCGATATTCTGTAAGTTACAATGCGATTGCCAAGTAATGTCGTTGTCGATTCACTTGCCGTCTGCTGAAAACGGCAGACAAACTCTCTGATTGTGTCTGCGTTGCTTCTGTCAGGAATTTTGCGCCCGCAAAACAAGCAGGTTTCGGTTGCGAGTCTGCGTTTACTACTCGTTACCTGCTTACTTATCGGCGGTTTAGGAAACGGCATCCAAGCAATGACAACTTCACGACCGTTAAATCTTCCATCTTTGCAAAACCCTTTTTTCTGCTTAAATTTTTCGGCCGTTTCAATAGCATATAAGTCTTGCTCTACACTGATTCTGCCTGTTTTTGTGTCAAGGATGGCGATGTGATTCCACGACTGTTTTTCAGGAAGTCTATCTTCCACGCTTATCCATTCACTCATATTTTTCCTCCTTCAATTATTTCTTTCTTGATCATAGCAAGATATGTATCGACAATTCCTTCCCATTCTGCAGATGTTTTGTCGATTTCTGCTTCTTTTGCAAATTCATCAACTATCGGCTTTATGCAGTTCAGAAAAATATAAAACCGTATTACACTTCCAAGTTTTATATTTTCTTGTATCTGCGCTTCTAAAGATCCTTTCGGAAGCGTTATCAGCATATTTACTTCGTTTTCGGTTAAAAACTGATCAATAATTTTACCAAGCGCTTCGATGTTCAGCTTATCAAACTTTTCCAACTTCTATACCTCCATTCTTGGCAAGGTGTGTATCGTTATCCGGAACGCCGGAAATCGTGACGCTATGTTTGACATAGGAGTACTCACTCTGTGAACCCTGCGTGCTGTCGGTTACTGCCGCATCGTTCAACTCTGATTCAAGCTGCTTGATACACTTGCAGGTGTAGCGGTAATCTTTAAGTTTCTGCTTTGTCATTCTATCACTCCCCATAGTATCCGAAATCGTGCAAATCATCCTCACGCACAATTTTTAACTCACCATCTCTTGCCTCTACAGCCCACAGCTGAGGATAATCTTCCGTCACAAGAGCTGTGACAAGCGTAACACTGCCATACCTATTGTGGCTGGCAACGCAACCGGGTCTCATTTCGCACTCGTAAAAACTACTCATTTAAATTTCTCCTTTCAAATCCTTCCTCGCCGGTCATCAGCTCGATACACCTCAGTGCAAGCATCAGCTTGACATCGTGATTTCTTGTGCTGTTGATCTCACATCTCAGCTCGTCCGACCTTCGTATATTCTCCTGGTATCCGACCTCTGCCTCGTGATTTTTCCGTGTTTTGTCTGCGTCCTTGCGATAATCACAAAGATATGCGTCCTTACGCTCTTTGCAAAGTCCCTTCGGAAGCTGGCCGCTGCGGTAGATACTACCAAGCTGTGACAGCTTATCAAAGTATTTATACTCGGCAGGCGGAAAGTCGGTATAATCAAGCGTGTTTTCGTATGCCATATGCTCCAGCTTTTCAAATGTTGCCGGATCATTGAAATTTATCTTCTTCATAATATCTTGTTGCGGGTGTTGCGGGTTTGAGCCGTTTCCCAATACCTTTTATATATATTTATTTTTTTCATTTTTCGTATGAAAGGTTAGAAAAACCCGAAAACCCGCAACAACCCGAAACACCTCCTTATCTGTCAAGTGAAATTCCGATATAAAACTTAGCGTTTGTGTTGCCCCTGCGACTACTCGTTTTCGGAAAACGCTTTGCAAGCTCTATGCCAAACTTCGTATTTGACATCTTATACTCGTTATTGTCATCGCACCACTGCGCATACGCCGCATAAAGCACGTTAGCCTGCGCATAGCAGTCCTTGCCCTCTGTGCACCTGTCCTCGACAAAAGCGGAGATAACATCCATCTCTCTGCGGTACTCCTTGACCATAGCGACTACCGCCTTCGGCATATGCAGTCCCTCAGCCTGATACAGTACGCACCCCTCTACTGCCCAGCGGAAGATAGCGGGCAGCTCACGGCACAGCTTATATTTAAGACGTGGGTCTTTCTTTTCTTCGGGTATCTGTACAGTGAACGGTATCATGTGTACTCTGCGCCAGATACCTGTGTCTGTGCCTCTGATTATCGGCTTATGATTAGTCGCCATCCACAGCTTGAATTCGGGCTTGAACTCAAACTCATCGCCGTACAGCTTGCGGGCAGTAACTATATCATCGCCTGTAAGCTGCTTCAGCAGACCCTCGTTGATACGCACGCCCTCGTTAGGTTCTACAGACGTAACAAACCTTGCGCCTTTAAGACGTGCTATATCGCTGTTTATGGCACTGCTCTGATTACTGCGTACCATTATTGTTTCCGGCTGGATATTGCTTGCGTAGTCGCCCATAATTGCACGGATAATATCAAGAAACGTTGATTTTCCGTTTCTGCCCGTGCCGAACAGGAAGAATACGCATTGCTCCGCCGTTGAGCCTGTCAGCGAATAGCCGACCGCCTTCTGAACATATCGTATAAGGTCCTTGTCGCCGCCGAATATCTCGTCAAGAAATTTCAGCCACTGCGGACAGTCGGCGTTGCTCGTGTACTCCGCCGACGTGATACGGGTAAAATATGCTTCCGGCTTATGCTCACTCAGCGTACCGCTTTTAAGGTCAAGAACACCGCTCGGAGTATTAAGCACCATCTTGTACTTATCCATCTGCGCCGGCACTATCGGGACGTGGTGCTGTGCTTCCTTCAGCATTGCTGATTTTGATTTGTTGCTTCGGCTTGATTTCAGGTGTTTTTCAAAGTTCTTTGCCATATCTCCGCCGTCATCAGCGTCCATCTGCTCATACGCCTTTGCTTCTGCCTTCATCGCAAGTACCGCCTTATCGGCTATGCGCTCTATCGTTCCGCTGTTGTCGTAGCACCACTTCCTGCCGTCATAATACAGCCAGCGCTTGTCTGTATAGCTGTAGCGGATCTCCCTGCCGAACAGATCTATAAGGCGTTCTGCGTTCCCTGTATCGTCAAATGTGTACAGCTTTACAGGCTCGTCCTGCGCAATGTCGAGCTTTGCGTGTACGGCAGAGCTTTCACCTGTGAACTTTGCCGTAAACTGCGGTGATTTCTGTGCCGGTTCGTATACCTTTTCACAGTCGGCTATGGCTTTTTGTATCGTTATTGCACCGTAGGTACTGCCCGACTGCCGTCTATCCCATTTCTCACGCATAAGCCCCGACTGTCTGTATATACAGTCCATCATATCCGCATCACACCTGCACCAGAACGCAAGCATATTACAAAGCGCCATATCAGCCTCAGACTGTGACACATATCCTGAATAATCGCCCTGCATAAGTGCATTGAAGCGTGGTGCGTTCTTTGCTTTTCCGGCGAGAGTTATAATATCATTTGCGGTTGCCGGAAGTGCCGGTACATAAGCACGGGGTACAGCGGAAGGCTCACGCCCTCCGCCTATGTACTTTTCGTGCAACGCCTTGATAGCCTCTGTACACTCGTTTATATCCATATATTCGGCGCACGGATTGCCCGTCATGACGAAAAATCTACCCGTTTCATACATTTCAACATTGCCACGTCTGCGTCCCTGCTTCGGCAGATTTCCTTTGCAGATTATGTGAATACCCTTGCCGGACTGCGACAGCTCGGTGTATGACTGGAGCGTTGTAATAAATTCGGTGATAATGTTGTTTTCACCGCTTTTGAATGCGGCTATCTCGTCACCCACTCCGTCAATATCCACACCAAAATACTCGCAGTTTCCGAACATAAATCCGATACCTGCGAAACCCGCCGAAGCCGCTACAGCCGTATTGTAGTCCGACCATGTGGACGGATCATTGGAGCGAGCAAGTTCGCCCGTATGAGGATTAATCGGAAGTTTTTTTATCTTACCGCCTGCCTCATCGGGTACAGCCTGCCAACACACCCAGTTTGAGAGCTTTTTAAGCTCATCGGGAATATATTCGTACATTATTTCCCCCATCAGAACGGATAGTCGCCGTCATCTTCCATAGCGGCTTCCGTTGCTGCGGTTGCCGCAAAGCTCTCGTTTTTCGGTGCTGATACGGTATCGGCGGTCTTGAACTTATGCTTGCAGTCGGGGTGCTGTGTCGGTTCAAGATAGCTTACCTTTTCTCTTGTGGTGCCCTTATCGTCCGTTTCGTGCTTTACTACAGCTATCACACACTTGCCGACAAGATCGTCGCAGTATTCCGCAAGATCCTTGTATTCCTTGCCGTCAGTGAGCTTTGCGGCCTTGCCTACTGCCATAAGTCTGCCGAACGTATAACCGTTTACCGCAAGGTCTTCCTTTGTAGGCTCTTTAGCCTTCCATATCTGATAAAACAGGCAGGCATTGCCGTATTTCTGCTCCGGAATATCATTCCTTATCGTCAGTCTGAAGCTCAGCGATGTACTTCCACTCTTATATGTTTTCTCGTCTACGCTTGTGATTATCGTTTCATATCTGCCTTCGGGCTTGAGTGCACTCGTAGCCGCTGAATTGTTCTGTGAAAATGCCATATTATTTATCCTCCGTTATAAGTCTTATTGCGTCTTCTGTGCTTCTGCAGATACCTGCAACAGCACCCGAACGGCGCATCTTTTCAATAAAATTCTTCTGTTCGGGGCGAACACGTCCCGTTTTTGTCTTTACCTCTATGAATATTGCCTTTCCGTCCGACTGCCTTACGCCGAACAGGTCTGAAAATCCGACCGGTACGCCCGTGTCGAAATATCTGCCGTCAAATGTTCTGCCCTTGCCGACGTTAATGCGGAATATCACACAACCGTTCTCGGACAAAACACGTCTGACAGCATTCTGAATACTGTGTTCTTCTGTCAATAGATAAAACCTCTCTTTCTTGCTTCGTAAAACGCCCAGCCCCTCTGATACCCTTTCTTCTTTGCGTATGCAAGCAGATCGGAATAGGACGAACAATCATCGGGACTGCTGAAATCCAGCCTGAAGCCCTCGATATGAATAAGCTCGGTGCTTTCGCTTGTTTCTACCTCCCTGCTTTTTATCGGGAATACATATCCACAGTGGGGGCAGACGCACGGCTGACCGGGCGGCGGCGCTCCGAATGTATAGTAACATTCGGGACACTGTTTCACCTTTTCGGCATTCTCCGCAGCTTCTTTCTTTATGTTGCGCTTGCGCTTTTCAAGCGTCCACTCTCGGTCATCGTCAGGCATTCCGAACCTTGCGTAATTACCGACATGATCAAGTATTATCGCACGCTTGCCGGGGCGATAGCGCATGCAACGCATCGACTGCTGGATATATAACGTAAGGCTCTGCGTAGGTCTCAGCAGTATCGCACATTCGCAGTCGGGAACGTCAAAGCCCTCCGATATTAAATCGACATTGCAAAGTATCGTTATCCGTCCTGCTCTGAAATCCGAAATAATACGATTACGCTCTGCATCGGGAGTTGTGCCGTCAATGTGTACGGCGTTTATGCCTGCTTCTCGGAACGCTTCGGCGGTAGCGAGCGAGTGCTTAACGCTTGAGCAGTAGCAGACGGCTTTCTTACCGTCTGCAAGCCGTCTGTAGTATCCGATAACATCACCGAATACAGCCTTTTTGATCATTGCCTTTTCAACGTCCGCCGTAACAAACTCGCCCATTTTGATATGAAGCCCCGATAAGTCGGCTACGGACGGTGCATAGTAGTCATACGGTGCAAGACAGTTGTGATCAATAAGCCATTTGGTAGACGGCCCGATTATCAGCTTGTCGTTGACATCACCCAGACCGTCACCGTTCAGGCGGACAGGCGTTGCCGTTACCCCCACACGAAGCACATCGGGGAAAGCGTCATAGATTTTCTTGTACGACAGCGCAAGGCTGTGGTGATTTTCGTCTGTAATGATAAGCGCAGGCTTTGACAGTTTTTTTATCCGCCGTTGTTGCCTTGCGGAAGTTTGTTCAGGCGGCGTCCTTGCCGCCTCCTTGGCTTCCGCACCGCAGCGTCGTGCTGCGGTCTGCACCATCATCACGTCACAGTAGTTCATATCAACGCCCCAGCGTATGAACGTCCTTATTATCTGCTGAACAAGCTCCTGCCTGTGTACAAGAAACAATACCTTTTTCCCGTTGAATGTAGTCCGCCGTGCTATCTCCGCTACTATCACCGACTTACCGCCGCCGCACCCGAGAACAATGCAGGGAGCGTGATAACCCTCACGCCACGCCTGCCTTGTCTGCTCGACAAGTTCACTCTGATACGGTCTTAGCGGCATTCTGCTTTTCGACCTCCTTCTTTGCACACGCTATGCACAGCTTTCTGCCGAATTTTGCAACCGAGCTTTCAACCATTTCCGCTACCGTGTGCTTAGGCGTCGGCATAATGACAGCGCCGCATTCTTCACATCTGTCGGGCTCTGCACCCTCGCTGAGCCATGCGCCGAGCTGAGTACCTAAATCTTCGGTGATAACACCCGACCACTTATCGAGGAATGTTGTGTCTTTTGAAAGACTTGCGATATGCTCACGGTTTATCTGAAATGCTATGTCAAATTCATACTCGGTGTTATCACGCTGCACCGGCGCAAGTCCTATCTTGACGGGAACGGTCTTGCCCCTGTCGTTGATTTCCATAGCATAGCCCATCTTGGTACGCAGTGTAATGATTGTGTGGCAGTTGACCGACAGTATGGTATTGACAAGATTGTTCTGTATCTTTCCTGCCTCGTCCCATGCGGTATAATCGTTCTTTCCCTGACGCTGTGCTATCTGTGATTTGATGTCAAGCACTCCGCCCTCGTTATCCCATGCGTGTGAAAAGCTGTCCACTATTATTACGCCGTCCTCCCCGACCGCCTCAGCCGCCTGTCTGACGTACTCTATGTACTTTTCGGGCGAATACGGCGGTGTAAGCGGAGCATAGAGAAATTCTCCCGTGCCGAGATCGTGACGATCGGCATAGAATCTGCCACGCTCATGTTCTGTATCTATAAGGGCAACCTTGCCCCAGTTGCCTGTTATGCCCTTTGCGAGATAGAGCGACGAAAGCGTTTTACCGCTTCCCGACGGTCCCATGACCGCAATTCTCGCCTTTGATTTCTTTCTTGTTACGGGTGTAAATATATTGCTCATAGCTACCTCACTTTATCGTTATATACGGCTTTTTCTCAAGATGTACGGCAGGGAGCTTTTCTCCGCTGTCGAGCAGCTTCTTGACCTCTGACTTGCATATGGTCGGTTTGCTGTACTTTATCAGCGATTCGTTGAATGTTTCGGCATAGTCAATAAACTGCCGCTCATCGTCAATAACCACACTGTCACGTCCCTCTGAGAACGTTATTTTTGCTCTCGGCATATCGACCTTTTTCAGCCTCATTGCCTGCATATCCTGTAACAGACGCTTTTTCAGAAACTCTGCCTTTTTTCGCTTTGTCTTTGCTCTTGCCGTCTGTTCCTTAGCTTCAAGCTCGTGGCTGTCTGCCTCACGCTCAAGGGATTTTATGAAGCAGGCAACATTCTCGGCTTTTTCATTGAACTCGCCCTCAATGCCTTCGAGAGTGTCAAACCACATCGTCAGCATATCGGCCTTGTATGCTTCGAGGTCAGCAATGACCTCGCCGTCATCGTCTATATACTCACCGTCAGCATTGGTGTCCGGTTCGTAGTCATTTATAGCGTCAAACGCATCGAAAAGCTCGGCAAATCTGCCGGTTATATCATATAATGTACTGCTCATACGATTTCCTCCGTCATTTTTGTAAAAAACTGCTTTGCTTTACTGACAAACAGATCGTGATTACTGTCAGCGGAATTATTGCCGATAAACTCGCAGAGCCGCTTTGCCGCATCAATAGCAGTGGCAAGGTACGCTTTAAACGTTTCCTTGCTGTCGGGTACTGTCACCGTAAGCTCAGACTGCTCACGCTTAGCGGCTTCAAGCTGACTGCGGAGTTCTTCAAGTTTCTTTTCGCTTTCGGCTTTAAGACTGTTCATCTGCTCCGTATGCTCACGGTTTAAGCGGATAGTATCCTGTAATGCGTCCTCCTGCACCTTGTCAAGCTGCTGTTCATAAGTCTTGCAGATATTATCAAACGCTGTCTTGTCCATAACGCCGTCCTTAGCCGGCTCGACTGCAACTTCAACAGGGCGGTTTTCAAGCTCCTTTATCTCTGCCTCAAGTGTCGCTATCTGCTGTGCCAAAGCATTCTTGGCTTTTTCAAGTGATTTTGCCCGCTGTGCGGCACTTGAAGCCTCTGCTTCTGCGGCGGACTTATCAGCTACCGCCTTATCCTTTTCCGCTCTTATCTGCCGTATCTGCTGTTCAAGCTCATGGACGGAGGTGTTCTCAAGGTCGGTGGTCTGGGTAATTTCGGTGCGTTCCTGCTCGGAGAGTGTCGTTAATAAGTAGAGTTTTCTAACGCCAATTTGTGACACCGGTGTCACAAAATCGGGCGGTAACTTTTCAGCTACTGAAATATAACGATAAACGCTTCTGCTGCTTATATTTGTTTCCTGCTCACAGTAATCCTCAAAATTCTGATACCCAAGCTCCTTATAAAGCTTGCTGTCTCTCATCTCTTTGAAGCCCATGCACATATCGTAAAGGCTCTGCTGGGCGAGCTGTGCCGCTGTGATAATGCGGCGGTTGAGGTTGACGGCTTTTATGTAGCTGTCGGTGACCTGCGCCGATGTGTCTGTGGGCGGTGTTCTTAAATTTGGTTCTATCATGCTGTTTTCCTCCTTTTATCGCTGAAAATCTTTTCAAGATATGCCTTGTAGCCTTTGATTAGATCTTCTACTTCCTTATTAGGTGCTATGTTTCTTTTTCCTCTGACCTGTACGATTTTTCCGTCCACTGAGACTTCCATTGTATAGTACGGCTTGTCCGGCTCGGATTTTTTACGGATGAACATTATATTCAGAGCGCCTTTTGCGTGCCTTTCAGCATATCCGCCGACACAATGGTGTAAGACTTTACCTTCGTAAGCTATATCCGACAGCTGCTTTGGCTGTACTATCATCAGATTGTCGTCAAAAAACTCAAGCTGTTTGCGTTCCTCAATATGCTTTGCAAACTCTGCTCTTATCACTTTATCGTGCTGATACTTGATAGTTGCCGACAGTCTTTCGTGCATTGTCTCAAAATTATGCGGAAAGCATATTGCAGTATCTTTAGTGTTGTATCTGAGCCGTTTGCACTGGTTAAGATAATCGCTGTAATCTCTTGTGTTTATTTGGTTATCGGCAAGGTATCTTGACATTCTTTGCGGTGTTGCTCCGGTTGCGTCTAAAAAGCGTTCCAGTGTTCCGTATTCATAACCAAAGACCTTAGATATAAGTATCAGGTCTTCCGCTGTCACTTTCGGGAAATGCTCCTTATTTACCCTGTAAGCGCCGTATAAGTGTTCCTGCCCTTTGAGAACTTTGAACTCAAATCTTGTAAGACCGAGCATTTCAAGAAGATTATTACTTTTCCAGTTAATATAACTCGGCAATGTAAGTTTTGCCACATCGCCCCAGTTTCCTGCGTACGTTTCGTCGATGAGATCGTAATTCTGCTTCATCAGATACTCAAGATTCGGGTGTCGGCAGTACAGGTACAAGTAGTACATCAGCAGTTTTCCTGCATATTTATCGTACTGGCTGTATCGCATATCCGACCGGCTTATTGCCTTTTCGTTGATGATCTTATACGAGTTGTCAAAGCTATACCCGTATGAAGCTGAGCAGAAGACCGGCTCACGAAACTCTGAGCGAATGTCCCACCGCTTACCGTCTTCACTTCCGTACCTTACTGCTCCATCTTTTGCAAACACATAGCGCTGTCGCTCGACGATATAACCGTTAGAATATCTGTGATACCCTCTTGCGAACAGTTCCGCCCCCCGTGTCAGAAATATTATGTAGTTTGCAGCTCCTTTGCCTTCCATTTTGCTCATCTGATCTGCTGTAGCGGTCGGAAAGCTGTGCATAAGAAATTCTTTGCGTTCTTTCTTCATGCTACACCTCAGAAGTCGAGCAGACTGTCAAGGTCAAGTTGTAGCTTGCCACCGTCTGCATCTGTGGATGTTTTGCTATTACTGAACCCGTTATCACCGAGATCAAGCGTCATAGTGCATTTTATATCCGCACCGGGAAAGTAAAATGCTACTGCACGCTTGTATACTTCGAGATCTTCGAGACTTGCGCCTGCACCTTTGACCGTTGCCTTGAGGCAGTCGGCAAAGGACTTGTCCGACTGCTCTATGGCCTGCTTAAACTCTGCGTTCTGCTCGCAGAATTTACAGATAGTTTTCATCACAGCATTCTTTACCGCTGTTTCATGCTTGCCGAGCTTTGCGTCTGCCAGCTCAGCTGTAAGTTTTTCTTTGATACTCATATTGACTTTTTCTCCTGCCAGTGTTATACTGGTCTTGTGTAAAATTTTCTTTGCTCCCTTCGGGGAGCTCTTTTTTTATTCTTCGTCTTCATCTGATACATGTATCACATCTCCACGCTCACACGCAGGGCAATAACGCTCACATTCAAATGCCGGTGTGCCGTGACACTCGCCACGATACTCGGTGTAGTGTCCAAGTTCTGAGGACGAGCCCGTCCAGTCGCAACGCTCACATTTATACATGTTTCTTCCCTCTCTCTTAATCTGTATCAACATCAATCCCGGTGATCTGCTTGAAGATTTCCTTGTCAAAGTTCGGAATTGCTGTGATAACTGCCTTTTGACGGTCAGACAAACCACACCACCAAATAACCGCACATTCGGAATTATCCAAAATTTTCAGATAGCCGCCTGTGGTTTCCGCTTCCGGGTGTGCTGCTTTTTCTTCGTCCGTCATATCCGAAAGGTAAATGTATTCAAGTACATCCCCCGGAATCTGATTCAGCAAATAGCGGGCTTTACTATTCAGCCAATCTTCATAAGTCCATTCAGAAGGCTTATTGAACAGATAGATTTTCGGGCTTACGGTGTTAAAACACCCGTTGGAAAAGCTGCACTTGTTCCAATCGCCGCTGTTCCAATCGCCGCTGTTGCAATCGCCGCTGTTGCAAAATCCGGTGCATCCCTTTCCCGTATTCACGATTTCAAGCAATTCAGCCCACGGGATTTCACGAACTACTTCAAGTTTATTCGTAGCGCACTTATCGCCTTCTTCTGAAACTTCGCCGTAAGCTATGACTTCTGCGACCTTGTTATTCGGGTCGAATGAATAATAATTGAAGCAGTCACTTGCTCTCTTACAGAAGTGCATCCCTTTATTGCAAATAGACGGTGTAACATCTTCTTCAAATCTTCCTGGGCAACCGTACTGTTTGTCTTTACACGTCCAATCAGGATTGAACACCTTGAACCCTTTAACAACTCTTGTTTCACTCATTTTTTTGCTGTCCTCTCTTTCTCTGTATCTCCGCCACCTGCTGTGCTCTGCGGAAGTGTACCTTATCGGCGAGCTTCTGACCGTCCTTGATTGACCGCCACTCGCCATAGCTTAATCTTGCTTTTGCCGCTTCGTTTGCGTCACGCTCGAGGAGGACGTTGGGGTTATTTGCTTTCACTTGCTTTTCTCCTTTTTTCGTTGATTTTCTTCGTGAACTCAGGGATAAAATCACCTTGCACTATATGCTTTTCCAGCATACACACTGCGATTATGCCGGACAGTGCTGGAGCTTTTGGGAACGCCGCTATGTACATATCAAACAGCCGTCCTTTAGCTTCCTCAACGTTATCAGCCTGTATATCTATACCGTACACGCTGTTAAGAGCTTTCAGCCCCTCTTGCCAGTCCTTGCACAACCTGAACTTCCTGCTGAGTATCTCGGCCAAGAAGTTTCCGTTTCCGCACGCAGGCTCAAGAAACGTTGTTTCAACACTTGTCCACATCTCTTGCGGCACTAAGTCGCACATATCCTTGACGATAAACTGCGGGGTGAAGACTTCGGCAAAGTCTTTAACTCGCTGTTTGCTTTTTATGAGCTTCTCAGGCATTGTCAGCTCCTTTCTCGGCGGCTATCAAAATTTCGTCGTACAGATCTTCTGCATAGCCTTTGATTGCTTCATTGCTCGGACTTTCGTCCCTTGCGTCCTTTAGCATTCTGACGATTCGCCGCATTACCATAGCTTTCTGTCTGCTGCTAAACAGCTTGTACTTGCGCTTTTCTCGGTTCGACCTGTTCCATTCTTTCCAAGCAGGCGTTTTAATCGTATACGACTGTGTCTGTTTGCCGCATTTATCACAGCGGACGGCGTAATGTCGGCGAGGTTCACAGCCGTGCTTTTTGCACCACTCTACTTCTCGCTGTGGCGGTTCTGCGTCTATTGTGACACCTTGTCCGCCGCAAGTGCAGGCTATCAGCTTATCTGCCATTTTTATGCTCCTCTCTGAGCCTTAACATTGCCAGTGTGCCCTTGTACCACTCTTTGAGGAGCAGTCCCATCAAGCACCACACCGCAACAGCGACTATTGCAACGGGTAACATCTCGCCACCGACAGCGAGGTACCCACGCTCTTGATATGCCACATCCATAAACAGCAGAGCTGTTATGTTGCACACAAGGGCCGTTACAATTGTCTGTACTGCTCTTGCGAGTATGTACAGGATAATTTGTTTCTTCATTATGCGGTCACCTTGCTATATACGATAATCGGTACAGCTCTCTGCTTTTCATCAAGTTTCCATGACTTTTCGCATTTGTACAGTTTTTCGCGGTTTGTTTCTCCGTCGTCCTGCACTGATAAAAGTGCTATCCTGACATCGCCGACATCTTCATCGTCAAGAAGTCCATGACTTTTAATAAACTCCTCGCACTCGCCGACTGTGTCTGCACGGAGTATTTCGTATGCATCATAGGCGCTAGTGTCTATCTCTACGCTGTAGATTTTCTTTGCCATTGGTTTAACCCTCCATGTAATTTCTCAGCACCGATTTCTCAACAAACCAGTACTTTCCTACCTTCTTTGCGCCGGGTATCTTGCCCAGTCTGCAGTACCTTGTGACTTCGGGTATCGTGATACCCATAAGCCCTGCAAGGTACTCCTGCGACAGCATCACAGGCAAGAGGTCCCAGTTGCGTACTTTTGTCTTAATGCTTGCCATTATGTACCTCTTTTTCCTTGCGTCTTACTACGCTGTCTTGTCCTTTGCCTTATCGCCGTATGCCATTGATATGGCAAGCAGCTGCGCCGCCGTTGCATTTATCAGTGCGGCGGCAAGCTTTTTCTCGTGTTCCGGGAGCTTCTCATAAAGCTCTGTTGCGATTTTTACATCATCATTTTTCGGCATATTTATACCTCCTTTACATTATTTCCTTGCTGTGGTATAATCACCATGAAGGGAGGTGATTATAATGCTAGAAATCGTCTCAGGAATCCTCGGAATATTGGGTTTCCTTATTTCCGTTGTTAATCTGTACTTTTTCTTCCTTGCACGCAAAAAGAAATTGTCGATCTGCATTAAGCAATTTCGCGTGAACACGGATTACGCAGATATGCTTACTGTATACATAAGATTTGACAATCTTTCTGAAATGCCGATTTCTATTACGCAAATTCGATTGATTGTTGACGGCAAATATTATGATGTGTTTCCCTGCCCTATGATAGCGGTAGAGTGGAAATCATCTGACAACGGCAAAATTCTGCATGACTATGCCATCGCCACACACACTGATACAATCAATCTTAATCCGCTTGAAAGTGCTTACAAGTATCTTGCCTTTCAGATTCCTCGAGGTAGCGTGTCAGCTGACGAAAAATCTCTGACTTTTGAAATTTGCACCAATCGAGGTAAGAAAGTTCAAAAGTCATTCGCACTGTGTGCTGACACATTGTGCCGCTGAACTCATCAATCCTGTAAATGTTGTTCACCTCGCTTTCTGTGATTTTTATTATAGCACCATTTTTACTATAAGTCAACAATTTCATAGCATTAAATTTACCGTTTTATAGCCAAAGTTTACCGCTTGTTTTTGTACTAATTGCACAATTACTGCTATTTTGACACCAAGCCGATAAATTTTGTATTGACGAGTAGCATTATTTTTGCTATAATGTAATCAAAGGAGGTGATACAGTGAAAGAGCAGTTACAGCAGTTGCGAAAATCAAGAGGCTTGACGCAAGATGATTTAGCAGAAATACTTGGCATAAGTCTTAGTTCTTATCAAAAATATGAGCGAGATGCTATCAGTCCTTCGTATGAAACGCTATGCAAAATCGCCGACTTTTACCATGTGACTACAGATTACTTGCTCGGTCGTGAGCCCGCAACAGACCCTTTTGATATGTTACAATTGCCCGAAGATCAGAAAAGCGTTATGGAACGATTTGCAAGCTTCCCCGACGATGTAAGAACGATAATTCTCGATGCTATCAAAGAGCTCGCAGAAGCGGCAAAGAAGCGGCAACGACTAAATACTAACTCTGAGGCTACGCCGGTTGCCACTGCTGCTCAGAACGGCGGAGTGCCTAAAATTGCAGAAATGCCAAACGAAAAAGTAAATCAGTTGTTAAATGCAGAGATTAAAAATAACGATTACTAAAACCATTGATTAAAAATCACCTCGTGTCGCATAATAGACATGAGGTGATAAATCTATGGATTATGCAAAATACAAAGGATTACGTGACGCAAGTTGGCGATGTCTGATTGAGTGTGAAACAAATGCATTGCCAATATCACTCGGAGACATTTGCACGAAGTACAAAATAGGTATTGTAAACGACAGCGCGGTAAATTTACTTGACGGCGAAAGTGGACGTATAGTGCGTATTGGCGATAAAACGCGTATCATCGTTAATGATGATCATACAATGCAACGCAGGCGGTTTACCATAGCCCACGAGCTCGGGCACTTCTTGCTTGGACATCTCGGCTCGGATATTTCGTTTTTAAGCCGAGAAATAATCGAAGTAAAACCCGAAGAGGAAATGCAAGCGGATATGTTTGCAATTCGGCTTCTTTCTCCCGCGTGCGTTCTGTGGGGATTAAATTTGCACACTGCCGAAGAAATAGCCGAATATTGCAATATATCATTACAGGCGGCAAGCTACAGAGCTGAAAGGATGGCAGAATTATACCGGAGAAACCGCTTTTTACGTTCGCCTGTTGAAAGAACACTATATAAGCAGTTTGAGCCATTTATAAAGGAAAATACCCGCCACTAAAGGCGGGTACATAGGAGGTCAGAATGGCACGGATAAAAAACAAAGCCCGTGATGACGGGCGCTTGCAGTCTAAGGTGTACATCGGCACCAAGAACGGCAAGAAACAGTATAAGTATGTGTACGCTACAAACGCAAAAGAGCTTGAGCAAAAAGTACAGGAGCTGAAAACAAAACTAAATAAAGGTCTTGACCTCACAGCTGACCGTGATACTTTCGGCTATTGGGGCGAGAAATGGCTAAAGCTAAAAAAGATAGAAGTATCGGTAAAACGTTACGAAGCATACTCAAAACGTTTTGAAAATCTTGAACCTATACACGATTTTAATATATCTAAGCTGAAAGCTACAGACGTTCAGGATATTATACTTGACTGCGCCGATGAGCCGTCTGAAAAGACCGGAAAACCATACGCAAAACAGACACTGATTGAAATCCGAAATGTCGCAAAGCAGATCATACAGCTTGCGATTGAAAATCGAGTGCTTGACTATAACTGCGCATCTGCGGTAAAGATACCTAAGACGGCAGAAAAATCCACTCGTAGAGCTCTGACCGAAGAGGAGCAGTCCTGGATAAATGATACTCCGCACAGGGCACAGACAGCCGCTATGATTATGATGTATGCAGGTCTGAGAAGGGGTGAGCTACTTGCTTTAACGTGGCAGGATATTGATCTTGATGCGCATACTATAAAGGTTGAACGCTCTGTGTCGATGATAAAAGGCAAGCCGCACATAAAAGAAGGTGGCAAAACTGATGCGGCAACAAGAACGGTATATATCCCCGGTAAGCTTGTCAACTACCTTAGAAACATTGCACACAGTCCGCTCGGACTTGTGTGTCCCACAGTCAAAGGCTCTTTGATGACCGAAACGGGATTTAGCCGTATGTGGGCAAGCTATCTTAATGATTTAAACATCAAGTACGGTGACTGGGCAGACTGTATGCAGACAGGCGGAAAATGTCCGTCAAAGTATGCGCCGATAGAAAAGCCGTTCTTGATACCTCGTATTACTCCGCACTGGCTCAGGCACACTTTCATCACTTTGATGTACCTCGCAGGGGTAGACGTTTTGACGGCAAAAGAGCAAGCGGGACACGCTGATATAAAAACTACGATGGCTATATATACACACCTTGATGAAAAATACAAAAAGAAAAGTATCAACAAGCTGGACGAGTACCTTGAAAGCATAAGTTAAAAAGTAGGGGTGTCAAATGGGGGTGTCAAAAAAATCACATTTCGCATAACAAAGCCATTTATAAGGCTTTTGTGTTCTCATTCGTAATGAGCAGGTCGCAGGTTCGAGTCCCGTCACAAGCTCCATAAAAATAACCGCCCGGATTTAATGCCCGGGCGGTTTATCTGTTTATAACGCTTGTGTTCCGATTCTTATCATAATCTTTCTGATACGCTTTTTACGGCAGTATGCTTTTTTATTGTTCATAATTTTTCAGCAAATTTGCAATGCTCCTGCCGGCAAGTTCGGCTGAGTATCGAACCTGCTCAATATCATTTGCCAACGCTCCGAATTCTATAACCAGTGAAGCCTCAGCCAGATCCTGATTATAAAACCGATAATCGAAAAGCATAGGCCGTGTTATGCCTTTGTTATCTTTTTCTATCGCATTTTGCAAATATGACGCAAAGCGGAGGTTATCCATATAATCCGGCAATATATCCGTGCCGTCGTCACATCCGCATATTATCATTATCTGCGCCGCTTTTCTGCCGTTGATTTCTGCAACGGGAGCTATTCTCACATCTCCGTCCGCTATTCCGTCACGGTGAATGTCCAGCACTATTTTTATTGACGGATACTCTTTCAGCAGTTCCTCTGTTCGTTCCCTGCTTCTTGAATAAGAGTAGTTGTAAACGGGATCGTCAAAGACCGTTCCGTCGTGCAGCGTACTTATTCCGTTATCAGCAAGCGTCTGCGCAAGCACCGCCCCTACTCCCACAACACTGTTTGCAGGGCAAAGCGATCTGCCGTCATAATCGGTATCGTAATATCCGTCACTGTCACGTTCGTAGCTTTCGGTCGTATGCGTATGTATTATAAGCACCTGAGGTTCGTTGCTGTCCGACAGCGTGACAGAAGGCTTTTTCTCAGCCTCAGCACCTATAAGCTCCGACGGCAGCTTGGTGCAGTTTCTTATCTGACCGTTTTCGAGGTCTATTACATTGTCGCCGCCTATCTTCCCGTAGTGCTTTTCCTTGACCGTACCGTCCTTTGCCGTATATTGTGTAAGATCGTCCTTGTCCTTTCTTATGTTGACGGAAATCAGCCGTGTTTTTACATCGGCGGGAGCGTCGACCGGCACCAGCGTTTCACCGGAAATATCCTGCGTACTGCTTGACGGATTATCGTTCGCAGGCGCTTTCTGCTCCTGCTTTTCCGTCTTTGTTTCATTGTCCGGTTTCTCTGTGCAAGGCTCGGATGAAACCGTATCTTCATCACTGCCGTCAAATTCGTTTACAGGAACGGCAAGCATAACGCTCAGTGCGGTAAGCTGTCTTAGTCCGTCTGAAACGCTTTTGCCGCTTACCGCTCCGGTTACAGCGTTTTCAGCTACGCCCGTCAGGGTAAACGATAATACCGCCGCCGTAAGCCCAATGCCAAGAACCTTTACAATACCTTTGTTTTTATTGCCTCTCATAAGCCTTTCCTTTCGCCAAGTGTTTTCACGGTTGGATTTTTCTTGTTACAGCTTATGATTCATTTTCCGAAAATATTCAGGAATAATTCATCAGCATTGATATGTCGCTGTATGACAGTGACGGACACAGACTGCGGTTCAGCGCACAGGATATTATATGTGCGTACCTGCTTATCTCGGCATCTATATCATATCTTGTCACAAAAAATCTGTCGTTATCGCTTTCATACTCCATAGTGGTAGGAACGCCTACAGCGATTACCGGTATGCCTGCCGCCGCTCTGTCAAGACGGTTACTGTTGCCTGCGGTACTGCCCGGCGTTATGCCGGTATCCGTGACCTGTATGCTCCTGCAAAGGCGCTCCGGCTCACTGCACGCAAGGCTGTCTATCGCTACAATATAGTCCGCTTTTATCTTCTCCGCACAGAATATTGCGTGAAAGACACTGTCTATACCGGAATTTGCCGAAACATCCGTCCTTATTACCGACACATTCCCTATTCCGTCCGCATTGTGCATACTTTCTATAAAATGTGAGGTCGCAAGTACCCTGCCTGCCGCTCTCCAGCCAAGACTGTCAGACGCTACAGACGGGTTTCCAAGCCCCGTGACAAGACATTTTCCTTCCGGTAGGAGCTTGTTAAGCACCGTACACAGCGCATGGATCTGACCGTCAGCATAAGGAACGTCCGTACTGTCAACGGTAAAATATCTTCCGCAGGGGCGGTTAAAAAGAGCGGTATCCTTTTCGGAAACGATTATTTCGGTTATCTTTTCTCCGTAAAGCTCATAGCTTTCACATCTTATTCCGTTTTTGCCCTTTACAAACTCCGCCGCCATATCTGTTCTTCCCGTAAGCTGCATAAAATTTCCTCCCGAAGAATTTTTTCAAAAAAATCGTAAAAAAGTATTGCATTTTCGTTTTGGACGTGCTATAATAAAGCGTATTGTGAAATATAACTATGATTATATGTAGATCTGTATAAAGGAGGTGCCGTAAGTGCCTAACATTAAATCTGCCAAGAAGAGAGTTTTAGTATCTGCTACAAAGCAGGCTCGCAATAAGGCTGACAAGACCGCTCTTAAGACTATTCTGAAGAAGGTTGACGCTGATACTAATGCTGACAACGTTAAGGTTGCAGTTAAAGCAGTTGATAAGGCAGCAGCAAAGGGTATTATCCACAAGAATGCTGCAGCTAGAAAGAAATCTCAGCTTGCTAAGAAGTTAAACGCTGTTTCCTGAGAATAACGATTTAACGTAACGCTCCTGCGGGAGCGTTTTCTTTTTTTGTGTTAATTGCGGTGATACAAAAGCATCGGCTTGCATTATTATGTGCCGATGCTCTTTTTTTATCCCGAAATGCTTTTTACCGTATATCCGTTATCAAGCCAGTAGTCGATGACATCGGGCAGTATCGCCGTATTTGTTTCGGATACCGCATGGAGAAGATATACAGCCCCGTTGTGCGTTGCGGAGGTTATTCGCCTGTATGCCGTGTCCCTGTCGGGCTGAGCGTCCGTATTCCAGTCGTTGTACGCAAAGGACCACAGCACAGTATCATAACCCATATTTTTGGCAATGCGTAATGTTCTGACCGAAAATTCTCCTCTGGGGGGACGCATCGTAACGGTTTTGTATCCGCCGAAATTATCGGAAATATAAGTTTCAAGTCCGTGTATTTCTTCAAACACCATATCATCGCTTATATCCGGCAGTGACGGGTGGGTACAGCTGTGATTTCCCACCTCATGACCCTCGTTTATCATACGCTGTACAAGCTCAGGACTGCTTTTTACATAATCAAGCGTCACATAGAACGTTGCCGTAACCTTCTTTTCCTTCAGAATATCCAGTATTTTTCCGGTACAGCCGTTTTCATAGCCCTCGTCAAACGTCAGGCGGATTGTCTTGTCGTCTTTGCCGAATATGAATCTTCCGCCGTATGACCCATATTTTTCCTGTGCCTGTATTGCTCCTACAGGACGGTTATCGCTATCGGTTTCATAGCCCTGACCGTAGCAGACCTTCTCTTTTCCGTCCGTCAGAAAAGCCGTTTCTGCAGGCGTTACGCCTCCTCTGTCATTATGTCCGGCGCTTTGTCCGACAGTATTCTTGTCGGACGTGCATCCACACATGAACATTGCCGTCAATACCGTAAATACTGCGGCAGATATTTTTCTGTGCAAAAAAATCACTCCTTTACAGATATAGTATCCGTAAAGGAGCGGTTGTAATTCATTGAAATAAATGGCGGCTTTCATCAACTGCCGAGATAATTCTTGACCATTGCCTGTAAAAGTTCGTCACGATCAATATGACGGATCAGGCTACGTGCGTTGTTATATGTAGTTATATAGGTAGGGTCTTCGGACAGAATATAGCCGACGAGCTGATTTATAGGATTATAGCCCTTCTCCTTGAGCGCACCGTAAACCGTTGTCAGTATTTCCTTCATCTCGTTTTCTCTTTCATCCTTGAGCGAAAACGGCATAGTTTTGTCGATCATCAATATCAGTCCTTTCGTTAATATCTTTTAAAAACCGAAATTATTTTAAGGTTGTTATACTATTATACACTACCGTTCAATAAAATACAATAGCCGATAGCGAATTTTCGTTAAAATCACCAATAGCGGCTCTCATTTTTGGGTAATTGATAAAACTTTACAATTCGCTATTGAATTAATGAATAATTTTTGGTATAATAACAATAACCAGATTTTTCAGGGGGTACAATAATGGCAGAACAGAAAAAGGCGCCATCTACAAACGGCGAATTCAAAACCTCTCCGCTCGGCTTCGACAAAGCCGAAGTAATGGCATACATAGTACAGCACAACAAAGAGCGTAAAGCCCTTAAGGAAGAAAATGAAGAGCTGAAAAGAGCACTCGAAGAAAAACAACAGACGAATGAAGGTCAGAACAATGAGCTTACAGCAGAGCTTGAAAAGAAAAAGGCTGAACTTGACGCACAGATCCTTGAAAGCAGAAAGCAGGTTCTTGACGAAAGACGCAAGCTGGCTCAGACCGAAAAAGAACTGCACGTTATGCAGGACAAATACTCTGCCCTGACAGAAGAATTCGCAGAATTCAAAAAACAGGCGGCAGCAAAAATAGATAAAGCAAAGCACAGCGGCGGAACGATTGACCCCGCTCAGCTTGCAGAAATTTCCACAAAAGCAAATGCCGATGCAAACGCTGTAATAAATGACGCCCAGAGCAAAGCAAACGAGATTATCACAGCCGCAAAAGCATATTTTGCCGATACGGTAAAGAAAACATACGATTACAAGCAGTCTGTGCTTGAAAAGGCGGACACATTCGCAAATGGAGTTACATCAGGTGCGGCGGTTGCTCCCGCAATAGATATTCAGGCTGTTCTTGCCGGCATAACCGCCTCAGTAAATGAAGCCGTTGAAAAGGCACTTGCCGGAGCAAATGCCGTAAACGATGCGGTAGCAAAGGCTGTTGAAGATACAAAGGCTGTAAACGATGTACTCGCTAAGGCTGTTGAAGAAGCCTCACAGGCAGAAACAGCCACCGATAACACGGCTGACGTTCCCGAAGAAAAGCTGTCCGATGATGAGGAGCTTATCAACGCAAAAAGCGAGCTTGAAAATATCGGCGGACTTGACGAGAGCGAGCTTGATGCCTACGCTCCTATGGAAATCGAGCCGTATAACTTCGAGCTTAAGCTGGATATGCCGGCTCAGACGGACAATGACGATGACGACGATATGCTGACAGACAACAACGGTCTGCTCAGCTCATTTGAGATAGTTTCGGGTGACGATGACATTTCTGCGGATAACGTAGATACCGGCGATCTGCTCGTTGAGGAAACTCCTGCGGCAGATGATATAGCTGATCTGCTTGCAGAGGAGCCTGTTGTAGCATCTGCTCCCAAAGCCGATACTGCTCCTGTTGCGGATGATTTCAGCGACCTTCTCGCAGAAGAGCCTGCCCCTGCTCCCACAGCTAAGGCAGAACCTGCTCCTGTAGCCGATGATTTCAGCGACCTGCTCGCAGAAGAGCCTGCTCCTGCTCCCGCAGCTAAGGCAGAGCCTGCTCCCGTAGCCGATGATTTCAGCGACCTTCTTGCAGATGAGCCTGCTCCCGCAGCTAAGACCGAACGTACTTCCGACCGCAACGGTGACAAACCGAAAGAAAAGCTGAATGAAAGTCGTTCAATGGGTGTTGCCGGCAAGGAAGAAAAGGTGAACGATCCTTGGAAGGATCTCGAAGCACAGATGAACGGCATGACGATTACTCCTCCGCCCTCATCTAAACCGTCTGACGATGACGGAATGACTTCCTCGTTTGACGATCCTACCGCTCCCGCAGCTTCCGCTAAGGAAGAAAAGATTGATATGTCCGATTATTCATCCATGCTCGGCGGAATTAATGACAATATGACCACCAACACGGCACAGTACGATCCTTCGTGGGATCTCAAGATGATGGAAGGTCTTAACGACAACGACGATGACGATGACGAGATGAGCTCGGATAACGTGGGATTCTTCGACCTTTAATCAAAAGTAAATATCATATGCCGGGAAGTGTATGCTTTCCGGCATAATAAATTCAATGCGAACAGGAGTACAAACTTGGAACTTAACACAAGCGAACTTAAAGAAAAGGCAAAAACGCTAAGAGCCGGCGACAAGATAGAACTGAGCGGTACTGTATACACCTCCCGTGACGCCGCACACAAGCGTATAAAACAGCTTATTGACGAAGGCGGAGAACTGCCCTTTGAAATAGACGGTGCGGCTATTTACTACGCAGGTCCTACCGGCACTAAAGAAGGCATGGCTATCGGCTCATGCGGCCCTACGACATCGGGCAGAATGGACCCCTACGCTCCTCTGCTGCTCGATATGGGGTTATCCGCTATGATAGGAAAGGGAGAACGCAAACCTGCCGTAGTAGA
>OOAC01000930.1_pt1 | contig 22729 bp, 24 predicted proteins | sample 1671041 | NCBI WGS metagenome assembly OOAC01 (sample SAMN06348116, study PRJEB24527) | human gut metagenome | biome: human gut; feature: ankylosing spondylitis patient; material: feces | host: Homo sapiens | place: China | collected 2015-10 | reverse complement strand
ATTTATCGCTACGTTACTTGAAATACCCGCTCCAAACATCTCTGGATCATGCAGATAGACCGTACCAAACTTGTTCATCAGTGCATTGGTGATGTTCAACAGGTGCCAGTCCATAAGCGGAGCAAACGGAATAGTCTTAGTTTTATCAGCGTTGTGAGCTACAGCATAGTCGTTGGTCGTAAACTGGTTAAGACCAGTTCTCGGATAGGTTCTGTCTGGTCTATTGAACGAAGTGAGACCCAGATAACCGTTACTACCACCTTCTCCGGCCCGGTACACAAAGTACATGGAACGGAACTTACCATCAACCACGGCAGGAAGACCCGGGCAGATCAGGGTTGGAGGAATGGGAACAGACTGTTCACCATTATACTCGAACGGTTCCTCACCGAACAAGGCAACCACTTCATCTCCAACTTTGGCATTCTCAATCGTATGGATTGTCTGTGTCCAGCCATACATAATGTTATATCCCTTGTCTTCTTCAGCAGAGTTGACGGTAGTCGGCGCAAGCGTACCATCCTCGAATCGCATCCAGTTGTTGTTCTTGAGCTTTCCGATGATTTCCACGTTTACTCCATCTTCGCATTTTACCAGATAAGCACCCAGCTTGTCCGCAATCTGATTCACTCCGAACTGGAAAGCAGGCGTAGCACCAATGCCATTGTATACGCTTCCTTCAACATTCCATGAGCCGATCTTGGGCATGACGGACGGTTCCAGTACTACCGGATTCGTATAGGTGATACCCAACGCCTTGACGGTCGTTTCGATATACTCGCCATATCCGATGATGGAAGACGTACCATCAGCATTGGTCGCTTTCCAGGTGATATTGTAGTATTTCTCAGGATTCTCGATCACACGCCCACCGGCAGTAATCTCGCAACGGGACTTGATCAGTTTCTCTGTTCCAATGTCGTTAATCGTTATGTAAGCTCCGGCAATCGGTACCTGTTTGGCGTTCTGGAAAACAGGAAGATCCACACGGATATTATACTGTACCATCAGGGCAGCATTGGTCGGTGATGCCGGTGCCGGATCTGCCCCTCCCTTGTAGGCGGCACGGCATTCCAGCTTGATATTCTTGAAACGGGAAGCGTCCACCACAAGTGTGCGGGGGAAGGTTCCGTCAGCGTTAGGCGTGGTAACCAGCCAGGTATCTGAAGTAGTAACCAGGCGGGTATACTGCCCATCCTTGACATACCACCAGTATACGGCGTTATCCTCGGAGAGTTGTATCTCACCGCTTTTGAGGATAGCCTTTACCTGTACCTGCCAGTTGGCGGAATCGGTGTCGTCTATCTTCGTGGGATCTACAATAACCTCCGTCGGGGAGTCGGCCATCAACGAGAGCAATGAGGCCTCGTAATAGATAGTACTGAGCAACTGCTGCTCGATACGCGATTCCTGCCGGTTGGTCTTTGGATTGGTGTAGAAGGCCTCGCCGATCAGCAGGAAGGGCTCGTCTACCGGTGTGTTACGCTTTACTTTCAGAACCGGGATACCATCCTCGGAAGTGGATATCTCGTAATCGGAATTTCCTTCCGCTATCTTGTTGGCAGGCTTGTATTCGCCCAGATACCAGTCGATACGGTCGAGCGTAGCGGGACCCTCGGTGATCACTCCGTCAGGGTCCTGAAGATTCACCGCTACCGTTACAACGAGCGGAAGGATCGCAGAGTACGAAGGATAAAAAGCATTGTCGTCACGGCTGTACTTCTGCTGGAAGGAGCCGTCACCTACAATCTTCATGCCGGAACTGGCGTTCAACGGCTTGACCTGGATGTTGATTACTCTTTTCTGTTGCATATGATTATAAGTTAAATGATAATTCTTCTGATTCCCGCAGATAATTCTCCTCGCCCAGCGGGATAATGGCTTCTACCCGGAAAGTCACCGAACGGGCGTTCAGCCACTCAGATCCCATATCCGAGGAAATAAGGTGAACCTTGTTCTTTTGTCCGTCCACGAAGACAGGCGACCAGGAGTTATCCTCAGCCGGTATTCCCGAATCCCTGCTCCAGGCGATCTGCGTACCGGCAGTGTTCATCACATCCTCGGTTATGTCGACTGTTCCGTGATAAAACTTAGCTTCTATCACCGTATCTATCAGCCCGTAAAAGAAGCTGAAACCATTGCTGCTTTCAAAGTCAATGGAGAACTCGCCATTGCCTTCCAGGAACGCCCAGTCGGTGGAGTTCCATTTCGGTTCAAGCAGGGTGCCCGTCTTCAGGCATTGCCACTTGCTGCCACGATGGTAGACGGTACTGATCTCATTACGTCCGGTCACTTCGTTCCTTGCCTCGAAGTAGTATTTCTCACCCTCCTGCCAGATACCTCTGTCCACCAGTTCGTAGACCGGTTTTCCCTCCACATCAACGCGGATGTCATCCTGACGGATGAGACCCCGACAATAGATATAGCTCTGCCGGTAGTTGATAGGCAGGTTATCGAAGATCGAAAGATTCTTCATCTTGCCTATCAGGATAGAGTAATTGCTCTCTTCCAGGATCGGCTTGGTCACACCATCGAGCATACAGATACATTTCTCGTAAGAGGAGATATACCAGTATCCCTGACGGTCTTCATCCGTGGTGTTACCCCTACGGGTGATGGCCATCAGCTCCTCGGGCTGGTAATTCTTGCCGCCCGGAACCTCGGAATCCGGATACATCACCACATCGATATAGTTATCAGTCGTATTGGTCTCTATAACACGCATCCAGGAGGTACGATAGCTGCCGCCTCCGGCCAGGAGATCATTGACAGAACCGTAGATGATGTCGTTTACAGCGAATGCGTTGAAGTCCGTATCGTGACGCTTGCGAAGAAGCAGACGATAGGTGCCTTCGGAGAGTTCTTCGATACTCTCAATCAAGCCCGATTCGGAATATGAATAGTCGCCTTCCTGGGCGGAAAGACGGTTGAAGATCAGCTCAAGGACTGTCAGCGAATTACGCAGTTCAAGGCTGCTGGCCTGGATGCGACCGTTCTTGTCCATGATGATACCACTGCCGGCAATAAGAGAATCGATGGCCTTGCCCACTTCCAGCCCACCCAGAAAGCGAACGAGGAAGTTGGTGGAGTCGGCTTGGTCCTTACGCAGGAGTGTTGACAGAGATTTCAGCGCGGAAAATACGTTATAGTCCGAAGGCTGCTTGCCGTCTCCTACTTTGATGATATCAAACAAGGAGGTCTTTTCCGTCTGGCTTGCCAGCACATACTGCAGGTTATCCAGCGAAGATTCTATGGATGACTTCCATGAACTGCTGACCGCAGCCGAGCAGCTAACCGATGCCTCGGAGAGATTCGTGAGCTTCCTCTCCACACGCGTGATGCGGGTATCCAGGTATCCTTCCGCAAAGTACTGCTCATCCTCCAGTTTTACTCTTTGTCCGAGCAGCAGCGGTATCTCATTTTTGTCTACATAGATATAATCCGTATCAGAGGAGTAGATCGAGATGTCACGGCTGTACTCTTTCAAGTAGTTTTCAACAGCCTGCTCAAACTGCTGCTCGGCTATCGGATAATACTCATCCGGCATGCGGATATTGGTCAGTATATAGGTATCGCCCGCCTTCGGAATGAGATTTCCTCCCGGTATCTGGGTATCTTCATCCGGATAGGTATTGATGATCTCAAGCTCCTTCGTGTCATTGTGCCAGTTGCATTCGAACTCCCTGCCCTCAAGATCACCGCTTTTAAAAGTGATAAGTATCACCTCTCCACCGATCATATAATCACACGGATTAAAGGGCAGCGCGTTATCCTTGACATAGTATACGGTATATTCTCCCGTCTCCTCATTCGTTTTCTCTTCAGAGCGGACGGAAGATACGGTACCCAGCCGGTGTGGAAAGATATCACTGAAGGCACTTTCTTCTCTGTGTTCTTTCAGCCCCAACTGAGTATTAAGATCTATGTACGTAGCACGGGAAGGCAGCTGAAGATGTGCAAATCCGTACTTCGACGGATCAATATTTTTTGTGCTTCCAACCGGTATCAGACGGGTGAACCATTTGATGGATTCCGAGTTCTCGCTTTGTGTAAGACCAGTCTTGAGACCCTTCATGTAGCCAAGCGTGACACGTTCACCCCGCTCGCATTTGCTCAGGTTCAGATACTCTCCGTCCAGCCACCATTCCGTTTCAAATGCCTGGGCGATTTCAGCGGCGGCATCCCAGCAATACAGACCGTTAAAGTTGATCGTCTGCCGGTTGGCGGTAATGGCTTCACCGACTCTCCACGTCACACCGTCGGTATTCCGGTTCATGTTGTCCACCAGCTTCTGGAGGTACTCCATCGGTGTACCGTCGTAGGCAAATACGGATTCAAGATCATCACTTCCCTGGTTGAGACGGCAGAAGAGCAGGTCCTGCATGTCATGTTCCCGACCATAGAAGCTGATGTTATAGGTATATTTCTGTGTGTTGGTCTTTTTCGGGCGGTACTCCTTTTTAACAGAGAACCGTTTGCCGCCTACTTCGATGTAATCACCCACTGACAGGACAAAGAACTCCCAGGTGGTAAAGTTAACACTCACCACGAATTCGGTAGCCACTTCCTCCGACCAGCGGGAAGAGGAATCAGGACTTACCTTCTTTTTAAAGTTTCCTTCTCTATCGTAGATGACAAGTTCCATTTACAGGCAATTTAAATCGTTTTTAATCTTCATTTGAAAAAGGTTTCGGCTCGCGCAGCGTTACCGTAAATCCGGCGACTTGCTGACCGGTATTTTTAAGTAGTGTAAGCTGGCTGTACTTGGTATATTCCTTCATATAGGCCTTCATGACCCTGTCAATTTCCGGAAGTCTTATAGTCAGCCATCCTGACTTTAGTAAAGCAATCACGGCATTATAGTATCCGAACCACCCGGTTCTTGTATCTGCCACGATAGCCATCTTCAAGGTAAGATCCCGCGCCTCGTATCGGGGAAGCAATGTTTCGGGCAATTCCTCCCCATCAAGTTCACGATAGCTGACGGAGGTATACTCCTTCATCTTGGGCGGTTTCATCAGAGAGTCATAGTTGGTATGATCGCCCGCATGTTCCTCCCAGAGAAAACAGCCGTATGTGGCCATATCGATATCGTTGATATAAAAGAGTCCTTCTTCTACTTTCATAATCCTATCCTTTCATTTTTACACCACGACGCAGGTCCATGATGCCTTCGTCTATCGTTTCAAGATGCTTGAGATACTCCGAGTTCTCCGCTATCCGGCTGATCGCTGTTGCCATCATCTCAAGAGTAGAGGAGATCAGGTTGTCGATATTGATCACATGATCGAGCATGGCATTACCGATTCCTTCCAGACGGCCGGCGGTCTCCTCCGTCATCGAGGTAATGGTTCCGGCCCTTCCTTCCTGCGTGGAGGAAGAGGAGGAAGTCCATCCAAATATATCTTTCAGGGCATCACGCTCGCCAAGCGCATCCTCGACAATCTTGTTCCATTCTTCCTGCAGATCCTTATACTCGTCGGTATTTATCCCACCTTCCTTGTTGTAGTCTGCGAACTTATCGTACCAATCCTGCAGACGCTTGTCGTAGGCATCCGTCAGGTTGGTCATCAGGATCGCCTTCTGCAGGTATGCGCTGAAGTCATCCGCGAAATCCTGGGAGTCACTCTCCATGTCAAGGAGCGTATCATAAAAGGCATCACGCATGCTGTCAAAGGATACCTGTGTCAGCTGCTCCTGTATCTGCTGCTGGATCTCCTCGATACGTTCCCCGCCTTCGATGATTGCATCCAGGTATTCCGCTACAGACTCATCCGCAGTGAGTTTTGCCCAGAAGTCGGGAGCCATTTCTTTCAGCCGTTCGAGCTGGTCGGCGGTCAGGCTGAAGATTTCATTCATCCGGTAACCGATATCATTCGGGTCCCAGCCAATGGAGCGGGCAAATTCATCCCACTGATCCCATTCGTACTGGCTCATACTGTTGCGGATGCGTACACCGATAGAGTGTGAGCCGGTAGAAGCTCCCGAGTTTAGCCGTTCCTTACCCAGACGCTTGTAGGATTCAAGGCTTTTCTGGGCAAGATCAAGGGTTTCCTGACCAACCTTTGCCGCTTCCGATCCGTACGACATCTCAATATATTCCGACTTCTTGTCGATGAGCTCATCCCAAATTTCATTCAGGCGATTGTACTTGTCGACCATCTCGTTGTAGTCGGAGTAGTCAGCACCGCCAATATTAAACTTACCCAGGGTCAGCACATTGGCAAGGCCGCCCCACATTTTCGCAGCTGCATTACCCAAGGACTTTACAATGTCTCCGGCAAAATTGACCAATCCCTTCTCTGCTATCTGATCAAAAATAGCCAAAACAGCGGCTATGATTCCTCCAATTTTGCTACCGGACTCAGATAATACATCAACCAATGATCCCACTGCACTACCAAAAGATGCCAGACTCATATCCGCATCTCCGAGCTGGTTCATTGCATCAGCGACGGCTGTTAGATTTTTAACAGCCTTATCCTTTGAGGTCTCCAGGTTCCCCTCCGTATTGCGGACCTTGGCTTCCGCCTTGTTCTTATTTGTGCGGGCAGTCTCAGCTTCCGCGCTGTCTTCTCCGTATTTCCTTACCGCTTCGTCATAAGCCTTCTGCGCCTCGGTCAGTTCACCGACCGCTTCGGAGTAGTCGCGTATGGACTCGGTCAGGTTGCCGAACAATCCGCCTTTGTTGATGACCTCCTCGTCGATCTTGCCGATAGCTTCCTCGATAACCTTGATCTGTTCGGGAGTAGCGTTCTTTTTGAACTCCGGGCTGTTACGAAAAGAGACGATCTGTTTCTTTACTTTCTGGAGTTCCTGCTTAGTCACACGTTCCAAATTACCGAAGACAACATCCCAATTGATGACGTTCTTGAGCTCTGTAAAATCAAGAGCGGACAATGCTTCGTCACGCTGCTTGGCCAGCAGCTTCTTATCATCCTCACTGAGTCCCTCCTGGGAGGACTTCAGGGCATACTCCTTCATGATCGCAGTACGCTTCTGCTGATAGGTGCCGTATTCCTTGTTATATTCAATCCAGGATTTGAGATCCTTATCCTGAAACTCCTTGTCAATTGCGTAAAGATCCTTTGCGTATTGTTGGTAGGCGACAAGACGCTGCTGCTGGGCATTCGTTTTTACCGCCTTTTTCTCTTCAGGAGTAGACTTGACGCCACGCTTCTTCTCGGCTTCCTCCATCTTCTTGAGCGTATCACGTTCCTGCTTGTTGATCCCGGCAAGAGTTTCTTCCAGTTCCTGTTTGGCTAGTTTTTGTCTCTTTTCGATTCCGTCCTTCATCACAGCGATGCGGGCGGCTTCCAGTTTCTGTTGTGCCTTTATACGCGCATCGGCAAGTTCGTCCTGGTAGTCGCGGGCGGATTTGCCGGTATCCGGCTTCTCGTATTCATCAATACCGGCAGCTTTAAGCTTTTTCGCTGCTTCGATAAGTTTCTTGTTATATATGGACGTATAGGTTTCAGCATCCTCTTCCGCTGTTTTCTTGATCACCTCCTGATTCTTGATGCCTGCTTCCCATACGGTTTCCGCTCTGGACTGGTCCTTTTTCTGAGATAATGATCCGGGTACCCATTGGGGATCAAATAACAGGAAAGAGATCGCTTTGTCCTTCAAGTTTGGACCTTTCTCTTTCCTCTTATCTATTTCGATCTGTGCCTTTAATGCTTTTTCGGCTTCCTCGGACGCCAGTTTGAACGCGGCAGCAGCTTCCGCTCTCAAGGTCATGGCTTCAATAAAGGCTGCCGTGTTATCCACCAACAGGTTTTCAGCATCGTTTACATTATTAACGGCAACATCCAGCTTCTTGAACTCATCAGCATTATCCTTGATAAACTCTTTCTTTTCCTTAAGGTTGTCTCCCAGCTCATTCCATCTGTCCTGCAAAGAACGGATGGTTATAATTTTTTTTGAAAGATCGGCGGCATCCATGCTTTCATTCACCTTCACCTGTGCATCGGCAAGATCTGTCAGCGTATTTTTCCCTTTCACTATCTGAGAAAAGAAATTCCCGATCTCCTTTCCGTATACGACAGTCAGCGTAATTGCCGCAGTCATTGCCGTCTGCCAGGAGAACAGGGAAGAGAGTACCTGTTTCCATACAGGAGTGGCTTTCTTTCCTGCGGCAGTCAGAGCTTCGTATTCCTTTCGTGCCGATGCCAGTGCATCGGTAAACATGGGGATGTTGTTGGAGATAGCCAAGAAGAACATCTGCGGCCCCATGGCGAGGGCAGGCAGCTCACGGGCAATCTGCTGCATGCTCATCTTCACATTGTTGAGCTTGGGAGCAGGATCGTCACCTAAGATAGGCGTAGAACTTGTCTTTTTCTTTTGTGCCTCCAGCTCCTTTAGTTCAGCCTTTAACTGCTCAATAACACCAGTAAGAGCCTGAATATCCGCCATCTGCGCATCGGAGTTTGTGCCTGATGCCATAGCCTGCTTGAACTGATTCTGCAGGTCTTTGAGCTTAGATTCCAGTTGTTCTATCACGGCCTGGGTATACTTGCCCATATCACCTAGGTTGCCCTCCACGGATCGCATTCCTTTGAGCGTCTTGTCATCAAGCAGTATTTCCAGTCTGACGGGTTCCATTTATCCTCCTAATCTTGTTTGAAAATATTCTGTAGTAAAAGTCTCCGGACGACGGCTCTTTTCCCTTTCGATAAGCTCCTCCTTTGAGATATACCGGCTGACATCCATGTTCATTACCAGCAGCTCCGCATAGCTGATCTTCCAGAGAATATAGTGTTTCGAACATCCGAACCGCTCCATAGACTGAGCGATGATACCGAGAATGCTATGTGGACCTTCATTACGGCCCTTTAACTCATCCTCTCTTTGTGGCTTCCGATTGGTTCGAGCAGCTTTGCCGCCCTGGCTGCCAATGGAATAGTGTTGCAAAAAGCCTGTACGTCTATGCCCGATAGCAGCTGTATCAACGCTGCTGTAAGCATGGCAGGATGTACACGCCATCTAAGATACCAGGCAACGGGCTTTACCAGCAGCCATCCGGTGAGAAATCCCGTGCAAATAGACAGGGCAACGATCTCGCTGACAGCCTTTCCCTTCTCCGCGATAAACTTAAGACGGGCATCATACTCCATTTCCTTGATCTCTTCCGGTGTAACACCCAGCTTCAGGTAGCGAAGGGCGATCCTAATGATCGCTCCTGCCGGCGGACGATGCATGACAAGGGATGACTTTCCCTTCCGTTTGCCGAAGATCCTTCGGGGTATCACCGGTATGCGGATGCCAACGTCAAGCAGCATTTCAGCTGCCTGGCGCTGTGTAGCTTTGTTATCCATTACGATCCCTGATCAGGCAGTTCACTTGACGGCGGTACTTCACCGGGTGCAAAGATCTTGTAGGCAGGCTTGCCTTCACCCGCCTCCTGCATCTCCAGCTCGCACGAGATACCCAGTACATTGCTAAAGTTGATGCCGTTGGCAAAGTTGCAGGTAAGCAGCCCGTTATAGATGCGGATGGTATGTCCGGTGGTACATCCGATGTCAAACACACCCTGGACATCCTTGTCCTCGGTCGGAGGGGTATAGTTGCCCTGTCCATCAGCCGTTCCGCCCATGACCTGCACCATGTTTTCGGCCAGCAGCTCAATCAGGGTAAACGTCCACATCTTGGTTCCGGGAGTACCCTTGATCACGGCAAACGGCGCATTGCGTTTCTGTGCCGCCCAGATACGGTTCTTGGTTGGGGAATCTCCGCCCGGCTGCATGCCGTCCTCGGAAATCAGACCAAGTGCCGATCCGTTATATTTAAGCGAGCTTACTCCATAGATAGCTCCAGTATTCTCCATATCAATCTGATTTTAAATTGTTCTTTAATTTGCTTTTAAGCCACCTGGTTCCTATTAAAAGGAGCAGGCATGCAAGGCATACTCCTATGACCTTTATCTTTGCCCGCTCCCAAAAGGAGGGTTCAGGTGTTATTTCTTCCTTCAGCGTGTCAGCGACTTCCTGATTTTCCGTAAGACTCCTCTCTATGGTGACCTGCTCTTTCCCTTCAGCCTGTGCCGTGACCATCAGGCCACCTTCTCCGTCTGACTCGATCCTGAGATCCAGACCGTTTTCCTTTTTTTGCACACCTATACCTTCAGGGAGGCTTGCGATCATCTTCATGCGCTCGGGTTCCAGTGTCAGGCTCGCCATCCTCATCGGGTCCCGCACGGAGGTGATTACCTCGGTTTCGCTCCGCTGAAGAGACCCCGAGCGGATGGCTGTCCGGCTCTCCCTGCTTGCTGCGCAGGAAGATAACAGCAGGACAATACTCAACATACCTGCACTGATGGCACTTACGTAGCGCCTGTTCGAGAACGATGATCTTTCCATTGACTTTTCTTATTTGATCACTTAATTCCAGAGTTGTCGAGGACAGGTCGTCATACAGCTGGTGATACACGCCTTCATCTTCCTTGACCGCACGGACCTTCGTCAGCCTGCGGTCACGCCACCATCCGATGGCCATGACGACTATCCCTGTAGGAGCAAACCAGTCCTGCAAAAGGGTAAGTACGGTACTCCAGTCCATGACGAATCAATGAGAGGTGATTACACGGCTTCTTCTTCCTCGGATTCCGATGATTGCCCACCTTCTTCCCTTGCCTCGGCTGCTTTAGCGGCAGCTGCTTCACGTCTTACTTGAGCCCAGCGTTTTTCTGCGGGTGCTGTCTGTTCTTTGCTCTGTGCTGTAGTTCCATCCCACGAATAGATGGCTCCAATCGCTTCCTGTTTCTTCGGCAGCACGATATAGTAATGGCGGAAGTTTACCAGGCTCTCCTGAGCGGTCGGATTGGTCGCAGCTTCGCTGTAGTACATCTTCGTAGAACCTTGCGCACGGAACATGCGGGGTACATAGAACACAAAGGATGCCTTCATGTCGGTTTCGGCCGGTGCCTGAGTATACGGTACCTTGACTCCCTCTTTGGTAAAATACGGGCAGTTGATGAACGTATAGATCTGGAAGCCGAACATATTAAGCAGCTTGCCGCTGGTATAGTTGTAATACTTGTCCTTGAACGACTGGTCCTGTTCAAGCAGGTCGTTCACATGATCCGGGCAGAGCACCAGGCGACGTCCGTCTTCAGGTACCTCCGCATTGTCGAGCGCACGCTTAAGGGCAATAATGTCCTTGAGGGTCATTTTCTTTCTTCCGGCAGCATCCGCCTCTCCACTGGTAGGGATCACCGGAGTCTTGGCAGTATGGCTATATGGAGCCAGCGCATGCGCAGCTTTCTTATAACGGATACGGTCGATGGCGGTTCCATGACGCTGGATATCCAGTGAGAGCTTGTCGTAAGAGATCGCATAGAGCTGGTCATCCGTTACACGAGTAGCCTTGGTCTGGAACTTGTCCAGCCCGATAGGGATGTCACCTTCTACCAGATCCTGAACCGGTATCGGATAAGTCGTATTATTTACCAGTACATCAGGATCGCCACCCACATCTACCAGGTGGATAATCTCATTGTTGACTTTTGCCGAATAATCAGGGATACCGTCCAGAAAGGAAGCGGTCAGTCCCGCATCCATCTGTCGCACCAGTTCACCGGTCCATACTTCAGTATATACACCTTCCAGTGCGGCAGCTACCGGTGTAAAGTTTGTAAGGGCCATCGGAATAACGACTCCCGATATGGCGCCATAGGCCGGATTGATTCCAACGATGGAAGCCAGAATAATTCCCATCACAACGTTAAACATCGTTCCGGTCAGAAATTTCAAGACATTTTTCTTTTTCATTTTTTTTAATATTGTTATTGGTTAAACAAGCTGCGGACAGTCCACTCCAAACTGTTTCTTATACAGGCGCTTGTACTGTTCTGGGTCGCCAGAACGCATCAGTTTGAGTTCTGCTTCCGGTACATCCTCCCATTTCTCGTAGACGCCTGCGGAAGCGGCGGAAGACGTCTTTCCTCCCGCAAGGATGGCTGTGGGACGCACGGCCGCGTTCATCGCATCAAAGGTGAGTTTGAGAGATTCGGCTCCTACCGTCTTGCCCAGCGTGATGAAATGTTCTTTCTTGTCGGCACCGATCTTGCCTTCGGCAATGGCGGTATCCACCAGCGTAGTGACACCCGCGAGCTTCAACTTGTCCAGCTCTTTCTGCAGGTTATCCTTCTCGGAGATGAGCCGGGCATTAGCGTTCTGATATTCCAGAACCACATTGATCTTTTTCTGCACGTCTGTCAGCGTTGCGGCATCCGTGAGGCCCAGCATCAGGGCGACTGCTTTCAATTCTTCATTCATTTGAGGTAATGTTTTTGGATGATTATTGTTTTTCAGCAGCGGAAGACTGTGCGCACCCTCCTGCCTGCTGAGTTTGAGTTCCTTTCCTTCATAGACCAGGCGAAGATTGTCGTCATTGCCGCCGATGTCCACCATGCTGTATTCCACCAGACGGGACTTGGTAACGGTCGGACAGGTCTGCCCGGGTTTGAGCAGCGCCGGATCTTCGGACATTTCCAGTATTTCAAAATGGGGTGATCCCATCCGCAGTGTGCCTTTTTCCCACTGCTGCTTGGCCAGCTTCGACTCTTCACGAACCTCATCGAAATAAGGCTCACCGGTAATCTCACCGTTCTCCCTGCGTATGTCCTTTATCATTCCGATGATGACACCTCTCTGGTGCATCCACAAAAGAATAGGATTGCGCTCGTACTGTGACAGGTCGACACCATCTGTCTTTACCCACGTACCATACTGGTTCAATGTCTCATTCGATATTCGGATTCTCTCGCCCATTGCATCTGTTTTTTGTCACAAACTTATACCGGAGAGAAAGCTCTTCAAAAAAACTATGCAACCTTTTCCTGCAACTGTGCAGCCCGTACGTCATTGTATGCAACCGCTACGTCATTTTTTTCTATCCGCCCCGGGGATGCGCATCTTTGTCTCAAATTTTAAACGACCGGTATGGCAAGAACGGAACATAAATCCAAAGAAACAGCGAAGGCACTCTACCTGAAGGGCGTCCCTGTAGAACGCATCCTCGAACTTACCGCAGTAGCGCGGCAGACACTCTCCCGATGGATCAACCAGGAGGGATGGAAAGAGCTCAAGGCATGCTATGGCATGACACGCGAGGAGATCACGCAGAAGATCCTCTCCATTGTCAATGACGCCATTGAAAATCCGGACGAGTACCTGAAAAGAAAGAAGATAGCCGACGATCTGGTAAAGCTGGCCGCCGCTATCGAAAAAATGGACAAGAGCACCAATATCATACACTACGTGGAAGCCTTCATACGGTTTGAAGACTGGCTGATGGAACACAGAAAAGAATACCCGGAACTGCCCGATGAAGTAGTGATGATACTCCATAGGCTGCATGATGACTTTATCTCACCATTTTTTATAAAGAAGTAATATGACCGAACAGGAAAGAAAAGACGCTTATAAGCGCTGGCTACAGCAGAGCGAGAGACTCAAACGGCTGACATCGGACAAGCGCATCGAGACCCCGGAAGAGAAGAAACGCAACATTGCCCGTGCCCTGAAAGACTACAACTATTTCTGTCAGCGTTATCTGAAGCATTATTGCGAATGTCCTAACGCCAGGTTCCAGAATGACGCGGCCCGCTATCTTTATAACAATTCCAACTGCCGGGCTGTATTCAAATGGCCGAGAGGGCATGCCAAGAGCGTCCACCTGGACATCGGTGTACCGCTGTGGCTGAAATTCAACGGCATGCTACACGTGATGGTGCTTGTGGGCAAGAGCGAAGACAATGCCGATGCCCTGCTGGGAGACTTGCAGATGGAACTGCAATCCAACCAGTACATCATCGAGGATTTTGGTGAACAGTACAATGCCGGCTGCTGGCAGGAAGGCGAGTTTGTCACCAAAGACCGCTGCGCCTTCTTCTCACGAGGACGAGGACAGTCACCGCGCGGACTCCGGTTCCGCGAGATGCGTCCGGATTATATCGTTGTGGATGACCTTGATGATGACGAGATGTGCCGCAGCGAGGCCCGTGTACGGGAAATGACCAAATGGATCAAGGAAGCCCTCTTCGGATGCTTCGGAGGAAAAGGAGGACGCTTTGTCATGGTCGGCAACCTGATCGGCAAGAACAGCGTGCTGCAGAGGATCATCGACAGTCGCACGGTACATACCAGCTCGGTGAATGCCTTTGACAAGAACGGCAATCCCACATGGCCCGAAAGATATACTACGGAATACCTGAAGGGACTCGAAGAGTTTATGGGATACCGTTCCTTCCAGAAGGAGTACATGAACAATCCCATCACCGAAGGAGCCGTATTCCAAGAGAGGTGGATCAAGTACAGACGGATGCTCAAACTGAAATACTATGAGAGCATCGTTGTCTATGTCGACCCTTCCTGGAAAAGCACCGGAAAGAACGACTACAAGGCGTGCAAGATGTGGGGACGACCCCAGAGAGGACTCAAGACGGCATCCCCGAGGGAACTGCACTGCATACGTGCCTTCTGCCGGCAATGCAGCGTAGGTGAAATGGTGCGCTGGCTCTATGACCTGTACGAATCACTTCCGGAGGATTGTGCCGTATCCTTCTACATGGAGGCCAACTTCATGCAGGATACCATACTCGACGAGTTCCAGCGGGAAGGAGACCTGAGAGGATACCAGCTGCCCATCATGCCGGACACCCGCAAGAAGCCTGACAAGTTCGCACGTATCGAAGCCATATCACCCCTGTGGGAAAGAGGATTCGTATGGTACAATATCAAGTACAAGGATGATGCCGATATGAAGACATCCATTGACCAGACACTCTCCTTCGAACAGGGAAGCCGGGCACATGACGATTCTCCGGACGCAGATGAGGGTGCGATCTACAAGCTGCAGAAACAGGTACGGCAGGATACGCTGCCACCTCGTCTTGGGGTTAGGGAGCCACCCCAGAAAAGATGGTAATCATTTAACTATATCACTATGTATATCACGGATCAGGATTATATCAATATCGGAGAGAATGCCCTGGATATTGTTCAGCAGAGCAAGCCGGAGAACCGGGAAGCGGCGGAGAAGTTCGCTATGGACTTTGCGGCCGGATATCTGAGGGCAAGGTATGACGTGAACGCCGCTTTCGCAAGAGAAGATAATGAGAGAAACATGGCGCTCGTCGGATGTCTGACGGATATAGCGCTCTACAGGATGGTGCTCAGTCTGCCCTCCCGAATGAGCTGGGAGAAGTACGAGAAGCAATACAGCCGGCAGGTGGAATGGCTCGAGGCGGTACAGTCCTCCGCAGTGATGCTTGACCTTCCGACCGTTACCGGACCGAACGGAGAGGAGGATTACCACAATCCCATCCGCACAGGCGAGGGAGTCAGAAACAATTATATCTGGTAAGACATGGGAAATAAAAAGAAAGGAAACATCCCGTTCGGGAACATAGACCTGGCACGTCCGGCGGATCGTCGCAGGGTAAAGGATATGACTGTCAAACTGCAGCTGCAGACGGAAAACCTCACACGTAATGACCTGAAGTCATGGCGGTGGGCATGGCAGCAGGCCATCAACGTAGAGCAGCCAAGACGCACGAAGCTCTATAATATCTACACGGATGTGGATGTGGACGGACATCTCACGGGGTGCGTCGAACAGCGGACGGGATTCGTAATGAACAAGGGATTCAAGATCACGGACAGGAATGGAAACGATATGGATAACGCCAAGGAACTTTTCGAAGCTCCCTGGTTCAAGGTATGGATGAGACTCAGCCTGGAGAGTATCTATCAGGGCAACTCACTCATCGAACTCGGGCCGGTGATCACGGTGGATGACAAGCCGGTATTCAGCCACATCAAACTGGTGCCGCGCACACATGTCATTCCGGAGTTCGGCGTAATCATCCGCAGCGAGAACGATACATGGCAGTCGGGATTCGACTACCGGACGGGAGCTGTATCATGGAACGTAACGGAGGCCGGAGGCACACACGATCTGGGACTCTATCTCAAATGCGCACTGCAGACCATCCCGAAGAAAAACATGGCCAGTTTTTGGGACATGTTCGGCGAGATCTTCGGCATACCGCTGCGCATCGGAACAACCACCAGCCGCGATCCAAAGGAGTTTGACAAGCTGGAGAAGCTGCTGCGTAACATGGGAGCGGCATCCTACGGACTCTTTCCAGAAGGGACCACGATAGATATCAAGGAATCCACACGCGGTGACGCCTATAATGTGTATGACAGGCGGATCGAACGGTGTAACTCGGAACTGAGTAAGGCGATACTGACACAGACCATGACTGTTGACAACGGAGCCTCGCTCTCGCAGTCGAAGGTGCATGAGAACATGCTGGATAACCTGATCAACAAGGATGCCGATATGATACGGGATCTGGTAAACTGGCAGCTGATCCCACGTATGATTTATCACGGATTCCCGGTGAAGGGATGCAGATTCGAATGGGATGACAGCGTGACCTATACTCCAGAACAGCAGGTGGCATACGAAACGATGGTCATGAATCATTATGAGGTGGACCCGAAATACATTATTGAGAAGTACCAGATGCCCGTCAAGGCACGTAAGGAAACGACCCAGCAGTTGGTAAAGCCTTTTTTCGACTAGGCCCCGCTGATTATGCGGGGCTGCATGAGAGGGCAAGGCTTGTATATGAGAGCGCTTCCCTGTCTCTGGCTCAGAAAGAGGAGGAAGAGAATGATACGGTAGAAGTCGACAAATCTTCCGTCGAAGCGGCATTCGTCCTGCTGATGGCATGGTTACACCGGCAGGAGCAGTTCTCCCCAGAGATGCTGAAAGAGGAGGAGGTGAGGAACTTTATCCGTGAGACCGCCGCGCTGCTGGACAGAGCTGTGGACTATTCTATCCGGAAAGTTCCCCTGGATGAGGTGAGCATACAAAGACTCAAGGAGTCTAACTATGTATTCAGCGGGATCAAGACCTTTCATGAGCTCAATGAGGCGTTTCCTTCCCTACTGGATGAAAAAGGGAATAAAAAGCCGTTTGAACGGTTTTTAAATGACGTCCAAAAGATCAACAGTACGTATAACGGTTCCTACCTGAAGACGGAGTATAACTTCGCCGGCGCGGCGGCGCTGATGGCGGCGCAATGGAAAGATTTCGAGAAGGATTTCCAGGAGGATGGGGACCGTTACAATCTGCAATACCGGACTGCTGGTGACGAGCGGGTACGTAAGAGTCATCAGCTGCTGGAAGGGATTACACTCCCGATTACCAGCAAGTTCTGGGACTGGTATTTCCCGCCCAACGGTTTCGGATGCAGATGCGTGGTACAGCAGGTAAGAAAAAGCAAATACCCGCAAAGTGACGAGCAACAGGCCATGAACCTGGGATCGCAGGCGACGGCGGGTAAATACCAGGAGATGATGCGTTTCAATCCGGGCAAGCAGATGACCACTTTTCCGGCATACAATCCGTATACGAGAAAGGGATGTACTGATTGCAATGGAAAAGGATCGGACAATGAGCTCTGCCGGGCATGCAGGATCGTGCGTAAACAAGTGAAAGGAGGAGAAAATGGCTGAAAAAGATACAAAGAAGGTGATCAGGGAACTGCAGCAACGGATCAACCGCTACATCCGTCTTACCCTGAAGGACATCAAGACGGAAGCCAAAGAGGAGTTCGACCGGAACTTCCAGCGGGAGGCTTTCTTTACCGAGAAGTGGAAAAGAAGACGATACGCTCAGGATGAGACCCGGGGAATATTGCAGCAGTCCGGAACGCTCCGCAAAAGCATACGGGCTGAGATCATGGAGGGTAACAAGGGAGTAGCGTTTACTTCGTCCGTTCCTTATGCCAGGATACACAACGAAGGTGGAACCATTACCGTTACCCGAAGGATGAAAGGATATTTCTGGATCAAGTACAGGGAAGCTATAGGCAAAAGGGGATATACCCTGAAAGGGGAACTGCGCAGGACCAGGAAAAACCGGCAGCTGTCCTCGGATGCGGAATTCTACCGGGCAATGGCCTTAAAGAAGGTCGGCAGCAAAATTGTCATTCCCCGCCGGCAGTTCATAGGCACACACCCGGATCTGGAGAAACTGCTGCAGGAAATAGCCAGGGAAAATATCAAGGAAGTATTTAACGACTAATTATAAATATCATGAGAAGTTTTTTCTTTTTACAGCTCCAGAAACACCTGGAAGGACTGACAGACGATAAGGGAGAGTCCCTTGTCAAAACTTACGACCTGTGGAACGAGCAGGTGGATTTTATTGAAGAGGAAGAGCCTTTTGCCCGCCCTGCGGTATTCCTTGAGTTCATGCCTTACAAATGGCAAATGCTCTCTGCCGCCACGCAGACGGCAACTGTTCCCATCAGGCTGCATATAGTCACCGACTGGAAAGGTTCCTCCAGGAAAGGAAGCAAATATCAGCTCCAGACACTGGAGCGTTTCAGCCTGCTGGAGAAGATCAGCAGACATCTGCATAACTTCCTGGGAAACGACGGCAGCGTATTCTTCGATATGTTCCGGCGTACCGCCAGCGATACGAATCATAACCATTCAGAACTGATAGAGGATATCGAGGAATACACTTTCCGCGTTACGCAGAAACTCTAGAAAAGACTCATCTGCATCTCCTTCTGCTTGGAAATGATACGGTCATCGGCACTGGCATTGATGATGTTGTAAAAGGTGCGCTCGCAGATCCTGAACTCCGGCCATATATAGCGCCTTAGGATCTCCCGGTTCGACAGGCCGTCACGGGAATGCTCGTCATAGATGCGCACGATAGACGATACACGGTGAACGTAGCTCCGTCCCGGAGTATTCATTCTGGATTTCTTCATACCTGAAAACAATTAAAAACAATCTTGAAAAACTTTTTACCTCAATGACAAAAGTAATGATTTCTAGATAAATATCCAATTATAAGGAGGGAATTATAAAAAAAGCCCTCAACGCTTCGATTTCATCTGTTTAAATTACCACATAAAAACAAGGATGCACATAAATACTCGCACGCTGAGGGCCAAAGTCCTTGACGCGAGTATTTATGTGCAATTTTTATGTGGTGCACAAAAGTAACAATAAAAATTAGAAATTTATGTGTAAGAGCGAAATTTTCTTTAAACTGCTCTCCCTGACAGAGGAGGAAACGGAAGTATCCAGAGACAGGATTCTGGGTGATTATAAGGATATGGAGACTACTGATGCCAGGTATGTTCTTGTTACCCTTCTAACCGAAAAAGGATTGTATCCCGATCAGATCGCAACACTTCTTCACCGCACAGCAAGAGGCGTGCGGCATCTGATATCACGTAACATCACCTCACCTATGATAGGTATTTATTTGACACGCATCAGGAAGCGCATGGGAAGTGATTTCTCGACAGGGCAGTTGTAGATGAGTATGTTTGCAGCACGGTCGAATAGTGACCGGAACTACAAATACAAATACAACTATGAGTGAATCAAGAACATTTGTTTTCCCCGAAGGGGGAAACTCAGGAGGCGGTACCAACGGCGTTCTAGCCATGCTTCCGGCTCTGATGCAGCAACGAGGTGTAGATCCTAACATCCTGGCCCTGATGGGCGGCGGAAACAACCGTAACGGAAACGGATGGGGAGACGACCTGTTTGCTATTCTGCTTCTCTTTATCCTGATGGGATGGGGTGGCATGGGAGGCTTCGGTGGCGCCCGTGGAGGAATGATGGGTAACGGTCAGGGAGGCGTAGTGCCGTTCGTGCAGAACGATGCGAATACCGCCGTGATCATGCAGGCCGTGCAACGCAACGGTTTTGACATCCAGTCTCTTGCAACCGCCCTGAACACCTCTTCCGACGCTGTCATGGCAGCCGTTAACGGACTGGGCATGCAGATCTGTAACATCGGAAACCAGATGGGCATGAATACCAACCAGATCGTTACAGCGATCATGCAGGGTAACAATGCCATCCAGTCACAGATCTGTCAGTGCTGCTGCGAGACAAACAACAACATCACCAAGATGGGCTATGAGAACCAGCTGTCTGTCTGCAATCAGACAAACACCCTGGTGAACACGGCCAACCAGAACACGCTTGCCTTGCGTGATGCCGGCACAGCAAACACAAACGCGATTATCAGCAAGCTGGATGCGATGCAGAACCAGGCACTGCTGGACAAGATCGACACCCTGCGCGAGAGAAACAGCACGCTGCTTAACCAGCTTTCACAAGAGCATCAGAACGCATACTTCGCACAAGTATCGGCACAAACCATCGCTCCTGTCAACGCTGCGCTGAGCGACCTGAGCTCACGTCTGGCCAAGATCGAATGTAACCAGCCCGAAGTGGCCAAGGTTCCGTATAGTCCGGTGGTAGGCATACCGACCTGTGTTGCCGCACAATACGGACTGGGATACGGTATCGGTTTGGGAGCAGGTAACGGATTCTGGGGTTGACCCGGGGAAAGGAGGTAACTATGCCATTTCCCTTTCAATTCGTTAACCGCCGCGGATCGGCGGCAATTGCCACATCCGGCGTGAATGTGACCGCAGAAAATGCGGTGTTCTCCTTCCCCAACCACTCTTTTGTCAACGCCTGGTACAGAGGAACCATATTCATTGACCTCAGACAGGCAATCCCCACAGGGACTACAGGCACACTGCCGGTACTCTTTGAAACGAACGGGGTGACACAGGCGGTGACCAAATACGGTGGAGAAGCGCTCACGGTAGCTGATATCCCCGGAACGGGAGTCTATGAATTCTGGTTCGACAGGGCGACAAACACCCTGCAGGTAATGACCGGAGTAGTATAAACTACAGGCGGGAGAAATCCCGCCTTATCAAAGAGAAGAAAATATGCCTTTCCAAAATTTAAGAGTAAATAATCAGTTCTATATCCTGCACAAGGACGGAACACCCTTTGTTGAAACGGGATCGGTTGTGGGAGTATCCGCTCCCGTGCCCGAGGCGGCACAACAGCCGATGATGTTCGGACAGCCCATGAGAATGGTGGTGGATATTACCGTAAAGGTGGGAGAACAGACCGTAACTTTTCAGAAGATACCCGCAGGCGCGGATATCGCGGATGCCAATTTCCCAGGAGGAGGAAACATGGTTATCTCCGGATCACGGGAGTCAATGAATTCCGAGGTCACGGCAATGAGGACCAGATCCCTGGAAATACTCAAGAGCATAGACTATCACCGCACGGTGGTGGAATCATGCAACCGGATGATGGAAACTCTCAATCCCGAACTGGCCGAAAGGCAGCGGCAGGATGCGGAAAATAAAGCCCTCAGGCAGGAAATATCAGAACTGAAGGCCATGATGGCCGAACTGCTCAAACCTGCGGAAAAGGCAAGTAGTAACAATTCTAAAAAACAACAGACATGATGATGATCGAAATAGAAGACAGCAAGGTCGAGAAGATGAGCGACTACGCTGAGAAGATGCTCAAGTATGGAGGCAAGCTCATGCAGTGCATCGAGGAGATCTCCGAGAGCAGAGGCGGCATGGGACAGCGTAATGATTACGATGACTATGACGACGAGTATGACGACATGGGACAGCGTGGCGGATACGGAAATCGTGGCGGCTATGGCAACCGTGGCGGTGGATACGGAAACCGTTATGGCGGGGACATGGGACAACGCCGTGGAGTACCGGGAACGGGAAGATACTCCAGATACCGCTGATTGTTTAACTCTTCGGGATGGCGGACAGACGTCATCCCGTTTAATTTGAATACATTATGAGCAAGGTAAAGGAACCTCTTGATACATACGATGACCGTCCCAGAGAAATGACGGCCTATCTGAAGAATTACGGCTGGCACTTCAATAAGAAGCTGTGCGAATTCGCTGTCTCGCTTATGCGAAAAATGAATCCCGCAACAGGAAAGAGTGAGAAGATCGAGCCCCTGAGCAAGGATAAAGTCGATGAGCTGCTGGCAAAGAATGGCGTAAGGGTGGAAAACAACACACTCTACGACTATGTGTATGTAGCTAACATGGGAAAGGCGGATTATCTGAAATCTTCCGTTGCGGATGATGCACGCCTGGCACTTTACGTCAAGGACACCATCGATGATTTTGATGCGCCTGACGGAATGGTAATGTGCATGTGGTATGCAAAGATGTGCCGGGCAGGTGAACCGGTAGAATGGGATGAGATGCTATGATCCGGCAGCAGTTCGACATAAGCAAATACGACTGGAAGGTCGAGGTCTATTATGCCGTGGACTGTTACTATACGGATGAGATCATGGGCAGGCTCTATGATATCGGATGTCGGGGAGATGATCTGCGGACCGCATACGAGAACCTGAGCGCCGGAAAGCCCGACACCGGGCTCACCTATTCCAATTACGGCACACGTCAGACAGTAATGGTCATAGGCATCACATCTTCCGCTGCACAGTTTCAGAACTCTTATGACCACGAGCGCAAGCATCTGGAAGCGCATATAGCGGCAGCGCTGGGGATCGATCCGTGGGGAGAGGAGATCTGCTACCTTTCAGGGGAGATCGGACAGCTGATGTTCGAAAAGGCAAGGTTGATGCTGTGTGACTGCGATTGTTGCAAACATAAAAAACAGGAACTCATATGAAAAGAAAAGAATTAAAAAAAGCAATCAAAAGCGCGACACCGTTTGAAAGCCTGTATGCACTTCTTCCTGAGAAGCAGAAGGAGAAATTCAAACAGTTTGCCGCCGGATTCGGATTCTCCGAAAAGCAAATAAAAGGAAGACTGGAAGGAAACACTTAGTCTTCATTAAAAAAGG
>OOAC01000910.1_pt1 | contig 23149 bp, 21 predicted proteins | sample 1671041 | NCBI WGS metagenome assembly OOAC01 (sample SAMN06348116, study PRJEB24527) | human gut metagenome | biome: human gut; feature: ankylosing spondylitis patient; material: feces | host: Homo sapiens | place: China | collected 2015-10 | reverse complement strand
CGCTAAATGGAACGACCGGACGACAGAGCGGAAAAGGCGCAAGCAGATGGCGCAGACGAATGCAGGAAATAGTATTACACCAGACGGAGCGACGGCGTGGCGTTGAGCGTCAGGGGCGCAAGCTCACCCTTCTTCATCCGATAGTATGCCGCAGAGCCAATCATCGCCGCGTTGTCGGTGCACAGGTCGAGGCGCGGCATGTACAGCGGCAGGTGCGCCTTGTCGGCGGCCTCCTGCATCATCCGGCGCAGCAGACGATTCGCGGAAACGCCGCCCGCCATTGCAAGCGCGGGGGCGTGAGTATCCTTCGCCGCCAGCATCGCCTTTTCCACCAGCGCCGAAACGACGGCGTAGCGGAACGAAGCCGCCATATCCGCCTTCGGGAGCGGTTCGCCCTTCATCTCCATCTTGTTCGCCGCGTTCAGGAACGCCGTTTTCATGCCGGAGAAGGAATAGTCGTACTTGCCGGGGGTGTGCGGATGTGGGAGCGACAGAAAATGCGGGTCGCCCTCCTCCGCCAGTGCGTCGATGCGCGGACCGCCGGGGTAGGGGAGCGTCAGCACGCGCGCCGCCTTGTCGAACGCTTCGCCCGCCGCGTCGTCCATCGTCTGACCAAGCAGGGTGTAATCGCCGTAGTCGTTCACGCGGACGATGTGGCTGTGTCCACCCGATACGACAAGGCACAGGAATGGCGGCTTCAAGTCCGGATTGGAGATGTAGTTCGCGGACACATGCCCTTCGATGTGGTTGACGGGAATGAGCGGCTTGCGTGCGGCGTAGCTCAGGCCCTTCATGCAGCTGACGCCGGTGAGCAGCGCGCCGACAAGTCCCGGCCCGTAGGTGACGGCGAGGGCATCGACATCCTGCAAGCGCATGTCTGCCGCCCGGAGTGCTTCGTCAATCACGCGGTCGCAGGCTTCGACGTGCGCACGGCTGGCGATTTCCGGCACGACGCCGCCATAGAGCGCATGGAGGTCAATCTGGCTGAAAACGATGTTGGAGACGATGGTGCGTCCGTCCTCGATGATGGCGGCGGCGGTTTCGTCGCAGGAGGTTTCCAGCGCCAGAATGCGAACGTGGTCTTTCGTCTGCAAGGCATTAAGCTGCGCGCGGGCAGATTCAGTGTAGGTCATGGGAATACGCCCCTTATTGTTGATTTCGTAGCTTCACGGTGGCAATGATGAGCAGAATCCCCATCAGTGCCGCCCAGACAATGCCGATGATTTGCGCATAGTCAATGAACAATTGCGTCGGCATTAAACGGATGAGCAAATCCGTTTGCGGATTGAGCAGCCACAGGTTGTTTGTGAAGGCGATTTGATGGAAGAGGATGAACAGGCGGTCAAAATCCATCGCCGCCAGCAGCGCAAGGATGGCGACGAGCGCCAGCATACAGCAGGCGGTTCGCCGGACGATTCGCCAGAAGAACCGCTGTTTCCGGGAATAGAGCCAACCGACCAGCGTCAGGAGGAGACTGCCCAGCGAAAAACGACGGCACAGGCTGAACAGCGTCCGCACGTCCGCCATATGCGTTTGCTCACGCTCGTTGAAGGCGTTGTATGCTGTGCCGTTCATGGAAAATACGAGCTGGAAGTCGCCCTCGCCCTTGAGGTAATCGGTAATCAACTTGGCGGCGGCACCGTATTGCTCCGCCGGAAAACCGGTTGCTTCAGGCGGAGCGGTGCGCAGCATGAGCGTTTGCATCAGGGCAGGCTGCGTACCGACCCCGTAAACGATGGCTGCCAGCATGGTCAGGCAAAGCAGAAGCGCCGACAGGATGGAAACGAGTTGATAGCGCACCGGAAAATCTCCTTTCCGGGGAAAGCAATATAACGGCGAGAACCCTCCCAGCAGACACTGAGAGGGTTTCGGCATTACTGCATCTTCAAATAGGCGGTGATGAAGCCCTCAAGGTTGCCGTCCATCACGTCGTCAATGTTGCCGGATTCGTAGTTCGTGCGGTGATCCTTGACCATCGTGTAGGGCTGGAAGACGTAGGAGCGAATCTGGCTGCCCCACTCAATCTTCTTCATTTCGCCCTTGATGTTCGCCATTTCCTCTTCCTTGGCGCGTTCACGCAGTTCCAGCAGCTTCGCCTTCAGCATTTTGATACACGTCGCGCGGTTCTGCACCTGATCGCGCTCGGTCTGGCAGGAGACAACGATGCCGGTCGGGTAGTGCGTCATGCGGACGGCGGAAGAAGTTTTGTTGACGTTCTGTCCGCCTGCGCCGCTGGAGTGGTAGGTGTCCACGCGGACATCCTTCATGTTGATTTCGATGTCGGAATCATCGTCCTCCAGCATGGGGGCGACATCCAGCGACGCGAAGGATGTGTGGCGGCGGGCGTTTGCGTCGAACGGGGAGATGCGGACGAGGCGGTGCACACCCTTTTCGCCGCGGAGGTAGCCATAGGCGTGGTCGCCGCTGACCTCGAAGGTGACGGACTTAATGCCCGCTTCGTCGCCGTCAAGCAAATCCAGCAGCTTGACGGTGAAGCCCATCTTCTCGCAGTAGCGGGTATACATGCGGTAGAGCATGGAAGTCCAGTCCTGCGCTTCCGTTCCGCCCGCGCCCGCGTGGAGGGACAGCACCGCGTCATTGTCGTCATAGTCGCCGCGCATGAGGGTTTCCAGCTCCAGCGCGTCGGTATGCTCTTTGAGCGTCGCCAGCTCATCCACCGCTTCGGTGACGGTGTCTTCGTCCTTCTCTTCTTCCGCCATTTCGAGCATGACCTCGATATCATCGGCGGAAGAAAGCAGCTTTTCGTAGTGTTCGAGTTTGCCTTTGAGGTTGGAAACCTTCTGGTTGACCTTTGCGGAGTGATCCGGGTCATTCCAGAATTCGGGCTGATTCATTTCCTCGGTCAGCTCATCCAGCTGTTCGCGGATATGGTCAATGTGGAGGGCATCGCCCGCGGCAAGCAGGGATTTACGAATCTCTGCCAGTTCGCTGCGATACTGGGGAATATCTATGAGCGCCATGTTTAATCTCCTTCAATCGTCAGGAAAGGCTTTTTTCTGGTTGATGATTTTGCTTTTGGGGTGGATTGATGCTTGATTTTTTATGTTGGGGGGGGTTCGCTCCTGCGGGAGCGACAAGGGGGCATGAAAACAGACGAAGTCTGCGGTCGCCCCCTTGACCCCTTCGCATTCGCCCTCAGGATGTTACTGGTTGGTTTATGTTAGTTGGGCACGAAAGGTACACTAACTAAAAAGCAACAATTACAACCTACTATGCAAGAGGGCACCGAAGGGGTGGAGGGGGCGATCGGAAAGCCCCCTCCTCGCGTCCGCAGACGCGAAATCCCTGCTTAACACGCGAAAATTACATTGGAATTGCCACCTACTCAATCGCGAAAATGGGTCAAGGGAGTTACTCCCTTGTTTCTTTGTCCTTGCCGCAGCAGTTCTTGTACTTCAAGCCCGAACCGCAGGGGCAGGGATCGTTGCGGCCAACGCGCTCCGACGGCTTCACCCGCTTGGGCTGGCGCGGCTGACCGTTGCCGGGCACAATCGGCTTGCCCTCGACGGGGCGAACCGCTGCCTGCACACGTTCCGGCGTGCGCTCAATGCGCAGCTGATACATGCGGCGCACCGTGTCCTCGCGAATCAGGTGATTCAGCTCGTCGAACATGTAGCCCGCTTCAATCTGGTACTCGGTGACGGGGTTCTTGCCGCTGTACGCGCGGAAGCCGATGCCGTCGCGCAGACGATCCATTGCGTCAATGTGATCCATCCAGCGCACATCCACCGCGCGCAGCAGCACAACGCGCTCCACTTCGCGCATGTCCAGCCCGATTTCCGCCAGCGCCGTCTCGCGCTCTTCGTAGAACGCCTTCGCGTCGTCCTTGAGCGCCTGCGCCAGCGCGTCGCGGTCACCGGAGCGGACGACATCCTCCAATTCGGCAATCTTGCCGTGGTGGATGCACAGGTTTTCCAGATAATTCGTCAGCTGCGGAATATCCCAATCCGTGCCGTCGTCAGACGCGCAGTGGCGGGAGAGCGCGGCGTCAATCAGCTTGTACGCCATGCTGATAATGTTGTCGCGGACGTTCTCGCCCATCAGCACGCGGCGGCGCTGACCGTAGATAATCTCGCGCTGGCGGTTCATCACGTTGTCGTATTCCAGAACGTGCTTGCGGATCTCGAAGTTGCGGCCCTCGATGCGCTTCTGCGCGGATTCAATCTGCTTGGTGAGCATTCCCGCCTGAAGCGGCTCGTCGTCCTTGAGCCCCAGACGCTCGACCATCGGCATGATGCGGTCGCCGCCGAAGAGACGCATCAGGTCGTCCTCCAGCGAAATAAAGAACTGGGTCGAACCGGGGTCGCCCTGACGACCCGCACGGCCGCGCAGCTGATTGTCAATGCGGCGGGATTCATGGCGTTCCGTGCCGATGATGTGCAGACCGCCGGTTTGCAGCACGCGGTCATGCGCTTCGTCGGTGGTGCGCTTGAAGTCCTTGTAGAGGGACTGGTACTTTTCGCGCGCGGCGAGAATTTCGTCGGACACATCTTCCGCGTGCCCCGTCGCGGCTTCAATGATTTCCTCGTCATAGCCGTCCTGGCGCATGGCGCGGCGGGCGAGGAACTCCGGGTTGCCGCCCAGCAGAATGTCCGTGCCGCGGCCAGCCATGTTGGTGGCAATGGTGACGGCACCCCAGTGGCCTGCCTGCGCGACGATTTCAGCTTCCTTGGCGTGGTTCTTGGCGTTCAGCACCTCATGCTGGATGCCGCGGCGCTGAAGCATGGCGGAGAGCATTTCGCTCGTTTCAACCGTGACCGTGCCGACCAGCACGGGCTGACCGTTGGCGTGCACCTGCGCAATCGCGTCCACAACGGCGTTGAACTTTGCCTTTTTCGTCTTGTAGACCATGTCGTCCAAGTCCTTGCGGATGTTGGGCTTGTTGGTGGGAATCTGCACGACGTCCAGCGAGTAGATGTTCTGGAACTCGTCCTCTTCGGTCTTTGCCGTACCCGTCATGCCGGAGAGCTTGTGGTACATGCGGAAATAGTTCTGGAAGGTGATGGTCGCCAGTGTGCGGCTTTCGCGCTCAATGGTCACATGCTCCTTGGCTTCAATCGCCTGATGCAGACCCTCGGAGTAGCGGCGGCCAATCATCAGGCGACCCGTGAATTCATCAACGATGATGACCTGATCGTCCTTGACGACGTAGTCCACGTCGCGCTTCATCAGGAAGTTGGCGCGCAGGGCGCAGCTGACGTGGTGGTTCAGCTCGGCATTTTCCGCGTCGTTGATGTTGGTGATGCCGAACGCGGCTTCGACGCGCTGGGCGCCCTCGTCGGTCAGGCTGATGGCCTTTTTCTTCTCTTCAATCTCGAAGTGAACGTCACGCTTGAGCGTGCGGACGACCGCGTCCACCTTTGCGTAGAGGTCGGTGGATTTGTCGCCCGCGCCGGAGATAATCAGCGGGGTGCGCGCTTCGTCAATCAGGATGGAGTCCACTTCGTCGACGATGGCGAAGTTGTGGCCGCGCTGCACCAGCTCGCTTTGGCGGATGACCATGTTGTCGCGCAGGTAGTCGAAGCCCAGCTCGTTGTTCGTGCCGTAGGTGATGTCGCAGGCATAGGCGGCGCGGCGCTCGGCGCTGTCCAGATCGTGGACGATCAGACCGACGCTCAGCCCCATGAAGCGGTGGACTTTGCCCATCCACTCGCTGTCGCGGCGCGCCAGATAGTCGTTGACGGTTACGACGTGCACGCCCTTGCCGGACAGCGCGTTCAGGTACGCGGGCAGGGTGGAGACCAGCGTTTTGCCTTCGCCGGTCTTCATCTCGGCGATGCGCCCCTGATGCAGCACCAGACCGCCCATCACCTGCACACGGTACGGGCGCATTCCCAGCACGCGGGCGTCGGCTTCGCGGATGGCGGCGAACGCTTCGGGCAGAATGTCATCTTCGGTTTCGCCATTTTGCAGGCGCGCGCGGAATTCATCCGTCTTGGCGCGCAGCTGCTCATCCGTCAGCGCTTTGTATTCATCTTCGAGGGCTTCCACGGCGTTGACCGTCTTTTGCAGCTTTTTGACCTCCGCGTCATTGCTGCTGCCCAGCAGTTTTTTGACCCAATCGAACATAAAGTTCTCCTTTCAATATAGAAACAATTTCTGATAATATTTGGAAAATCATAATCATATGAGCGCACCTATTCCCGAATAGACACACTACTCTTTCATTATAACATGAAAGCCCCCGAACATGCAAGTGCTCAGGGGCAATAATCTGCCTTTACGCTCGTGCAAACTGCTGTTACTGCTCCGCCAATTCAGGGTGGGGAATCAGCAGCAAAACGCGATGCGCCTTGTCGGACAGGATGCGGCATGGGTCGTAGAAGGGAATTTCCGCCCCGGCTGCTTCGGCGCAAAAGGTGACAATATCGGACTGCTTGTCCTTCATAGCCGCTGTATACCGTGCGTACAGGTCGGGCGAAAGCTGAATCTCTACGGTTTCACCGTCCACAAGACGCATCAGCTGGGTCAGCAGTTCCTGCTCGGTGGAGACGTACAGCCCGTGCGCCTGATAGTAGTTCGGAACGCCGCTCAGGTCGGGGAAAGTGTACCCGCGATTGGGCGTGTGGTCGATGGACATATCCGCTTCACCCATGGCGTAGTTGCTGTGGAACACATGCCCGTCGAAAGCGGCACCCCATGTTGCGTCAAGAAAGCCGAAATTGGTCACATTCCATGCGTGCAAACCGGTTTCGCCGCTTGTGTCTGACGCTTCGCCGATGATGGTTGCGCATGGAATGCCCGCAAGCCGATAGAGCAGTGAAATCGCCTGCGCATATCCTGCGCAGGTGGCTTCGCCATACAGCAAAGCGCCCACGGCCGCGTGCTGCCACATGCTGTCGGGTGAATAGGTTGTATTCTGTACAAGCCGCTCGTACAGCGCCAGCGGGTCGGGATTTTCGTCCACCCATGACTGAGCTGTTTCCAGCAGCTGTTTGCGCAAGGCTGATGCTTCTTCGGCGGAACAAAGGTAGCGCGGTGAAATGCTCTGGGCGACATCCGGCTGATTGCGCTGATAATGGACACGGTAGGAGTCGATGTGAAACAGCTCCGGATAGTCGTTGCGCATGTTATCCAAGGTCTGTACCAGCAGATTGTAGGACGTTCCGGCGGGAAGTTGAATGCTGGCTTCCTGCGCCATGAGCTTTGGATACAGGAAATTGCGCAGGCTACGTTCGCCGGGCGGCATCATGCGGACAGAGAGCATGGTTTCCGCCGGATAGGGCGTATCCGGTTCCTGCTGGGCGAGCAGGGTCGGGGCGGTGAAGAGCATCAGCAGAACGCACAGCAGGGGGAGAAAGCGGATTTTCTGCACAGAAATCCCTCCTTTCGGTGGAAGACGGGGAAAAGCTGTGGATAAGAGAACAGTCCAGCCGTGCAAACGCGCCAAGCTGGACTGTATTCTTAGAAATAAACACGCGGACACTGTATGAAAGTGTGCTCAACTCAATCGCGAGAAGGGTGTCGAGAGGGTCGAAGACCCCTCGCGGAGTCCAGAGGCAGAGCCTCTGGTGGGGTTTAAGGGGCAAAGCCCCTTGCGTCTCCCCTTAGTATGCTGCGCGGGGATTGCTGCCGTAGAGCACCGCGAGGGTCTCCTGACCCGCGGAGCCGTCCACGGAAAGCCCGTTGCGGGACTGGAAGGAGCGAACCGCCGCGACGGTCGCATCATCGTAATAGCCCGTGACGGCTGCCAGATAGCCAAGCTGCTGCAAGCTGTCCTGCATCTGCACCACTTCGTCGCCGCGGTCGCCCTTGCGGAGCGTTTTGTACTCCGTCGTTTTCGCCGCCGCCGCAACCGCAGTGCCGCTGTACAGCTTTGTCAGCGTCTTGTTGCCCGCGATGCCGTCCACCGGCGTCACCTTGTTGCGAATCTGGAATGCGCGGACAGCATCCTGCGTCGTTGCGCCGTACACGCCGTCGCGCGAACCGTCGTAGTAGCCCAGTTCGTACAGCGTCGCCTGCATGGTGCGCACTGCCGCGCCCGTGTCGCCGGGGCGCAGCGTTGCGTATTCGTCGCTGTCCACCGCGTCAGAGGAGTACAGAAGCGTCAGCGTCTTGTCGCCCGCAATGCCATCCACCGGCGTGATGTTCATCTTCTTCTGGAACGCCTTGACCGCCGCCGTTGTGCCGGAGCCGTAATCGCCGTCAATCGTGCCGGTATAATAGCCCTTCTGCTTCAGCGTCGTCTGCAGCTGGCGAATCGCCGCGCCGCTGTCACCCGGCCGGAGCGTGGTGTACTTGGATGTATCCGTGCTGCTGGAGGTGGTGAACAGCGCACGCTGGGTCGCGGGACCTGCCTTGCCGTCCACGCGCAAGCCCTGCGCTGACTGGAACGCGACGACTGCCGCCGTCGTTGCCGCACCGTACTTGCCGTCCACGCTGCCGGAATAGTAACCCTTGTTTTTCAGCGCCTTCTGGAGATTGCGAACCGCCGTGCCGGTGTCGCCCTCGGAGAGCGTCGTGTAGCCGTCCACAGAGGTGGAAGCGGTCGCCGTCGGCATGGAGCTGGCAGCAATCGCCGCGTCGGAATAGAGGCGGTTCAGGGTGGATGTGCCCGCCTTACCGTCCGCCTTCAGGCCGTTCGCCGTCTGGAAGGCAATCACTGCCGCCTTTGTCGCGTCGCCGAAAGAGCCGTCCGCCGTGCCGGTCAGGTAGCCCAAGGATTTCAGGCGCGTCTGCATCGCCTTGACGGCGCCGCTGTTCTTCATGCCGGACTCCAGCGTCGTGCCGATGGAGGACACGGGCGTGGAGGATTTTGCCGCGGAGGAAGAATACAGCGTTTGCAGCGTCGAAGGCCCGGCAACACCGTCGGTGTACAGGCTCTTGTACTTTTTCTGGAACGCCTTGACGGCATATTCTGTCGCACCCTCGTAGTTGCCGTCCGGCGAACCTGCCATCCAGCCCAGTTCAATCAGGCGCGCCTGCAGCGTGCGGACGCGTGTGCCGGACGAACCGCTCTGGAGATAATACTCAGTGGAGAGGTTTGGGGTCGCGGTGGTTTTCGGCTTGGGGGTTGCGGTCTTGCGCGGAGTAGCGGTTGCGGCGGCTGCCTTGACAGCGTTGGAGCTGTTCAGCTTTGCCATCGTCGATTTGCCCGCGATGCCGTCCACCAGCAGATTGTTGCGGTCTTGGAACGCACGCAGCGCCTTCTCCGTCGCGTCGCCGAAATCGCCGTCAACGCTGCCGGTGTAGTAGCCCAACTGCTTCAAACGGCGCTGGAGCGTCTTGACATCAGCGCCGGACGAGCCTTTTTTGAGAACGGCTGCCGCAGTCGGCGTGGGCGTTGCGGTCGGCCGCGCGGTGGTGGCGACGCTGCCGGGCGGCGTGGTCACCACGGTGACAATGCCGTTGGACGTAATCACGCCCGGCTGTGTCGTCGGCATGATGGTGTTTGTGCCGAAATTGAAAACGGATTCAACCGTCGGCGTGGGCGAAGGAGTGGGCGTGGCGGTGCGCTGGGGCGCTGTGACAGCAACCGTATTGTAAACAACCCCCTGATTGGACAGGTCGCCCGACAGGTCGTCCGGCGGCACAAAGCAGCCCGTCAGCGTCATGGACAGCGCCAAAACGCCGCACAGGGCAGCGCCCTTGAAAATGCGGTTGCGAGTAGTTGCAGCGGCATGATTCTTCATGATGATAATTCCCTTCCTTCACACTCAGGGCGAGCGGAGCAAGCGTTATCCTCCCGCCGGATTTGCCGGAAAGAGGCGTATGGGCAATCGCCCATCTATATTGTACACGTTTATGGGACAGTTCGCAAGGGCTAAATTGCACTTCCCCTGCCGGAAAGTGGCGAAAAGCCCGCGCCTTCCAATGATATAACGAAACAAGCGGCGCTTTTCCTCCCTTTCCGCTGGATTAGACGGAGAAAAACGCAGATTTGTTCCGCTGAATCACTTATTATTCGACATGTGTGCCTGATTTTCCTGCTGCGAGAACCGTTTCGATATGAAAAACCCCGCCGGACGATTCCGACGGGATTCGATTATTCATGCTTGCGAACCTTGCATTTCAGCACGGCATCGACTGCTTTGCCCATTTCCGGCAGCTGAATGTCCATCAAGCGTCCCTCGTCGCACTTCTTGGCGATTTCGGGCTGAATCGGCAATTGCGCCAGCATCGGCAGTCCATACTGCTTTGTGACATCCGCCGTGCGCCCTTCGCCGAAGGGATACAGGCGCTTGCCGCAGTCCGGGCAGGTCATGTACGCCATGTTTTCCACCAAGCCCAGCACGGGGATGTTCATCATCTGCGCCATTTTGACGGCTTTCTCCACAATCATGCCGACCAGCTCCTGCGGGCTTAAGACAATCACGATGCCATCCACCGGCAGCGACTGGAACACCGTCAGCGGCACGTCGCCCGTTCCCGGCGGCATATCCACATACAGGCAGTCCACATCCCCCCAGCACACATCCGTCCAGAACTGCTTCACCGTGCCCGCAATCAGGCTGCCGCGCCAGATAACGGGGTCGGTGTCGTGTTCCAGCAGCAGGTTGATGGACATAACCTTCACGCCGTTTTCAGCTTCCTGCGGCAGGATGCCCAGCTCATTGCCGACCGCCTTGTCGCGGATGCCCAGAATGCGCGGCATACTCGGCCCGGTGATGTCCGCATCCAGTACCCCGGCGATTTTCCCGCGCCGCGCCGTTTCGCACGCGAGCAGACCCGTTACCAGCGATTTTCCCACGCCGCCTTTGCCGCTGACAACGCCGATGACCCTCTTCACCCGGCTGCCCGCGTTCGCCGGGGCGAGCAAACTCTGCGGCTTCTGCCGCGATGCGCACGCGCTCCCGCACGAGGAGCAGTCATGCGTACATTCTTCTGCCATCATGTTCACCTCTGCATCAGATTCATGGGGTATTATAGCATCCGTTTGGGAATGCGTCAAGCTGTCATAATGCCCGAATCGGAAAGTACAGATACTCCTGCTGCGTTTTCGGGTCGGTGAATTCCTGCACCGCGCCGACGAGCTTCAAGCCATTTTCGCGGAAGTAATCGACCATGCGGCTGAACGTGTCCGCGCGGCGATTCTCTATGGCGAGGTACTCATACCCCGGCACGACCCACTTCGTCCACCCATCCGGCACTTCCGCGTCGACGGGGCATTCCACGCCCGCGAGGTACAAACCGCGCGAGAAGCCGTCTGTCCACGGCAGGAAAGAACGGGTTTCGTCGCTCATCGCGCCCCAAATGCCGAGCAGCGCGCCGTTTTCGTCGCGGCTGGCGACGGGGGAGACTTCGTCGAAGTGGGCGTTCGCGTCCGACCAGAGCATGGGGATGAAGCCTTCGCCGTCGTCTGTCGAGCCTTCGATGCCGATGACGGCAAAGGAGGGCTTGACGATTTTCTGAATGTTGAGGGATGATTCCATGCTGATACCTCCGATGCTATCCTATTCCCGATTCCGCCACAAGTCATTCTTCCGAATTTTTACCCGCGGAATGCTCGTCGTCAAGTCTACCTCATATATGTCTTCCTCCGTCGGATGCAGAATCACATGCACCTTCTGCCCCAGCGCCGGTTCAATGGTGGACGTATGAAACAAAATCAGCACATTCCCCGTGCTCGGATGCGTACATTGCAGCTCGATAAAGAAGCGATTGCGTTTGACGGGTGCAGTGTAGCTGACGGTCGCTGCCGTGTGCAGCCCGATTCGCCGCAGTTCCCAGCGCGGCTTCAGGCGCTGGAAGAAATCGACGATGGCGGCAGGGGAAAAGGATTGCAGCGTCGTGCGGCGCAGGAGCAGAGCGCCCGTGAGCATCCACAGCGGCAGCGGCGCCGACGCAAGCAGCGCAATGGGATAGCCCAGCGCAGCGCCCACAATGCCAAGGACGCACAACACTTCCAGCGCGACGAACGTCCAACGGGAGAAGAAACAGTGCCGGTGCAGCGCGTTCGCCGCCGCCCAGCCCAGCACGATGCCCCACGCCAGCGGCGCGAGCAGCAGCACGAACCCGGCGAACGATGCGCCCGTTGACCCGCGCGACATCAGATGAACACCGCTGAATGCCAGCCCCCCAAGCAGCAGATAGAACCCCGCCCAGCTGTACGGGCGGAGCAGAAACGCCTGCCAGAGCGGCGTTGCGCCCTCCACGGCATAGCGGACGGATGCGCGCAGGTAACGGCAGGCATACAGCGTCAAATGTACTGTCAGTTTTGGCAGCCACAGCAGCACATCCAGCAGCATGTTCAGCAAGTCGCCGACCCCATGCGGACGGCGGAAGGGGAAATCAGGGCGCGCAGAACGGAGCAATTGCATCGTCCTGCGCAGCGATTCGCCCAGCGGCGGCAGACGGAATTTCCGTTTCGGGGGCGCGGACGGCGTGTCCGGAGGCACATCGAACGGGATGTCTGGCGGCATGGTGTCGAACGAATCCTCCGCAGGGTACGGGATGAACTCCTCAGGCGAATAATACTCGCGCGTTCGGCATCGGCGCGGGGGGGCGTCCGCATTCATGCGGCGGCGGCAGGGCGCGGCTTCGTTTTTCTCCGGCGTATATGCCCGATCAGCCCGGCGTCGGCGCGGCGTCTGCTCACTCATGGGGCTGCCTCCCTTTCGTATGCGTCGCACAGGGACTTCGCGTCGCCCTGCGCGCGGATTCTACCGTGCTCCAGCCAAATTACGCGGTCGCAGAGTTCGCGAATCTGGCTTAAATTATGGCTGACGAACAGCACTGTCGCGCCGCCGGACATGAGCTCAAGCATCCGCGCGCGGCTCTTGCGCTGGAAACGCTCGTCGCCGACGGCAAGAATTTCGTCCACAATCAGAATATCAGGCTGAACGACGGTGGCGATGGAGAACGCCAGCCGCGCAAGCATTCCGGACGAGTACGTTTTCAGCGGGCGGTCGATAAAACGATCGAGTTCGCTGTATGCAATGATTTCCGGCGCTTTGTCGCGCAGAAAATCCTTCGGGTAGCCAAGAATTGCGCCGTTGAGGAAGATATTCTCCCGCCCGGTGAGTTCCGCGTCGAAGCCGCTGCCGAGTTCGAGCATGGGCACAAGCGTGCCCTGCAGGGCGACGCTGCCGCTGGTGGGCGGGTAAATGCCGCTGATAATTTTGAGCAGGGTGGATTTTCCCGCGCCGTTATGGCCAATCAGCCCGGTGACACTGCTCTTTTCGGCGGTGAAGGATACATCATCGAGGGCGCGGAAGGTGGTGGTATGCGTCTGGCGGCGGAGGGTGTCGACGACAAACTCCTTGAGGTTGGTGGTGCGGTTCTGGTCGATGCGGAAATCCATCGTAATGTGGCGGGCTTCTACCAAGGGGATTCACCTCCTCGCGCCCGCAGGCGCGAAATCCTGCGAATATAATTCTCCATCAGCCAAGAAAAATCCTCTTGCCAAATGCAAAACTGACAGAAATTCCTTTCTGCTTCCGCCACTTGACGGGAGGGCGCGGGTGGGCTATACTTATTCCGTATGGAAAAGGGGAGGAATCTGGATGGAAATCATTGCACGAATCGAAAACGGCTTTCGGGAGAAATTCGGCGTGCCGCGGCAGTCGGGGCTTGTGCCGGAGGTGATTTCCCGCGTCGTGATGGCGGAAAAGTACAGCGTCCGCGAGGCGTTCCGCGGCATTGAGGATTACTCCCACCTGTGGCTGCTCTGGGAGTTCGACCGCGCGCAGCAGGATGATTGGCGGCCGACCGTGCGTCCGCCGCGGCTGGGCGGCAATACCCGATTGGGCGTGTTCGCGACGCGCTCGCCGTTCCGCCCGAACCGCATCGGTCTGACGGTTGTCCGCTTGATTCGCATGGAGGAGGAGAACGGGCGCATCACGCTCGTCGTCTCCGGCGCGGATTTGATGGACGGCACGCCAATCGTGGACATCAAGCCGTACCTGCCGTATGTGGACAGCGTGCCGGACGCCGTCGGCGGGTTCACCGAGCAGAACGAACGCCATCGCCTGACGGTGGATTTTCCGGAGAAGCTCAAAAAGTATGTTCCCAAGCAGAATCTGCCCGCCGTGATGGGCTTGCTCGCGCAAGACCCGCGCCCGGCGTATCAGCATGACGGAAAGCGCGTGTATGGCGTGCCGTATGGCGAGGTGGATATTCGCTTTGTCGTCGAGGGAGACACGCTGACGGTGGTGGAGGTCGTGCCGTACACGGAAAAGGAACAGAAAAAATGAATACGAATCGCTGGATGCAGGAGGTCAATGCGCGGTTTCCGGTGCGCAAAAGCAAGGCTCAAAAAGAGCGGTTCCGCCAATACTTCAAGCTCGGCGTGGGCATCTGCGCCTGCCGCAAGAAAAAGCATGTAGGCTGGTACTGCAGCAAAATTCATACCAAACATGACACGACGTACGACGAAATTACCCTGCAGGGCGTGGCGGACACGGTGGAAGCCGTCCTCCGGCAGGTCGTCGGGAAGGAGCAAGCATGACCATACGCGAAGAAATCGACGCGCAGTTCCCCATCCGCAAAACGACGGCGCAGAAGCGGGCGTTCGAGAAGTGGGTGATGGCGAAGATGCGCGAAATGGGGTATCGCCCCTATGTGGACGGCATGAACCGAAAGGACAAGCTGCGCCACCGCAACATCGTCGCCGGCGACCCTCAAAATGCCGAACTGCTCATCAGCGCCCACTACGATACGGCGGCGACCATCGGCGTGCCCGATTTGCGCATCCCCCGGAATTTCCCGGTGTATATCCTCTCGCAGGGCGCGGTGCTGCTGGGAATGCTGCTGATTTCCCTGCTGATCGGCACGGCAGTCGGGCTGGCGACAAAGAGCGGCGATTGGCTGATCCTGACGTTCTTTTTCGCCTATCTGGCGCTGATGCTGCTGATGATGTTCGGCGCGGCGAACAAGCATAACGTCAATGACAACACATCCGGCATTGCCGCCCTGCTGGAGACGATGCAGCGCCTGTCCCCTGAAGCGCGCGAAAAGACGGCGTTCATCCTCTTTGACAATCAGGAGACGGGCAGCCGCGGCGCAAAGAGCTACGGCGCACAGCACGTCGAAGTGCAGACGATGAAGCTGCTTGTTGACCTCAACTGCGTTGGGGATGGCGACACGTTTGTCATCAGCGCCCCGAAAATGGCGCAGGATAAGCCGGAATACGCCGTCGTCCGCGAATCCCTCGAAGAAAACGCAATGGCATCCGGCGTGTCGACGCAGTTCTTCGGGCGCGCGGGCGTGCAAGGCGCGGGCGATTATCGGCGGTTCGTGTGCGGGGTGGGCGTGTCGGCATACCACCACAGCGCGGGGGTGGGACTCATCACCGGGCGCATCCACACTTCCCGCGATACCGTCTGCCGACAGGAAAATTTGGACTATCTCGCCAAAAGTCTCGCCGACGCGGCTCAAAAAATGAATGATTTGTAACAATTTGCCGAACAAGCGGCATTTTTCAGCGCTTTTGCTTTGCAATTTGTACCGGAATATGCTACAATAGAGAATAGAAAGGCTCCCTGTTGGCAAGACTGGAAGAGGAGGAAGCAGTATGCTGCCGCAAGTTTCCAAGGGATTCCGCGCCATTTTTGTCGCGGTGATGTGTGTGGTATGTGTGGCGCTGTGTGTGCTGGCGGTTCGGCTGGCGCAGCAGGGCGAGCAGCTTCGGCTGACGCAATTGCAGCTGGATGCAAGTCTGGCGCGGTTGAAGCTCCAGCAGACGCAGCGCGCGCAAATCGACGTTGACCTGCCGGAAACGCTGGCGCAATTGCAGGCGGTGCAGCCCGAAGCGGATGCAGCGTCCGCGCGCGAGCAGGAACTCCGCGCCCAGCGCAAGGCGCTCCGCAGCGAGAATGCGGAATTAGCAGCGCAGGCGGAAACGCTTACGCAGCAGCTCTCCATCCGCCAGACCCCGGACAGTGAACTGATCGGAGAGGTGGAGACGCTGCAAAAGACGCTTTCATCCCTTCAGGTGCAGGTGGACGCCGCACGGCAGCTCCTTGGGCAGGCAGAGGAGTGAGCCTATTCCCCAATTCACTTGCGCTATCTGCTTGCGCATTCGCATTTGGGAATAGTATACCAGCCGCAGTTATTCACAGCCTGAGATTCGACTGACAAAGCAAGGAGGAAGTTCCCATGTCCGAAAACAAGTCCCAGACGCCGGCACAGAACACGCCGGAAAACAGCGAGAAGAAGAAAGTCTCCCTGTTTGCACTCATCGTCGTGCTGGTCGTGGCGGTCATCGTGATGGTCGCGCTGTTCGTGCGGTCGAATAACCTGTCCAGTCAGCTGGATGAGGTCAACGGTCAGCTGGCCGCCAGCAACACCGAACTCCAGCAGACCATTGCCGACAAGGAGACGGCGCAGGCGGAACTGACCACCGCGCAGAATGACCTCCGCGAAGCGCAGTTGGTGCTGGAAGAATCCACCGCAAAGGTGGCGGAACTGGAAGCCCAGCTGGTTGTGCTGAACGACGAAAACGAAGCGAACAAGGCGCAGGTGGAAACGCTGACCGCTGAACTGGACACCGCAAAGGCGAATCAGGCGGCTGCGCAGGGCTACCTCGACAACGTGTCCGCGCAGCTGGATGAGCTGATGCAGAACCTCGGCTTGGCGCAGAGCGCGCTGAACGGCGAAGCGACGGAAGAATCCACCGCCGAACCCGAAGCGACGGAAGAACCCGCTGTCGAGCCCGTTGTGACGGAAGAACCCGCTGTCGAGCCCGCCGCGACGGAAGAACCCGCTGTCGAGCCCGCTGTGACGGAAGAACCTGCTGCCGAGCCCGAAGCGACGGAAGAACCCACCGCCGAACCCGAAGCGACGGAAGAACCCACCGTCGAACCCGAAGCAACGGAAGAACCCGCCGCTGAAGGAAGAGGTCTTACCACCACCATCACGTCTATGCTGCCGGACGAATACACGCTTGATGTTGAACTGCATCTGGATGCGAACAATGTGGTGACGGAGTTGAAGCTGACGCTGGAAGATGAAATCGAAGGCCTGACGCAGGAAATGCTGGACGCCTTCGCGGAGCAGTTCGTCGGCAAGCAGCTGCCGGTTGTCCTGCACGCGGATGCGGATGAGACGACTGCGGAAGAGCAGATTGTCGAAGGCATGGAGAATCAGCTGGAGAACAGCCGCGGCATCGTTGAGATGCTGAACAAGCTGGCAGAGCAGTAATCCCCTGACACATCGCGCCGCCCCGCTGATTGAATATGGTTAAGCGGAGCGGCGCTTTTTTTGCACTTGTGTTCCTTTTCAATCAATGGTATAATAGAAGTGGACGTGTATGTCCGAGCAGATATATCAACGATCGACGACCAATGGAGGCTGCACATGAAAAAATGGTTCTGTGCGCTGGGCATGATGCTGGCGCTGCTGATGTCCGTCGCGCTGGCGGACGGCGTGAAAGTTACCTTTGCCGAGAAAAACGGGCAAATCAACGGCGGCTATGATTATACGCTGAAGCTGAACGTGTCGCCCGCAAGCGACAAAGACCTGACGGTTTCCATGACCTGCGACGGCTTGGACGGCGCGTATTCCGTGGTCATCCCGGCAGGGCAGAAGAGTACCATGCTGACCGTTCCGACGCAGGTGGTGGAGGAGCGCGGCAAGGTCGTTTTTGAACTGCAGAGCGGCGAAGGCTACACCGGTGCAGGCAAGCACACGCTGACCATCCAGCGCCTGCCGAACGTGCAGTTCTATCTGGGCATCAACTTCGGCACGGTGGGCAAGAAGATGAGCGTCCGCATGACGGTGATGAATTCATCCACCATCGTCAAGGGCAACAACACCTTCCAGCTGCGCGATGACAAGGGTACAGTGCTGGCGGAAGCAAAGTGGTCGAATCCGAGCGGCGACATGAGCTTCTCTATCACCCCAACCGCTGATATGGAGGGCTACACCCGCCTGAGCGTGTGGCTGGGCGATCGCTGTGTGGCGGATGGCGGTTACCTGACCGTCGTTGCGAAGGGACAGCGTGCCGTCAAGAACGTGGAGACGGAGCGGAAACTTGTCGGCATCGGCATGGACTGCGGTTTCGGCGGCAAGAACACCGATCAGGTGCTGGAAGTGCTGGCGAAGCACAACACGAATATCACCTTCTTCATGACAGGCTATTTCGTCCGCACGTTCCCGGAGGAATCCAAGCGCGTGCTGGCAGCGGGCAATGAAATCGGCGACCACACGAACACGCATCCGCAGCTGACGAAGGAACGGCCATACAGCATGATGCGCCAAATCGTTTTTCCGGCGGAGACCATGGCGGAAACGCTGGGCGTCTCGCCGCGCCTGATGCGTCCGCCGTACGGGGACGTGAACAGCAACGTCATCAGCGTTTCACGCGCGGAAGGCATGGAGTGCGTGCTGTGGAACATGAGCACAAAGGACTCCATCGGCAAATACACGGTGGAGGAGTGCATCAAGAACGGTACGACGCGCGCCAAGCTCGCGCCCGGCAATATTTTGCTCTGCCATCTCGACGCGAATCACAGCTGGGAAATTCTTGATGCTGTCCTGACCTACTACGAGGAGCAGGGCTACACCGTTCTGCCGATTTCCGCGCTGATTTACGCTACGGGCGGATCGCTGCCCCCGATGCCTTCCACCCGTGAGGCACTGCTTTACACCGACGACTACTGGCCGAACTGGCTGGCAGAACGCGGCATTGAGATTGAGACGAAGGAATAAGCAAGCAGGCTGTCCGAGAAAAACGGGCAGCCCGTTTTTGCAAAAGGTGGAATGCCGATGCACATCACTGACTGGAAAGAGAATTTTATCTCGAAGATGATTACGCGCGGGCGCAATTACTGGCGTGCCGGGGCAGTGAAAGATCTGCACTGCACGCAGGAGAAAATCACTGCTGATGTAGAAGGCACGCGGCTGTATCGGGTTGAGATTACGCTGGCAGACGATGCCGTGGCAACCATGTCCTGCACCTGCCCCTTTGCGAAAGAGGGCGCAAACTGCAAGCATATGGCGGCGGTTCTCTTTGCGGCGACCCATCTGCCGGAAGCGGAATTGCCCGCGCCGGAGTGGGAGAAGAAGCTGAACAGCCTGTCCGCTGAAACGCTTCGGGATTTTCTTCGCCCGCTGCTGAAAAAGGACGAAGCACTCCGAAATCGGCTGATGCTGTGCAAGGGAGACGAACCTGTCCGTGCGGATGAACGCCGCCTCAATTGGCAGCGCACCCTGACGCAGACGCTTCACGCCGCCGAACGCTATTCCGAAAACGAGTATGACGAATACGCGGAATATGACGAAGAAGAATATGACGAAGAAGAGGAATCACCTGTTCAGGAACTGCTGGAGCTGATGGACGCGGAATTGGCTGATTTGCTGACGCCGGAACATGCGATGCTGGCGTTTGAACTCGTTTGCGACACGGCAATGATGTTTGAATCCGCCGATGAAATTCTTGAACAGGAGGATATCGAGGACGCTTGCCGCGATGCATGGATGCAGATTCTTGCCATCGCAGCACCCGACCAGCAGTCGGCAATGTACGAGTGGTTCGCCGCTGCATTCCGGACGTGGAAGCCGCTGCCGTATTTCACCGCGCCGCTGGCGTTCTTGTTTTCGTATTCGTGGGACGAAGCGATTCATCAGCGGAATCTTGCGCTGCTGGACGAGAAAATTGCCGAATGGAAGCCGAATGCGCATGACCGGACACTGAAAACGCTGATGGCGGCGGAAAAGTGGACGGAAGCCATCGAGCAGGTCAAGGCGGATTTGCAGACGTTCGCCGGGGAATATATGCCATGCAAGCAGCGCCGCGAACAGCTGATTTTGCTCTATCAGCGCGCGAATCAGCCTGACCTTGCGCAGCAGGCGATTCGGCAGTACATTGAGCAGTACAATCAGTACGGCATGGAGCAGATTGATGCGCTTCGAGCGACGCTTCCCGCCGATGCGTGGCGCGACGAGGCGGAACGTTTGATGAAACTGCCGACGACAAGCACTATCCGTCTACCCCTGCTGGCATCCATTGAGCAGTGGGAGCAGCTGCTCCAGCGGATTCAGCAACACGGCAATTTTGAGGGACTGTGTACCTATTTTGACCCGCTGATGGCATGGGATTCCGCCCGCACGCTGGCACTCTATCGCGACATGGTGAATCGCGCTATGCAAGCGGCTTCGTCGCGCGCCGCCTACTGCGAGGTCATCCGGCAGCTGGAACGCATGAAAGGCACCGACGAGGGAAGAAAGATAATTGCTGACCTTGCTGAACAGTGGCGTAGGGACTACAAGCGCAAGTGCGCACTGCTGGACGAACTGCAGAAAGCGGGATACTGACAAAAAACAGGCTGTCCGGGCAAAACGCTCGAACAGCCTGTTTTTTCTTACTTACTCCGCCGGGAGCAGGAATCCCGCCGTCATTTCCAGATGGTTTTCGCCCGCGTAGTCCGGGAAAAGCTCATGCATCTTCGCGGTGAAATCCGCCGTGAACGCTGCCGGTTGCAAGCGTCACGGTGGTGCATGTCGGGGCGCTCACTTCCGCCAGCGCAGCGGACAGCAGCAGCAAAATCATCACCAGCAGGGAAATCAGTTTCCTCATGGGTTCCTCCAAGGTGGGGCGTTCGGGGAAAGGGGTTATCTTGTGGCCACGATGAAAGGATACACCATTTGTGCTATGGGCGCAAGTACGCACTTTTTTATTAGCGAGGCACTTTGGGTGACTGGGGAAGGATTCGCTGCGAGGGCAAAAGAAAAGCACCGATTCTATCGAACCGATGCTAATCTGGCGGAGAGTTAGGGATTTGAACCCTAGGTGGGGTATAAGCCCACACACGATTTCCAGTCGTGCGCCTTAGACCACTCAGCCAACTCTCCATATGAAGCTCACATTGCGGCGGGTCATCCGCAACATTGATTATTATAGCGCGAATCGGGGCGTTTGTCAAGAGAATTTTCGTGATTTTTGCAAAAAATCCGCGCGAGTGAGGGCAAACGCAGAAAAAGGACTGTGAGCGGAGAAAAGTGCCCGCGCAGCAGTCCTTTTGCGGTTAAATCAGGAACATCCAGCCAAGCATTGACACCATCGCGGCAATATGCAGCGTGCCGACGATTTGCAGGGGGAACATGACGATGAAAATCGGGAGAATCGTGAACACGAGCGCCCAGATCGGGAAGCCAATCGCGCCGGTGATGATAGCAACCATCAGCGTGATGTAGAACGTAATCATTCCCAAAGAACACAGGCGCAGGGATGCGCCGCTGCCCATCAGGTCAAGCATCATGCCCTTGGCACGTTCGTCCCGCCCATATTTGAGGAACATGTACTCCGCCAGCCCGCACTTCAAGTGATACGCAGAGCTGACGATGCACGCGAACGTCGTGCCCGCGAACAGAATTGCGCCGTACACCGGGGCTTTCTGGTACGCATACGCCGCCAGTGCCGCGTATCCGCAGAACTCCAGCACGATGGCAAACACGCCCAGCACGCCCGAACGCATCGGCACACTTGGCGAAACGCCCTCCATCAGCTTTGCGGCGTAGTCGCCATCCTTCAGCTTGCTGTAGTTGGCAAGTTTCAGCGTGCCGTTGGGGAAGATGCTCAGGATGCGGTCGCAGTACATGTTGATGGCGTGGCCGATGATGCCCAGGGCAAGCAGGATGTACAGGATATTCATGCGCGTATGCCTCCCAATTAGTTAATTGCAACTAACTGCTTCGGTTTGGAGTATAGCACACGCACCAATCCCTGTCAAGGCCGGACAAATGGTTTCGGAAGATTTTCGTTACAGCCAGCCGAACGCGTGCGCCGCCGCGCCGCCGACGCCGCAGAGCAGCATCACCAGAATTGGGTTCCATTTCTTCCAGCGCAGGACGAGGAACGCCGCGACCATCAGCACAATGCCGACGATGGACACGCCGCCGCCCGATTTCACCGCCGCGACCTGCATGATGCTCAGCGCCGCCGACGCAATCAGCGCGACGACCACGGGACGCAGCGCGCCCAGCACGTTCTGCATCGTCTGCCCGGAACGGAATCGCCCATACAAATAGGAAAGAAGCGTGACGAGAATCAGCGACGGCGTGATGCACCCGAACGTCGCGACAAGCGCCCCCGGTAATCCGGCGCAGCGCATCCCGACGAATGTCGCGGAGTTGACCGCAATCGGGCCGGGGGTCATCTCGGCAATCGTCATTAGGTTCGTAAATTCTGCCATCGTCAGCCAGCCGTGCGACTCCACCACCAGCGACTGAATCAGCGGCATGGCAGCATATCCGCCGCCGACACTGAACAGCCCGATTTGGAAAAAGACGAGGAACAGCACCATCATGCGGATACGCCCCCCTTTCGCGCCAGCAGTGCCCGGATAACGCCAATCGCCGCCGCGACGAGGATGAGCACGATGACGTTGACGTGAAAGACAGCGGACGCCGCGAACGCGCCTGCCATCAGCAGCAGATTCAGCCAATCCTTCGACTGCACGACCTTGCCGCCAAGATTTGCCGTCACGTCGCAGATGACCGCCGCCACGCCCGACTGCATTCCCGTCAGCACCGCGCATACCCATTCGTTCTCGGCAAACGCGGCGTACATCATAGAGATGACGCTGATGATGACAATCGGCGGCAGAATTGTCGCCAGCACCGCGACAATCAGCCCCGGAATTCCGGCGATGCGCCGCCCAACGAGGATGGCGCCGTTGACGGCAATCGCGCCCGGTGCGGTCTGCGCCAGGGCGGTCATGTCCAGCATTTCCTCTTCGGTCAGGTAATGCAGCTCATCAACGAATTTTTTCTTCATCAGCGACACGATGACGAATCCACCGCCGAAAGTGAAGGTGCTGATGAGAAGCATGGAAGAAAAGAGCGTCCAAAGACGGTGCGCTGTGGATTCCTGCGGCATCAGGGTGGTCAGCTCCTTTTTTGAAATTGCGTTTATTCAATAAAATAGAATTTGTCTGCGGCGCGGAGGTTTCGCGTCTGCGGACACGACAAGAGGGCAATAGAAACAGACGAAGTCTGCGATCCCCACTTGACCTCTTCGCAGCGCACGCCCATGTTACAGGTTTATTGTGTTGGTTGGGAAAACGATAGGGAAACTACCATAAAATTTCCGATAAAATCCAAGAAACATGGGTGTGCAGCCCGAAGGGGTGGAGGGGGCGAGCGGAAAGCCCCCTCCTCGCCTCCGCAGAGGCGAAACCCTCTGCAACATCAAAGGCACTACCGCACAATTCGTCGGCAGCGCTGGCGATGCCTTTTCTGCCATCTG